>Ga0302324_100000894_pt1 | contig 74869 bp, 55 predicted proteins | sample Palsa_T0_1_FD_201949 | JGI IMG/M metagenome (GOLD analysis project Ga0302324, IMG submission 201949) | Peat permafrost microbial communities from Stordalen Mire near Abisko, Sweden - Palsa_T0_1 | ecosystem: Environmental > Terrestrial > Soil > Palsa > Peat permafrost | place: Sweden: Abisko...
CGAAAGCGAGAGCACCCTCGGGTGCCGCGGGTTCGAATCCACGCTCTCTCCTCCACGATGTGCATGCGAGGCAGATACGGTTAGCTGCGGCGGTCCGTAAAACCGTTACCCCTTGGGGTTCTGGAGGTTCAAATCCTCTCGCATGCACCAAAGTTTTTGCATTTCTCAGAGTTGTTTTGTGTTTCAAAGATCTGGGGTGGAGAAGCGGCCATCTCGCTGCCCTCATGAGGCAGAGTTCGCACGTTCGAATCGTGCCCCCAGAACGGCTGCGTCGTCTACGGATAGGACGCGTCTCTCTCGAAGAAATAGGGGTCGAAGAGGAAAGTGCGAGTTTGACTCTCGCCGCAGCCGCCACTTTTTTCGCCGGTGTACGCTAGTCTGGTTTGGCGGATGCTCTTTCAATGCCTTGATTCGCGGGTTCGATTCCCGTCACCGGCGCCAGTTATGTAGCTCGTTTCTCAAGAGATGTTACTATCGATTCTCGATCTGCATCCTTGGAGTTAGAAATTATTTCTAACATTCAGTTGACTTATACCGCGATTCGGGTTAAGTTGGTATTGCTATGATGAACCGAGCCAATAATCACGGATTTACACCAGCGACGGCACAACCGCGCCAGGGTGCACCTATGTGATAGCTCAGGGGATTCTGAATTCAGATTCCATCTACCCTCTGAGCCAACTTGGCCAGAGGGTTTTTAGTTTTACGGCGCTGATCCGAGATAGCTCAGCGGTAGAGCGGCTGCTTGTTAAGCAGCGAGACGTCAGTTCGAATCCGACTCTCGGAGCCAAGTTTTGAGTTATTCCCGGTTCGTTCAACTGTGAGGACCGCACGCTCTGACCGTGCTGATGGAGGTTAGAATCCTTCGCCGGGAGCCACGCATTGAGTTACTCTCGGATCGGCTATAGCGGTTTCACAATTGCTGTACCCCGGAACCACTGCTCTCAAGTGCCTTTTTCCTAAAGTAAAAGGCACCTTCGCAGCATTACAAAGGGCACGTGAATTGTGGAACCGCTCTAATTGGCAGGCCAGGGGCCTTTGAAGCCTCGAATGGATTGGGTTCGAATCCCCCTCCGGGAGCCAGAATGGCGGTGATCGTACAGCGGCAAGTACCGCGGTCTTCCAAACCGCATACGCGAGTTCGAGTCTCGCTCACCGCTCCAAGTTTGAAGTGAGTTTGCAAGGCAAGTGAAGATGTTTTGCCCCTTTAGCTCAACGGGAAGAGCGTGTGTTTCGTAATCACAAGATTGGCGTTCGAGGCGTCAACGGGGCTCCAGTCAGCAAGCAATGTGGCAGAAGGAGAAGTGCGATGAATCTGATGCGAAGACCAGTGCTGCAACTCAATGCTTCGTATGAGGCCCTGCGTATTATTCCTGCCATGCGCGCGCTCAAGCTTGTAACCACGGGAAAGGCCATGGTGGAGTTAGCCACTAGCAAGCTGGTCTATCCCGGCATCTATCTGCCCAGTGTTATCAGGCTGCTTGTTTACAAGCATGTGCCTGTGCGGCTGCAAGTTACCACACGGCGCAACATTCTTATGCGAGATGCTTACCGCTGCCAGTACTGCGGAATGAAGTTTCATGGCAGCGAACTAACTCTCGACCATGTTATTCCGAGAGCGCAGGGAGGCAAGAACTCCTGGGAGAATCTTGTCGCGTGCTGCCGCAAGGATAACCACCGCAAGGCGGACAGAACGCCCGAAGAGGCAGGCATGCCGCTGTTGCGCAGGCCGCTGCCGGCAAGCGTCCACACCAGCAGATTCATTCTGCGGTCGATGGGCCTGGAAGTGAATGAGTGGAGCCGGTATCTGTACGCCGACTCCGAGGGCGACCGGCGTTTTGCCGTTCGCGGATGAAGATGGGCCGGTAGAACAGGTCGGCGGTTTTGTATGTCGCGGGTCTGCGGGTTTCGATTGCCCCTACCGGCTCCATAACATGCAGTAACTTCATGGGGAATGAAGCCAAACGGTGCGGCGCGTGATTGTGGATCACGTTTTAGAGGATTCGACTTCCTCCTTTCCCTCCAATTTTGTGGGCCTGTAGCTCAGTTGGCAGAGCTCCGCACTTGCAATGCGGAGGTCGAGATTTCGACATTCTCCAGGTCCACCAAAGTTTGGCTTCGTAGCTCAGACGGTAGAGCGTCACGTTGAAGGCGTGAGCGTCGCGGTCTCGAAATCCGCCGAAGCCACCAATAACGGAACCAGAATAGATGCTTCTCGAATGCACGCCCGCCAAGTGGCTTTTTCATCAAGGAAAAGCCACCTTCATGACTCTGTGGGAGGGCACGATTACTCTGGTTCCGGTCAAGTTTGTCTGCGCGTAGCCTAGTCTGGCTTGAGGCACTCGCCCTGGGAGCGAGTTCACGGGAGTTCAAATCTCTCCGCGCAGACCAAAGTTGAGCACCTGTGGTGTGAATCGGATTAGCCGCCGCGCTACGAACGCGGGCTGAGGTGAAAGCCTCTATGCAGGTTCAAGTCCTGCCAGGTGCTCCAAAAGATAAGTCGGATGGGAACATTTGAATTGCAAGTTACAACTAACTGGTGTACTCTAAAACTGAAACAGTGAGACTTATGCAGAAGACCTTCAAACGCGGCATAACCAGAATGACCAAGCGGGTCATTTGGGGAGTCGTGTGTTGAGGGTCTGAGTGTATTTGTCTATGCACCGGACCCGGCCTAGCGCCGGGTTTTTTGTTGCTCTTTGATAACTCACTGTTATAACGCGGGCGTAAGCTCAACGCCAAACTGTCGGGCGACAACCGGGGTCCCCGGCGATAGGTCTTCATCGCTGGGGTGGAAAACTGGACTTGGGGGTTCAAGTCACTCCGCCCGCGCCAATTCAAGTTATGCCAGCGAAGCAGAAGTGGATATTGCACAGGACTCATAACCCTGAAGTAGCTGATTCGAGTTCAGCCGCTGGCACCATGTACGTGTAGCTGCTAGATGGTAGGTAGCCGCCTCCTTATAAGAGGCAGTTTGCGGGTTCAACTCCCGCCACGTACACCACGAGCGCGTCGTATAGCGGCTGATTATACCTGTCTCTTAAGCAGGCTGACGTTGGTTCAAATCCAACCGCGCTCACCATTTGGGTTCGTCGCATAGCGGATATCTGCACTCGCCTTTTAAGCGAAGAGACGTGAGTTCAAATCTCACCGGACCCACCACGAGCCTATCGTCTAACGCACAAGACGCCGGTCTTCTAAACCGTGAATCTGAGTTGGACTCTCAGTAGGCTCTCCATCAACCCGTGGTGAAACTGGAGATCACGATGCTCTCCTAAAGCATAATTCCCGATTCGAATTCGGGCGGGTTGACCATAAGTTTTGCGCGCGTAGTTCAACGGATAGAGCCCAAGCCTCCGAAGCTTGAGAAGGCAGTTCAAGTCTGCCCGCGCGCACCAGTTTTGCGAAGAGGTATTGCGGACGTAGATTAGCGGCTAAATCGGCTGGCCTACACCCAGTTCATCGCAGGTTCGAGTCCTGCCGTCCGCACCAAACTTCAGGCCGAAATAGCTCAGGTGGAAGAGCGCCTGCCCGGTATGCAGGAGGTCAGCGGTTCGACTCCGCTTTTCGGCTCCATTAAACTTGGTTTCATCGCGGAGTAGCTTAGTTGGCTTAAAGCACTCGATCGATAATCGAGAGATCAGGAGTTCAATTCTCCTCTCCGCGACCATTTTTCCGCGTTTGGCTGTGCTTGAGGCAACCCAACTCCAATGAAACTTCAACCAACAACTAGAATCAAAGGTATTGAGAGTTCAAGGAGCGGGCATGACAATTCGTGGATATCAGAAGCCGCTTTACATTCTTCCCTTCGACCATCGCGGTTCCTTTGAAACGGGAATGTTTGGTTGGAAGGGTGAGTTGACGCCGGACCAGACCGCGCAGATTGCGGCGGCCAAGCAGGTGATTTACGACGGCTTCCTGCAAGCCATTGCGAACGGCGCGCCGCGGGAAAAGGCCGCCATCCTGGTGGATGAGCAGTTCGGCGCGGCCATTCTTCGCGACGCGGCCGAGAAGGGATTTACCTTCGCCTGTCCGGCTGAGAAGAGCGGCCAGGAGGATTTCGACTTTGAATATGGCGAAGATTTTGCGGCGCACATCGAAGCCATTCATCCCACGTTCTGCAAAGTGCTGGTGCGCTACAACCCTGAGGGCGATGCGGCGCTCAACCGCGACCAGGCTGCGCGGCTGAAGCGGCTGTCGGATTATCTGCTCGCAGCGAATCGCAGCCTGTTCATGTTTGAGCTGCTGGTGCCCGCGGAAAAGGCGCAGCTTGCCCAGGTGAACGGCGACAAAAAGGCCTATGATCGCGAGATTCGGCCTCGCCTTATGGAGCAGACGATCAAGGAACTGCAGAACGCTGGCGTGGAGCCGGATGTGTGGAAGATCGAGGGGCTCGACCAGCGCGAGGACTGCGAAAAGATGGTGGCCGCAGCGCGCGCGGGAGGGCGCGATGCGGTGGGCTGCATTATTCTCGGCCGCGGCGAAGACGACCAGAAGGTGCGCGAATGGCTCACGGTAGCGGCCTCGGTTCCCGGCTTCATCGGGTTTGCCGTCGGGAGAACTGACTTTTGGGATCCGCTGGTGGCATGGCGCGACAACAAGATCTCGCGCGAAACTGCAGAGGCGCAGATTGCCGGGCATTATCGCGAGTTTGTTGACCTGTTTGAGGGAGCATCGGCCGGCCGAAAGGGCTGAGCCGGTCAACATTGAGCCTCAAAACTCGTGATGATCGTCGACCAGTCCGGCGATGGTCTGGGCGGGAGTGTTGATCGGATTCGCCTTGCCTGAGGTCGGATTTGCAGCCTCGGTCTGGGCCCGCAGTTTGGCTACGGCAAGCCAGTTGTCCTTGTGCGGCGCGTCGGCGATCCACGGCGGCAGCGGCATGCGGAGATAGTCGCTGAGCGCCTGCGCATATCCCTCATAGAGCGCTCGCATGTCGCGCAATCGCTCGAAGGAACGGCCGTCGCGGCAGACGCTCACGCCGCTCTGGCAAAGAAGATCATGAAGTTGCTCATAGCGCGCTTGGGGAAGACGGTCGGCGCCATCGTTGACCGGCGGAAGCGAGAATATCTGCGACAGGTCGACCAGCGCGTGCCTGGCCATGGCAAACGTCAACTGCGCCTGGCGGGCCTCGTGCCCTTGCACGCCGGCAATCAGCAGCGCGGACGTGTCCAGCATTGAAGTCAACGCGCTGATCCAGCTCTGGTTGCTGTGCTGCGAGCGGAAGTAGCAGAGCAGCGGATAGGAGATGTGGCTCTCCAGCAACTCCGCGGACCAGCGTTCCCACTCCACCAGCAGTAGCGAGAGCGCGGCCTCCCCGCCTTCATAGGAATGGCGCTTCAGAAGTTCTGCTGCGGTCGGCGGCGATCCGGCGCGCGCGTCGAGCAGTGAGATGCTCACTTCGCGCCGCGAAAACGCGGCATAGAGCACCGGGAAATATCCCATCACCACGGCAAGCAAGCCGAGGCCGGTGGCGGATTCCAGAATGATCACGGCTCGGACAACGCCACTGTGCGGAGTCACATCTCCCAGTCCCAATGTGAACAGGGTCGTTCCGCTCACGTAGAGGTCCGAACGAAAACCGGCGCCCTGCGCGCTGTCGATGAAGGGGCTGCCGAGGGCGTAATAGATGAGCGCGAAGCCCACCACCATGGCGGTAGCCCACATTGCCAGCAGACAGATCAGCGACATGGGACCGTAGTAGCTGAAGACGGATTCCCGCTTGCGCAGGTCGTGCAGGCGCTTGGCGAAGAAGACCCAGGGCTTCCAGGTGACGACGAAGAAGATGCGCGTGAGGCGGAATCGTCCGGTGGCGCGGCGAGGCAGGATGATGGTCTGGAATGCGTCAAACAGCGCCGCAAGCAGACATAGAACGCCGACGATTAAAGTGAAAGTCCGCATCGATCTCCCCGCATGGAGTTTCACGCCCCGTCGCCGATAGCCTCACAAAAGAGGGCCGAGCGCAGCACTGGCGTGCTGTGCTGAGTTTATCCGAACGGCTTCATTTCTCGAAAAGCTTATGCCGGATAGGCTCCGGCGATGTAGCCATGCAGCGCCTGGATAGTTTGCTCGTGCCCGGAGATCACCCATTTCACCAGGTCGCCAATCGACATGATTCCGATCACCGCGTCGTCTTGCAAAACGGGCAGATGGCGAATGCGATGCTGGGTCATCATGGCCAGGCACTCGTCCACGGTGTGCTTCGGACTCACGAACACGACCGGGCTGGTCATGATTTGCTGCACCTGCGTTTCTTTGGAAAGGTGGCCCATCAGGACGCCTTTGCGCGCGTAGTCGCGCTCTGACAGAATGCCCGCGAGCCGATTTCCGGTGAGCACCAGCAGGGCGCCGATGTCGTACTCGGCCATCATTTCAAGCGCCTCGTAGACCGTCTGCTCGGGTGAAATCGACAGCACTTTCCTGTCGCCTTTGCCCTTCAGCACCAGTCCGATCGTATCGGTTATTTTCATGGGGACCTCCTGGCTGCCGGCGGCCGATGAGGGACCGGTCCGACCCATCCCGGGCCGCTCTGTCGTCGCGGAACAGCAGTATATCCCTATCTGCTTAGAACGGGATAGCAATTTCAGGTTTGATGCAAAGCCGGTGCAGTTACGTCGGGATGAAATGGATTCCCTGATGCCGGGGCGGGAATTCAGGCTCACCCTTGCTAATGCTGAATGGCCGTGTCCGCGTGCGACGGCTTCTGGGCAACCTGCGCCGGCGTGGGCAATTGCGATTTATCCCATCCGCCGCCAAGCGCCTGGATCAGTTCGACCGACGCGGTTGTTTCCTGGATCTGCAGGCCGGCTAATTCCTGCTGGTTGGAGTAGAGAGTGATCTGCGCAACCGCTAAATCGATATACGGATCGATGCCCGTGTCATAGCGCACCTGCTCCAGCTTCAGGTAGGTCTCTGCGTGCTCAACCGCTTCCTTCTGGCGCACGATCTGCTGCGAAAGGATCCGCACCGCCGCGAGATAATCCTCCACCTGCTGAAATGCGGTCAGCACCGATTGGCGATAGGCGGCAAGATCTGCGTTGTATGTGGCGATGTATTGATTGACGGTGGCGCGGCGCAAACCTCCGTCGTAAACGGTCTCAGAGAGCGATGGGCCCACGGACCAGAAGCGACTGGTTGCATCCAGCAGTTTCCCAATGGTTGAACTCTCGAATCCGCCGCTGCCGGAGATCGTCAGCGAGGGATAATAAGCCGCGTAAGCAACGCCGATTTGAGCGTTCGCCGAGGCCATGGTGCGCTCTGCCGCCGCCACGTCAGGCCGGCGCTCAAGCAACTGCGACGGCAATCCGATGGGGATCGGCGGTGGCGCAACAGTTTTAGCTAGAACCGGGATGGAAAACGCCGAAGCCTGCTTTCCAATGAGCATGGCGATGGCGTGCTCGTACTGGGCGCGCGCGATATGGTTGTTGATTGCCGCAGATTGCGCGCTGGCCAGCGTGGTTTGCGCTTGCACAAGCGAGATTTGATCGTCGACACCGGTGTCGTAACGTCCCTGCTCCGCAGCCAGCGATTTGGTGTCGGCATCTACGGCTTCGTCGAGGATTTTTTGAAGTGCGTCCTGGCCGCGAATTTCGAAAAAGTATTCAGCCAGGCTGGCTTGTTCCGTAAGCCGCTCGCTCTCAAGATCGGCCGCTGTCGCCTGGGCAGTGTACTGGCTGGAGCGCACCAGGTTGCGTACTCGGCCCCAAAGGTCGGGCTCCCAAGAAACTTCGCCAGGCAGAGAGAATACCTGCGACTGCTTGCCGCTTTCGTTAGAAGCGATGGCCCCCGAACCAAGATTGGAAGAAGCCTGCGTGCGCGTGTAGGATGGCCCGACGCTCACCGTGGGGAAATACTGCGCGCGCGCCTCGCGCACCAGCGCACGAGCCTCCATGAAGTTTTCAAACGCCTCGCGAATATTCTGATTGTCGACGTTGAGCTGTTCCTCCAGGGCATTCAGATCGGGCTCGTTGTAGATCTCCCACCATTTGCCGCGCAAGGTCGCATCCTGGGGCTGCGCAACGGTCCACTCGCCGGGCGGGTTGTCGCCGCTCTCCTTGAACTGCGCGGGAGACTCCTTGTAGGCCGGAGGCGCCGTCGTGGTTGGCGGCACATATTTGGGGCCGACATTGCATCCCGCCAGCATCGCGCAAAGCACCGCGAAAGGCGCTGCGCAGATTGCGGCAGATGCGATGCGGGTTTGCGGATTCGACTTATTCATAGCTGACTCCATAAGCATCGGTTGCTAAGTGGCCTCCGCGGTTCCGGGGCGAAGAGCTTCCCGTCGTTCGCCGCGAACCCAAAGACGTGCCCAATCAAAAAGAATGTAGACAACGGGCGTGGTGTAGAGAGTGAGGATCTGGCTCACGATCAATCCGCCCACGATGGTGATGCCCAGCGGCCGCCTGAGTTCTGACCCGGTGCCTGTGCCGAAGGCCAACGGCAGCGCGCCAAACAGCGCCGCCATAGTGGTCATGAGGATGGGCCGGAAGCGAAGCTGGCATGCCTGAAAGATGGCTTCTGTAGTGGTCTTGCCTTGGTCGCGCTCCGCCACCAGCGCAAAGTCGATCATCATAATCGCGTTCTTCTTCACGATCCCGATGAGCAGTATGATGCCAATGATGGAAATCACATTGAGATCGATTTTGAAGGCCATCAGCGCAAGCATGGCTCCTACGCTGGCAGAAGGCAATGTGGAGAGGATGGTGAGCGGATGCACCAGGCTCTCATAAAGAATGCCAAGCACGATGTAGACCGCCAGAATGGCCGTTATCGCCAGAATCCACTCGTTAGCCAGCGAGGCCTGGTAGGCCGCCGCGGTGCCGGCAAAAAACCCGCGCACCGTTTCCGGCATACCCAGCCGCTGTTGCATCTGGCCTACCTCGCGCGTAGCGTCGCTGAGTGACAAGCCCGCGGCCAGGTTGAACGATACAGTAACAGATGGAAACGAGCTGGTGTGATTGATACCCAGCGGCGTTGTGCTGGTCTGCGCTTTGGTCACCGTGGACAACGGAATCACGCCGCTCCCAGTGGTGTTGAGGTAGATGTTCTTCAAGCCCTCAGGGGTCTGCCAGTATTGCGGCGCCACTTCCAGCACCACGTAATACTGGTTGAGCTGTGTATAGATGAGGGAGACTTCCGACTGTCCGAAGGCGCCGGAGAGGGCGCTGTCAAGAGACGCGGGTGTGATGCCGAGCCTTGCGGCGGTGGGGCGATCGTAGGTGAGCAATTCCTGCAGGCCGTTGTTTTGCGCGTCGGAATTCACATCCTGAAAGCCGGGCAGCTTCTTCATTTCAGCCAGCAGAATCGGACCCCATTTCGCCAGGTCGGCCACATTGTCCGATTGGATTGTGTATTGATACAGCGCGCTGCTTCCGCGCCCGCCGATGCGCAGATCCTGCGCGGCCTGCAGGAACACCGACGCAACCGGAAGCCGGTTGAGCTTGGGCCGCAGGCGATTGATAATATCCGGAGCCGCGGCCTGGCGCACATTGCATCCCTTGGCGGCTTCCTTACAATTCGTTCCCAGCGCCTTGAGCGCGACAAAAACGAAGCCGGCATTAGAAGACCCTGTGTAGGCGTTCACGTGGGCCACGCCGGGGTCAGCCTTGATCACGCTCACCAGCTCTCGCACCGAGTTGTCCATCACCGGGAACGACGCGTCTTGCGGTCCCTGCACGCCGCCCATGATGACTCCTGTATCCTGCTGCGGGAAAAATCCCTTGGGGATGATCCAGATCAGATAGAAGTTCAGCCCGATAGTGAGCAGCAAGATGGTGAATACCGGCCAGGGATGATCCAGCACCCACTTCAACGACCTGCTGTACCCGGAGAGCAGCGACGAGAATCCCTTCTCGCTGATGCGATACATGCGCCCGTGCTTGATCTTGCTCTCGTCCTTGAGAATGTACGCGCACATCATGGGCGTGGTTGTGAGCGAGACCAGCATCGACATGACAATGGCTGTTGAGAGCGTTACGGCGAACTCGCGGAACAGGCGGCCCACAATTCCGGCCATGAAAAGAATGGGAATGAAGACCGCGATCAGCGACATGCTGATGGAGAGAATGGTGAAGCCGATCTCGCGTGAACCCTCGAAGGCCGCCTTCATCGGATCCATGCCGTCTTCACGCAGGCGCGAGATGTTCTCCATCACCACAATCGCGTCGTCCACCACAAATCCTGTCGATATGGTCAGCGCCATGAGAGAGAGATTGTCCAGGCTGTAACCGAACAGGTACATCACGGCAAAGGTGGCAATCAGCGATGCGGGAACGGCGACGGCGGGAATGAGCGTTGCGCGCCAATTCCGCAGGAACATGAAGACCACCAGCACAACCAGGATGACGGAACCAATAAGAGAGCGCTCCACATCGTTGACCGATGCGCGGATGGTTGTGGTCCGGTCCAGAACCATGGTGATGGTGATGCCTTGCGGGATCGAAGCCACCACCGACGGCAACTCCGCTTTGATGCGATCGACGGTTTCGATGATGTTGGCGCCGGGCTGGCGAAAGATCTGTACCGTGATCGAGGGCACGCCATCCGTATAGCCGGCGGTGCGAATGTTCTGTGCTCCATTGGCGACGTCTGCCACTTCGGACAAATGCACCGCGGCTCCGTTGTGGTAGCCGATCACAATCGGCTTGTATTCATCCGCCTGGTGCATTTGGTCGTTGGTGATAATGTCGAGAGTTCGTGTCCCATCCGCGATTTGCCCAGTCGCCTCATGCACGTTCTGCTGGCTCAACACGGCCTGCAAAGACGACATGGTGAGTCCATAGCTGTTCAGCTTGGTGGGGTCCACTTCCACACGCACCGAAGGGCCGGCGCCCCCCTGGACCGCCACTTGTCCAACGCCCTGAATTTGCGAAATCTTCTGCGCAATCACCGACGAAGCCTCGTCATAAAGCGTCGGCCTGTCGTATTTGCCGGACGTCAACCCCAGAATCATGATCGGGGAGTCCGCTGGATTCACCTTTCTGTAAGTCGGGTTGCCAGGCAGGTCGGCGGGCAGATAGGTGCGTGCGGAGTTGATGGCCGCTTCCACGTCGCGCGCCGCGCCGTCGATGTTGCGGCTCAGGTCGAACTGCAGCGTAATGGAGGTGCTGCCGAGCGAGCTTGACGAAGTCATCTCCGTGATGCCTGCAATGTGGCTGAACTGGCGCTCCAGCGGCGCGGCAATTGAGGACGCCATAATCTCCGGGCTTCCGCCCGGCAGGCCGGCATTCACGGAGATGGTGGGGAAATCGATCTGCGGCAATGGAGAAACGGGCAAAACGTTGAAGGCGATGGCTCCGACCAGCGTTATTCCCGCCGTCAACAGGGTGGTGGCTACGGGGCGCTTGATGAACGGAGCGGAGATGTTCATGAGCCCTCCGCCGGTTGCGCCTCGCCGTTATTGCCAATCGCCTTGCGCGCGCGGTTGACGCGATGACCGAGGCTATCGAAGAAGATGTAAATTACAGGCGTGGTGTAGAGCGTGAGTATCTGGCTGAGCAAAAGTCCGCCCACCATGGCGATGCCCAGCGGACGGCGCAACTCCGAGCCCATGCCGCTTCCCACGGCCAGCGGGATACCTGCCAGCAGCGCAGCCATGGTGGTCATCATGATGGGCCGGAAGCGCAGCAGGCAGGCCTCGTAAATTGCGTCCGTCGAACTCATGCCGCGCTCGCGTTCGCCTTCCAGCGCGAAGTCCACCATCATGATGCCGTTCTTCTTCACAATGCCGATCAGCAGGATGATGCCGATGATGGCGACCACGCTCAGATCCTGCTTGAAAAGAATGAGCGCCAGCAGTGCGCCCACGCCCGCCGAGGGCAGCGTGGAAAGAATCGTAATGGGATGTATGAAACTCTCGTAGAGTATGCCGAGTACAATATAAACCGCTGCCAGCGCGGCTAGAATCAGCAGGCCTTCATTGGAGAGCGAGCCCTCGAATGCGGCTGCGGTGCCCTGGAATCCATACTGTACGCTGGCCGGCATGTTCAGGTCTTTCTGCGCCTTCTCGATCGCTGTGATTGCGCCGCCCAGCGCGGCATCGGGAGCCAGATTGAACGACACCGTAACCGCCGGGAACTGCCCTTGATGATTGATGGAGAGCGACTCGGTGGTTCGTTGCAGATGAGTAAATGCACTCAGCGGGACGGAGCCTGCAGGCGTTGAACTCGTGGTTGTGTTGGAAGAGGAAGAAGATGACGCGCCGGTTGTGCCTACGCCCGACGTCAGGGCATTCGAGGGAGTGGTGAGCACTCCGGAAGATGGGGTGTACGCCGCCGAGGCGGTGGTTGCATTCGACCCGGCAGACGAAGACCCCGAAGCTGCAAACGAAGTCGAAGCGCCAGGGCCCGAGCCTCCCGAGCCCGCGCCGGACTGGATGTATAGATCCTGTAGCTTGCTGGGGCTGGTCTGCGCCGACGGATCGGATTCCAGAATCACGTGGTACTGGTTCAACTGCGTGTACATGGTGCTGATCTGCCGCTGGCCGTATGCATCGTAGAGCGTGTTGTCAATGGTGTCTGGAGCAATGCCGAGACGCGATGCCGTGACGCGATCGATCACCAATGACACCGCAAGGCCGCCGGTCTGCTGATCGGTTGCCACGTCTGCCAACTGCGGCAACTGCTTCATCTTGTCCACCAGCTTGCCGGTCCACTCGTTCAGTTCGTTCACATCCGGATCTTCGAGCGTGTATTGATATTGGGTGCGACTGACACGATCGTCAACGGTGATGTTCTGCACCGGGCTCATGTAGAGCTCAACACCCTGAACATCCTTGAGATTGGTCTGCAAGCGGCGAATCACATCGGCTGCGCTCAAATCCCTCACGTTGAGGGGCCTGAGATTGATCGACATGCGACCGCTGTTCAGCGTCGTATTGGTGCCGTCAGCCCCGATGAAGGAAGAAAGACTTTCTACCGCCGGATCGGCGAGCACGATGCGGGCCAGTTGCTGCTGCTTCTCTGACATGGCCGCAAAGGAGATGGTAGCCGGCGCCTGCGAAATGCCCTGGATTACGCCCGTATCCTGCGTGGGAAAGAATCCCTTGGGGATGATTATGTAAAGAAAGACGGTAAGAATCAGCGTTGCCACAGCCACCAGCAGCGTGACTGTCTGGAAGCGGAGCACGAATTTGAGCGTGCGGCCGTAGAAGGAGATGATGCTCTCGAATACTCGCTCCGAAGCCTTGAAGAAACGGCCCTGCTTTTCGTCCGGAGTGTGGCGCAATATGCGCGAGCACATCATCGGCGTCAGCGTGAGCGAAACCACGGCAGAAAGAACGATGGTGACAGCCAGCGTGACCGCGAATTCGCGGAAGAGGCGGCCGATGACGCCGCCCATGAACAGCAACGGGATGAGCACGGCGATCAGCGAAACGGTCAACGAAATAATCGTGAAACCGATCTGCTCGGCGCCCTTGATGGCCGCCTGCATGGGCGTATCGCCTGCTTCAAGGTAGCGCGAGATATTCTCGATCATCACAATGGCGTCATCCACCACGAAGCCCGTGGAGATGGTGAGCGCCATCAGCGAAAGATTGTCGAGGCTGTAGCCGAGCGCATACATCACGCCAAAGGTGCCCACCAGCGATAGCGGCACGGCTACGCTGGGAATGATGGTGGCATACACATTGCGCAGGAATAGGAAGATGACCATCACCACCAGGCCAATGGTCAACAACAGTTCAAACTCAACGTCATCCACCGAGGCGTTGATGGCGGTGGTGAGATCGGTGAGCGGCGTGACCGTGATGGATGCGGGAAGGTTGACCTCAAGCTGGGGAAGAATCGCCTTGATTGCCTTCACCACGTTGATGGTGTTCGCGCCCGGTTGGCGTTGGATGTTCAGGATCACTGCCGGCGTCTCGTTCATCCAGGCGGCCTGGCTCTTGTTCTCGATGCCGTCTGTCACCTTTGCAACATCGGTCAGCATCACGGGCGCGCCGTTGTTGTACGCAACCACCACGTGTCGATAATCGTCGCTGGTCAACAACTGGTCGTTGGCGTTGATCTGGTAGTCCTGATGCGGCCCGTCAAAGTTGCCCTTGGCTTGATTGACGCTTGAATCGACCAGCGCCGTGCGCAAGCTCTCCATGTTCAGCCCGTACGACGCAAGCGCGGTAGGATTTGCTTGGATGCGGACCGCCGGCTTCTGTCCGCCGCTGATGCTCACCAGGCCCACGCCGCTCAACTGCGAAATCTTCGGCGCAAGCCGCGTGTCCACCATATCCTCAACCTGCGACAGAGGCATGGATGCGGAGGTAATTGCCAGCGTAAGCACCGGGGCATCGGCGGGATTGGTCTTGTTATAAACCGGTGGCGCAGGCAGATCGGAAGGCAGATAACTTTGCGAGGCATTGATGGCCGACTGCACTTCTTCTTCCGCGATGTCGATGTTCAACGCAAGCGCGAACTGCAGCACAATCACCGACGAGCCGCCGGAGCTGGTCGACGTCATCTGGCTCAGGCCCTGCAACTGGCCAAACTGGCGTTCCAGCGGAGCCGTCACCGTGGTGGCCATTACATCAGGATTGGCGCCGGGATAGAACGTCACCACCTGAATGGTGGGATAGTCGACCTCAGGCAGGGCAGACATCGGCAACTGGGTATACGCTACGATACCCACCAGCAGGATTGCGGCCATCAGCAGCGAGGTTGCAACAGGACGCTGGATGAAAGGGCCGGATGGACTCACGGAGTGTTTTCCTCGGATGGATTTGGTGCAATCGGCTGCTTCGTAACGAAGATCTGGCTGCCCGCCTGCAGCTTGTCAAAGCTGCTGGTGGCCACTTGAACGCCGACGTTGAGTCCTTGCACGGCAATCGTGCCCGCGTCAGAGACGCCGGTCTTGATGTTGACTACGCTGGCCACTTTCTTTACCGGGTCGATCACATAGACGAATGCGACCTGGCCATTGTGTTGAACGGCGGCGGTGGGAATCAGCGTAACTCCGTGCTGCGTGGTCACCAGCAGCCGTGTATTCACAAACTGATTTGGAAACAGGACGTTGTTTTTGTTATCGAAGGTGGCGCGCAGCTTCACGGTGCCGGTGGTGGTGTCGATTTGGTTATTGATGGTGAGCAGCTTGCCGGTGGCCAGCTTGTTGGTGGAGTTACGGTCCCAGGCTTCCACCGGCAGCGTGTGCGTCTTGCGCATCTGCGTCTCGACCTGTCCCAGGCTATCTTCGGCCAGGGTAAAGATCACTGTAGTCGGCTGCATTTGCGTAATAACCACCAGGGTGTCTGTTCCACCCGCCTGCACCAGGTTGCCGGGATCCACCAGGCGGAGACCAACCTGGCCGGAGATCGGCGAGGCGATATGGCAGAAACTCAACTGGACTTGATCGTAGTCAACCGCGCCTTGATCCAGTTTCACCGTGCCCTGGTCTTGCAGCACGATCTTTTCCTGGTCGTCGAGTAGTTGCTTGTTGATGCCGTTACGCGCCCAAGCCGCGCGATAGCGATCCAGATCCATTTGCGCCTGCGCCAGAATACTCTGGTCCCGCTCCAGCGTGCCCTGCGCCTGCATCAAGGTTGCCTGGTAGGGCCGCGGATCAATCTCGATCAACGCATCCCCTTTGCGCACGAACTGGCCTTCTCTGTAATTCACCGCGGTCAGAACCCCTGTCACCTGAGCGGTGATCGAATCTGTGTAGACCGGAGTCACCGTGCCGATGGCATCAATGTAGACGCCCATGTCGCCCTTGGTGGCGGTAGCCACCGTAACCGGCACGGGACCCGTCATACCCCTTCTGCCGCCGGCGCCGCTTCCGCTGGAGGCGGTCTGGGTCTTTTTGGAGGCATTGTTGTGCAGGATGAAAATGACTACGCCGGCAACAACCAGCAAAACGATGATCCAGAGAATCCAGCTTTTGCCGGACTTGTGAGGCGGCGCAATCAACTGGTGATCAGGGCCGATGGGCTGGCCAGCTGGCTTACTTTCAAATTCAGACACAGGGGACTCCGCGTCGAACACGATTGAGGAGGTGTTCCTTCGCAGAATCGCCGCAGGGACTTGCAGTTGTCAACCGCGCGCGGCTGCTCGAAAGCAGGGAATTCCTCTCGAAACTTAGACGCTTGTTTTCCGCCTCCGGTTACTTGGTTTATCTGCGATTAGATTGAGGGAGGCCAGGAAAATTTGCCGCTGCGCCTCATCAACAAGACACAGAACTAACTCAGGCTCTGAGGAGGGTTGAGCGGGAAAACTCGTCGCATTCCAGCGGTTCAAGATCGTCTCCGTCCACTTCAACCGCGATACTCCGCTGGATATGCTCGAGAGTCAGAATTACGCGGCAGCTATTCTTTTTGCGGACCACGATGCCTGCCATCCCCGCCAGAGCGCCGCTTCGAATGCGCGCGCGCTGACCCACCGTCAGCAATGGATGCGGCTCAACATGGCGCAGGTGAAGTCCGGTGCGCAGAGCATCAATGGCCGCATCCGGCAACGGAGCTGGTTCCCCCCTTGTCCCGCCCACCACCGCCAAAGTACCTGGAACTCCCAGCACCAGCCCGCGCTCGTTTCGCTTGATGTGAACGAACAGATAGCCCGGAAACAGGGGAAGATCGAGGGTCACACGCGAGCCATCGCTCCACTTGCGTTGCGACTTATAAAGGGGAAGATAGAACTCAATTTGTCTTTGGGTCAGGTGCTGGGCCACGCGCTTCTCGTGACGTGAAGTGGTGTAGACGGCAAACCATTTGGGCTCAATCGGCATTTCCGCTGTGTAGCCCGGCAGAACGGCGTATTCGGCTGGAATTCTTCGTTGCGCAGCGCTGCCCATGGTCGCCCTCAATTCTCGCCTTAATGGATTCAAGCCGAATGCTCTCAGCCAGTCACGGAAATAATCCATCCAAAAAAGTTCAAGCCATGCAGATGAAAGCATATGCTTTCATGCATTTGCGAAGTGCGTTAGCGCCGGGTTTGAGTGCCCCGTGTCTTGAATATATCAAGAAATGGGCGCGATTCAAGCAGTCATTTGCGGTTAAGAACATTTCTTTCATTACCTTAGAGCCAGAAGTTTTCCAAAAATGAACAGCGCGGGCACCCACTTTAATTTCTGCTGTATCTCGCCGCGGAATTGTCGTGCCAATGCAAGCAACTGCTTTCATCCTGATCACACTGTGCCAATTCGAATGGGTCTGAAAACGAGCTGTGGTCTTTGCAAGCTGCGCTCCATGCGGGTCGTCAGACCACTCGTTATCGAGGGCGCCGCTTAGCCACGATGGCCGCCGCATACCAAGGCCATTTCTCCGCAGCCTGGGGGTGGGATTCTTCCATTCAATGCACCGACCGGCGCGGGAAATTCCGATTGCCCTTACAATCAAGGATAAGGAGATCCCTGCCATGCGCCGAGTCTATATGGACGCCAACGCTACCACGCCTCTGCTTCCCGAGGTGATGGAGGCCATGCGCCCGTACTGGATGGAGCATTTCGGCAACGCCTCCTCGATTCACCGCGACGGCCAGCAGGCGCGCACCGCAGTCGACCGGGCCCGCGAGACAATGGCGCGCTTTTTCAACTGCCACGATGCCGAGGTGGTGTTCAACTCCGGCGGCACCGAGGGCGACAACACCGCCATTTTTGGTTTGCTGCACCCCGGCGACCATTTCATTACTACTTCCATTGAGCACTCGGCCATTCTTGAGGCGGCCAGGCGGCTGGCGCGGCGCGGCGTAGAAACTACTTTTGTGGCTCCTCAGCCCAGCGGCCTGATCGATCCGGTCGACATTCGCCGGGCCATCCGTCCCGAGACGCGGCTGATCAGCGTAATGCTGGCCAACAATGAGACGGGAGTCCTGCAGCCGGTGGAGGAGATCGGCAGAATCGCCGCGGATACCGGGATTTTCTTCCACATCGACGCCGTGCAGGGCGCGGGCAAGGTCGAGTTCGACGTGCGCCGCATTGGCTGCCATCTGCTCTCCATCAGCGCGCACAAGATGCACGGACCCAAGGGCATTGGCGCCATGTTCGTGCGCCGCGGAACGCCCATTGAGCCGCTGCTCGTTGGCGGCAGCCACGAACGCCGCCAGCGCGCTGGCACGGAGAACGTAGCCGGCATCGTAGGCCTGGCGAAAGCTGCAGAGCTGGCCATGCACTCGCTCGACGACGGGACTATCTACCGCCTGGCCCAGATGCGCGACCGCCTGGAGGCGGGCATTTTGCAGATCCCGGGCACCGGAGTCAACGGCGCACATTTTATTGACTGTCATCCTGAGCGAGCACAGCGAGTCGAAGGACCTGCGTTTGCTTTTTCCAATAACAACTCGGTCCCCCGCGCCGCCAACACCACCAATATCTGGTTCGACCAGTTGGAGGGAGAGGCGCTGGTGATCGCGCTCGACCTGAAAGGCGTGTCCATCTCCGGCGGATCGGCCTGCCACTCCGGAGCCACCGAGCCCAGCCATGTATTGATGGCAATGGGTCTCGACAAGAATCGCGCTCGCGCCAGTCTCCGCTTCAGTTTGCTGAAGACGGTGACCGAAGCCGATGTGGAACACGTATTGCGCGTCGTGCCTGAAGCAGTGGAACATTTGCGTGCGCTTTCGCCGGTTGCCGCCGGAACGCTGGGGTAAGAATAGCCAGCCGACTCGCTGGCTCGCTGACTTGCTAACTCGCTAACTTACTAAAGAAATGACCGAGCCAACCACGATCGCCGTAGCCATGTCCGGAGGAGTCGATTCCTCGACGGCAGCGGCAATGCTCGCCCACTCGGGCGACACCGTCGTCGGCCTCACCCTCCAGCTCTGGGACCAGACCCGCCTGGCCGGTAAGCACGGCATTCCCGACGCACCCAAGGCCGGCCGCTGCTGCTCGCTCGATGACGTCTACGACGCCCGCCGAGTCGCCGAGCACCTAGGAATTCCGTATTACGTGGTTAACCAGCAAGACCGCTTCGAGCGCGATGTCGTGCGTCCCTTCGTGGACGAGTACCTGCACGGCCGCACGCCAATTCCCTGCTCGCTGTGCAACAACCACCTCAAGTTCGATGCTCTGCTCCAGACCGCCCGCTCCATCGGCGCAGAGCGCATCGCCACTGGCCACTACGCCGTCAACGAATACGACCCGGCCCGCGCGCGCTGGATTCTGAAGCGGCCCGCTGACGCGGCAAAGGACCAGACCTACTTCCTCTTTGGCCTCACGCAGGAGCAGCTCTCGCGCACATTGTTCCCGCTGGGAAAGCTCACCAAGCCCGAAGTCCGCGAAGTTGCTCGCGCCCGCGGCCTGGCGCTGGCCGAGAAGCCCGACTCGCAGGAGATCTGCTTCATTCCCGGCGGCAACTACAAGCAGTTCCTCACCGCTTACCTCGAAGAGCAGGGCGAGCCGATGCCCGATACCGCAGGCGAGCTGGTCGCGTCCAGTGGCGAAGTGATCGGCCGCCACGACGGCATCTCCAGCTTCACCGTGGGCCAGCGCAAGGGCCTGGGCGTCAGCTCGCCTACGCCGCTCTACGTCCTAAGCATTCACCCCGATAGCCATCGCGTCACCGTGGGTGCGGATGCCGAGCTGGCCACGCGGACTCTGCGCGCCGGCCGGCTCAACTGGATCAGCATTCCCGCGCTCACCGCGCCCATGCGTGTGAAGGCCAAAATTCGCCATCGCCACGAGCCGGCCTGGGCCACGCTCGAGCCCGCCGCGCGGGGCGAAGTGATCGCGACGTTCGATGAGCCGCAGCGCGCAGTCACGCCCGGCCAGTCCGCGGTCTTTTACGACGGCGACGAAGTAGTCGGCGGCGGCTGGATCATCTAACGACTCTCGACAGAATCTTTCATGGCACGATCAAATGAAGTTGGCCTCGGATCTCGTCTCGATACAGGACCTCAACTTTCATGATCTGTCCTCGGACGACGTCCAAAATGATCATCCCCTTTTCGGGGGCCACTTCAACGCATTTGTGACCACTACCGTAGCCGCCCTTTGGCTTTGATTGCGTGTAGAAAGTGGCGCAGAAGTCGTCGCCGCACCTGCAACGATCAACGATCCTCAGGTCTTTTACCTGCGTTGCCAACTCGGAGTCACCCTGATTCGCCAGCAGTGCTTCGAGTTCGCGAGCAAACGCGGGCATTGCCTCTACCAAAAGGGGATTTAATGACATTGGACGAGTATAGACATTTTGCAATTCTTTAATCGAGTTCGACCCAAACTCGAACGGCGAGCCGGGGAGCATGATCCAGATGCTATCGCTGATTCGACACGTTGCGGTTTTGAAGCCGACGGGCCTCGCTGGCTCGACGCCCCCAACCGCGTTATACTGGCCCGGCATCCTTTTTCGGGGGAAGTCATCGATGATCGAGAAAACGTTTGCTCAAGCCGCAGCCGTCGCCGCCATTCTTTCCACCGCCCTTATCCAGGCGCAGGCCCCGCCCGCCACGCTTACCATTCATGCCGATCAGCCCGTCTCCAAGGTCAGCCCAACGCTCTACGGCCTGATGACCGAGGAGATCAACTATTCATACGACGGCGGCCTTTACGCGGAGATGGTTCGCAACCGTACCATCGGCAGTGACTGGAGCGGAATCGGGCACTGGTTCCTGGTGGAAGATGGCAACGCCCAGGCCGCGATGAGTGTTGACAAGCAATCCGGCCCGAGTGAAGCCTTGAAATCCAGCCTCAAGCTCGATGTGAAGCAGGCCGACGCGCACAACCAGGCCGGAGTGCTCAACGATGGCTACTGGGGCATGGCTCTGCGCCCCAATACCACGTATAAGGGATCCTTTTATGCCAAGGCCAGCTCAACCGAGCTTGGCCCTGTGACCGTGAGCCTGGTCAACAACTCGACCGGGAAGGCGCAAGCGACGGCGCCGGTCTCCGCAATCGGAACCGAGTGGAAGCAGTATCAGTTCACGCTTGCAACCGGCGCGATCGAGCCCTCGGCGGCAAATCATCTTTCCATCACCGTGGGGCACGCCGGGACGCTCTGGCTAGATCTGGTGTCGCTCTTTCCGCCCACTTATCACGACCGCGTGAACGGCAATCGCATTGACCTGATGGAGAAGCTGGCCGCGATGCATCCAGCATTCTTGCGCTTCCCCGGCGGCAATTATCTAGAAGGCGATCACATTCGGGATCGCTACGAGTGGAAGAAGACCATCGGCCCGCTGGTCGACCGGCCCACGCATCCCAGTCCGTGGAGCTACCACTCTTCGGATGGCCTTGGCCTGCTCGAATTCCTGGAGTGGTGCGAAGACCTGCACATGCAGCCGGTGCTGGCCGTCTACGCCGGTTACTCGATGGCGCAGGAACACGTGAATCCAGGCCCTGACCTCGACCCTTACATTCAGGATGCGCTCGACGAGATTGAATACGTGACCGGCGGACCCGATACCAAGTGGGGCGCCGAGCGTGTGAAGGATGGCCACCCGCAGCCATTCAAGCTCAACTACATTGAAATCGGCAATGAGGACATGTTCGACAGGTCGGGCAGCTACGAAGGCCGCTATCCGCAGTTCTACAAAGCCATCAAGGCCAAGTATCCTGACCTGCAACTCATCGCCACCGAGCCGGTGAAGAGCATCCGTCCGGACGTGGTGGACGACCACTATTACGTGCGCGCCACAACGTTCTTCAAGGATGCGACCCATTATGACAAGACCGATCGCAGCGGGCCCAAGATATTTGTCGGCGAGTGGGCCACGCGCGAGGGTTCGCCGACGCCCAACTTCGGCGCGGCTCTGGGCGACGCGGCCTGGATGACCGGCATGGAGCGCAATAGCGACCTGATCGTGATGGCTGCCTACGCGCCGCTGCTGGTGCGCGTAGACCCCGGCGGCATGCAGTGGGAGACTGACCTCATTGGCTACGACGCGATGCACAGCTATGGCTCGCCCAGCTACTGGGCGCAGGTGATGTTCGCAAAGTACGTGGGCAGCGAGACGCCGGCTTCAAAGCTGGAAGGCGCGGGCGTCGATGCAACCAACCCCAAGTTTTTCTATTCCATTACGCGCGACGCAGCAAAGAAGCGGCTCTACCTGAAGCTGGTGAACGCATCGTCCACGCCGCTGCCGGTAAACATTGATATTGCCGGCGACAGTTTGGCAGAGACGGGCAAGCTCATCACACTCAAAGCAAACAGCACACAGGCCAGCAACACGCTGGAGAAGCCAACTCAGATTGTCCCCGAAGAAGGCGCGCTCCCCGGCGTCAGCAACCATCTGCACCACACGGTGCCGGGCTACGCGATTCAGGTGATTCAGCTCGACGAAAAGTAAATGTGGGCTTCGTTCCACTTCAAGCCGGGTGCCCCATCCATGCGCGTTCTTGGCGCATGGGTGGGAAACCACGAACCCCATCCCGCCTCTGTTCAGATCACCCAAAAATCCGACCGCGGATAATCCGTCACTGCCGCACCGCCCAAGCCAGCCCATCCGGCCCGGCAACATCCACCTTACCCACCATCTCCAGCGTCTTCAAGTCGATCACCGCAACGTAACCATCCCGCCCGCAGGCCACATAAGCCCGCGTCCCATCCGGCTGCATCTGGACTCCGCCTGAACCGTGCACATTCACCAGCCGCTGCACTTCCCTCTGGGTTGCCACATCCAGCACCACCAGTGCCTGCTGCGCCGAAATCAGCGCCAGCTTTCCATCCGGAGTAAACTTCAGCCGGTTCGCACCGGGAACATTCGCGGCCAGCGTCGCCGTCACTTTCTTTTGCGCGATGTCGATCACTGAAACGGTACCGTCCTGCGCGTTCGCTACCCAAGCCTCTTTGCCATCCGGAGAAACATCGAATCCCTCCGACCCTCGGCCCACAGGAATCACGGTGAGCGTCCAGTCTCCTCCCGGCAGAGTGGGCATGCGTCCAGGCTGCATGCCCGGCGGCGGCCCTCCAGCGCCTGGAGGCGGACCCGGCGGCATTCCCGGCGGAGGTCCGCCCACGCGGCCCTCTGTCTTCTCCAGAATCGTCACCGTCGCCGAATTCACATTTGTGGTCACGATCCGTTTGCCGTCGGGAAACACATAGATCATGTGCGTGCGGTCCTGGCCGATACCCATGATCCAGTCGATCGTGCCGCTGGCAGGATCGAAGCTGCCGATCGACTTCGCTGCCTCGGCCGTAAACCACACCTTGCCCAGTTTGAAGTCCAGTCCGTGGGGCCCGCGCAGCGCGCCCAGATCGATGCTCGGGAGCCGGGTCTGCCCCACCAGGTCGATCACCGCAAGCGTATGGAATGCGCCGAAACCGTAGTTGGAGACATAGCCCGTCTTGCCATCCGCGGAGGCAATCACCTCATGCGGATCGTCGCCCACGGGAATCCGCGCCACCACGTGCAGATCGGCCGGATCAACAATGGAGAGCGTGTGATCTTGTTTGGAAAGTGCCAGGAGCTCCGCTTTAGGAGTTGTTTGCGCCGCGACGGTCGCAATTAACCCGGCAGCGGAAAACGCCACTAGACAATTGAATCGAGTCCTCATCCCTCGCCCCCATGTGAACATGACTTTAGGACGGGGGAACAGGACTTTTAGACGAACAAGTCTTTGTCGTCGCGCATGGGGACGTCACGCAACGGGTCGTCGTGGAAGCCTGGCTTGTAGTTCGACGAGTTGCGTGAGCCCAGCGATTCGATGACCGCTTTGATTCCGGCCAGCATCCCATTGAGCTGTCTTACCGGCTTGCTGACAGCCTTGGTAACAAAATCGCTCGCCTTGTCTACCGCGTCCAGGGCGTCCGTAAGCATCCCGTCGATGCGGGTGGTCTGGCTGCGAACGGTGGCCAGCACCTGCGTCACCGATGCCTCCATGTCCGCCGCCTGGGTCCGCAACATTCGAGCAAGCTCGGAGACATCGATCACAGTCGACTCCACCCTGGGAGACAGGCGGGTGATGAAATCCTTCGTGGTGTCCATGAAGGGCAACACCGAGGACTTCATGTCGTCGAGCTCCCCTTTGATCGACTTGAGAGCTTTGCCGACTCCCGCCAGGACTCCCAGCAGGACGATCGTCTGTATCACCACGGCCGCTGCGATTACGGCAATACAAACCAGCTGGATGGTTTCATGATTCATTGTTGGCCTCGAAGTATTCTCGCACAGCATGACTGCGGACGTGCACACATCGTTCTCGCATCCCCGGCCAAAGGGATGCGTCCTCATCTGGAGATGAGCACGTGAGCCGCCATGGGCAACTCGCGTGCTCACTTCCGGAGCGGATCAATCAGATAGGGAGGGCCGCATTCGAAATGCGGCGAACAGTTCCCTACAGTTCCGTCGGGTCGACGGTGGTGGTGCGATAAGCGTTGCGGCCCGCTTCAACGGCAGCGCCCACACGAGTGGTCTGGTCGGTAACCAGGCTCTTGCCGCGCTCCACAAACTCTTCCCATTGCGCCCGCCCGCGATCCACAACTTCGCGGCTGCGATCGATGTACTCGCCCACCTGGTCCTTGCTCTTGTCCACCAGCGTGCTGATGTGCTCCTTGCCCTTGTCCACCATGACGCCTACCTGCTCTACAGCCTGCTGGCTTTTGACGCGCACATATTCGGTGCCCTCGCGGGCGCTGTTGGCCAGGCTCTCGCGGGTTTCCTTGCCGCTCTTGGGGGCGTAAAGAATCCCTACTACCGCACCCACGCCCAATCCTGCGAGAAACCATCCTAGATGATGAAGCTTGTTTTCTTCTGACATGATGAAAATTCTCCTTTCGCCCAGCCTGAAGATTGCCTGAGCGTAGCAAATTTCTCCGGTTGGCCGCAAATGGAAAGCCCCGCGGCACTGGCTTACAGGATCGACGCACGCTCAGATTGAGATGAAATTCCGCGCCGGACCCAACGCATTGGACGCAGATTCCGCAGCCAGAGTTGCAAGCGATTGCGCGTAAACCGGGGAACCTGCTCCTGTTGAAGACGATACAACACCGGGCCACTGCGGTGTGGCCTGCATTGCTCACTCCGCGCGGGAAGAATTTAGAGCACAGCGGCAGTTTGCAGCAAAAAAAGCAGCGTGAACCCGAAGATTCACGCCGCAATTGTTGCGTTGGAAAAACTCCTTTTAGAACTCTGCCCGCACCGCGATCTGCACCTTGCGAGCAGAGCCGAAGTCGTTCGGATTTGTGGTACCCGCGCCCTCGGTGCCAGAAACAAGCCCGAAGCTGCCCGAGCTCAGGTTCAGGTTTGGATCGCCCAGGTTGGTGTGGTTCAGCACGTTGGTAAACGTCCCTTCCGCCTTCAGCTTGAGGCGCTCGGTAACAGAGAACACTTTGCTAAGCCCCGAAGACAGGTTGAAGAAGCCGGGGCCCTCAACCGATCCAACCGGAGCATTGCCAAAACGGCCGATGGGCAACGGTACGGCGCTGAGCGGAGTGTTGGTCCCAGGGTAGAACCCTGCGCCGGTGCCGCATGGATTGCCAAGCGTCCATGATGGGTCGCCCGGACAGGTAAAGGCGCCGCCATTGGTCCAGTTGAAGCGGCTCCGATTCGACGGCTTCACGCTTTGGCCCGGCACCCAGTCGGCGTGCTGGCTGCGGTGCCCCCCATCGAAGCTGCCAGTACCATCGCCGTACTCCCCGTTTGATCCAGAACCAGTGCCGGAGGGATCGCCCTGGCCGCTGGGGAAGTAGGCTGTGAGATAGGGGCCGCTCTGCACCGTGAGGATGGAGGACAAACGCCATCCACCTACAATCAGGTCCTCCACGCGTGGCATGTCGGCTCCAAACATTTTGCCGCGGCCAAACGGCAGATCGTAGAGCACGGTCGAGTTCCAGCGCAGCCGGCGCGTTCCGCCTACGTTTCCGAAATCCGCGTGGCGATCGAGGATCGAAGTCGAGCGCGCTCCGCCTCCCTCACCCGCAAATCCGGTATTATTCGGACCCTGGTTGTCGGCCAGGTTCTTAGCCCAGGTAAATCCGGACTGAAACTCCAGACCCTGCTGCAACCGGTGGCTGGCTTCCAACTGCATGGAGTGGTAGCTGTTGTTGGCGCCTGTGGCGCGTGTGTTGATGCGCCCCCAGTTGGGAAACAGGCGGTTGCCGATGTCGTTGTTGAAGGCCGCCACAGTGGTCGAGAAGGGCAGCGTATTTTCATCCGGGGCCCAAACCAGCTGATGCGTCTCCGAGCCGATATAGGAGATGCGCGCCGCATAGCCATGGCCAAGATCGTGATCGATGCTCAGCGACCATTGCTCGGTGTAAGGGTCTTTCCAGTTGGTACTGTTGGCGGTGCCGAAGTAGTCGGTGCCATAAGCCGTCGTCGAGCCGGCGCTGCCCGATCCGGCATAAACCTGCGGCCATTGGTAGCCAATGGCATGAGTCTCGGAGTTGTAGGTGTTCGAGAACTGCTGCGTGTAGGCCTGAACCGTGCCGGTAAGCGAGTAGAAGCTGGAGCCCAGCATGTTGATGTTGTAAAGGCCCACGCCGCCGCGGATGGCCCACTTGTCGTCGCCGAAGGGACGGTAAGCGAAGCCGAACCGGGGCATGAAGCGCTTGTGCGGATACATCTTCAGCCCCGATGGGTATCCGGCCGCTTGGTTGCCCACCACCTGCATGCACGGAGCGCCGTTGACCACAGACGAGTTGGATTGAGTCACTCCGTCCGGATCGCACGCGTTCGCGCTGGCCAGAAAGCTTTGCGCCAGCAGCGACTGCTTGCCGGTGGGATAAATCACCCGGCCCGCGAGCGTAACACTGGGGTCGAAATTCCCGATGTCGCCGCCCTTGTCGTAGTAGCCAGGATGCAGTTCGTAGCGCAGGCCGTAGGAGAGCGTCAGGTTCGGACCGAGACGCCACTCATCCTGGCCAAAGAACGCATAGTGGTTGGAGACGCCGTCGTTGTCCTGCGACACCACATCGTAGAACGTCTGGTTGGGAATGCCCAGCAGGAAGTCGGCAAAGTCTACGCCAGTGAACATGCCGGTGCTGCCGCTGGTATTGAACTGGTAGGTTCCGTAGTTATCGGAACCATTGAATCCCAAAGGTGTAACCGCTTCAAGGTGCTGGATGTCGCCCCCGATCTTGATCGAGTGTCTGCCCTTGCTCCAGATCACAACGTCGCTGTAGTCGAAGGTGTTGGACTTGGTCAGTTCCGTCAACCGGTCGGCATCCAGGCTTTGGATGTTGTTGAAGTCCATCTCCGGAATGCCGTTATAGAACAGGTTCTGCAATCCCTGCCAGTCTTGCTGGGTCGTCCATGCATTGCCGTTGAAGGCGTCGGAGGAGCCTTCGGTGACACGGGTGAATCCGAATCCGCCTTCATTGATCACGCTGGGTTTGATAGTCCAGTTGGTATCGACCTTCAAAACTCTGTTCTGGTCGGTGTCGGTCTGGGAAGGAACGTTCAGAATCTCCGGCGAGTCAATGGGGAAGCTCTTCCACGTGAACTTGCCCCAAAGCAGAAATTTCTGGTTGGAGCCGAAGTACTGGTCGCCGCGTACGTCAAATTGATCGGAGCGGCGGCTGGCGTTTACATTCTCCTCCCAGTTGGCCACTCCGTTGTCAGTGTATTCAGTAGGGTCGCCTATGTTCGGACCGCTCGCCGGGTAGAACTGTTTCAAGGTGTTCAGGGCGATCTGGCTCTGCGAGGTCATGGGGATGCTGGTGCCATACGAGCCGCCGGTGAAGGGATTGGTCAGGCCCGTAAAGCTGTTGCCGCCCTCCGACGTCGGCTCGACGTATTTCGAGAAGTCGCCCTGCATCATCAGCGTGCTTGGGACAACCTCTAATAGAGTCTCCTGGTTGGGGAAGCGCCAACCCTCATAGACTCCGAAGAAGAAGCTCTTATTGTGCCCGTTGTAAAGGTGTGGAATGATCACCGGGCCGCCAACGCTGCCGCCGAAGGTGATGCCGTGGGCCAGCGGCTTGGTGGTTGTCGTGGGATAGGTGTAGGGAATGGCGTTCCATTTGTTGTCTTGGTAATACGTGAACCCCGAGCCGTGGAGCAGGTTGGTTCCGCCCTTGGTGGTGACAACAATCTGGCCGGGGTCACCAAACTCCGCGTTGGCCATCACGCCATCGGCGCGCATCTCGGAGATCGACTCAGTCGATGGCAAAGCGTCGTTGATATAGACGCCGCCGGTCGCCGTCTTGACTGTGACTCCATCCACGGTTACATCCACCTGGTAGGGCAGCGCTCCCTGCACCGAGACACCCGCGCTGTCTCCATCTGCCTGAACGCCAGGCAGCGCGCTAAACATGTTTGCGGCGCTGGTGCCGTTGAAACTGGCGCGCGTATTCACGGGAAGGCTGTTGGCATCGTCGGTGGTGAAAGTGCCGCTGATAGTGGGCGAGTCGGTTTCAATAGCGCTCACCATGTCGCCGGTCACCTTGACTTCCTGCGTCACCGCGCCGATCTGCAGCTTCACATCGATGTGCAGATCCTGGCGAACTTCAACCACGAGGCCGGTTGCGTTCCATTTCTCAAAGCTCGTAGCCTCAACATCGAGAGAATAACGGCCGGCCTTCACGTCCTCGAAGCGGTAATCGCCCACTCCGTTGCTTTTGGTGGTACGCACCGCGCCTTCATCCGTGCTGGTGAGCGTCACCGACGCCCCCGGAACCACCGCGCCCGCCTTGTCTGTAACGGCGCCGAAGACGGAACCCTGCGTGGACTGCGCCCGGCCATAAGTGCAGGCGAGCACAAGCAGCAGGCCGAGGACCGTCAGACACTGCCGCATTGACTTTTGGGGGAGGAATTCGATCAGCTTTTGCATGAATCACTGTCTCCTGAAGATTTCGTGCTGTTGCGAGTTTGGGGTGTCTTCCCCTTGGATGGAATGGAGTAAAAAGGATGGATTGCCAGCGAATTGGCGAAGGTTTCAGCGGGAAAGACAGAATCGTGGAGAAGCGAGATCGGGAGCCGGAAGTGCCAGCCGCTGAGCGCGACCGTCCAATTGCTTGTAAGGACTCAATTGGTCGAGGGAATGGGGTGACTCCGGCCATTGATCAGACTCCTTATCAGGCTCATTCTTTGAGCTTTTCTATTGACTAAGGTTATCGAGATCATGTTAAAGGCGACCCTGCGATTTGTTACAGGGAATTGAAAATCCGCACCGTCGCTTCCGGGGACCAGCTGGCCACTGGAGCAAACGCCCAGGCGGAATGCACACCATTATGAGCGCTTTTCCGGAAGTGTCCACACATTTCTTTGATTACACCACGCCGGAGGAACTCAATCGTCGTCTTTGGGCTTCCGCAGCTTGGCGCCCGATTTCTCCACCTCTTTTTGAATTTCTTCCGCATCGTCCACATCGTGCAGCGCCGCCGCTTCCTCCTTCGTCTTTGGCCGGGCGAAGCGTGCTTTGGCGGGAACGAACACCCGCGCATCTGCAGGAAGGACGGCATACGGCTCCAGGTGCGGCACACTGTCGAATATGCCGGTAATCTCACCGGCCAATGCGTCCTCCAGGTTCATCGGCCCCAGGCCCAACAGTTCGTCGATGGTGCGGGTGATGGAGCCCATGCTGGTGTGCTCGTGGCTTACCGACCCCGGCTTGACCCAGGGGCTCGCTACCAGCAAGATGCTGCGGTGCGCGTCAACGTGATCCACACCGCTCTGAGCGTCGTCTTCAGTCACAAATAATGCGGTGTCTTTCCAGATCGAGGTCTTGGAAAGAAAGGCAACAATCTTGCCCAGCGCCAGGTCATTATCCGCCACAAACGACGCGCGATAGGGATACCCATCCGCCGGACGGGGGTCTGCTGTATGGTCGTTCGGCAAGCGAATCACAATCAGCGCCGGAACCTTGCCGGCAACCAGCTTCAGACGGAAGTCGCGCCCGAACTCGTTGACCCTGAACTGGTCCGGAATCCCCAGATTGAAGGTGGGATAGCGCCGGTCGCTGGCCTCGAACACCGGCTTGGGCAGCGGCGCGTTGAGAAACAGCCGCTGCCCCTCCGGCTGCGCACCCGGAATCTCCGCATTGCCCTCAATCTCCAGACCCTCGCCATAATTCAGAATTCCCTCGCCGCCGGCCACAACGTGCTCCCACAACGAGCCAAACTGCGGCTCGTCTTCCGGCATGGGCGCATCGGCTCCGCCAAAAAGCGCTCGGCGGCCTGGTTGCCCGGCGCCGGCAAACTCCTTACGGCGGCCGCCATATCCTGAAGTCCAAGCGGTGTTGAAGAACGGTGTCGGATTGATGCCCATCACCCAGCGATGCCCGTCCGCCGACACATCACTATCCACATAGAAGTTGTCGCTCATGGCGAATTGCCCCACCAGCGCATGCAGGTTCGGCGTCACCTTCAGGTGCGTGGCGCTTTGCTTCTCTTCCGCCCATCCGTCCAGGCCATAACGAGCCAGCGTGGAATCGCCGTTCGCGCCCGCCACATCGCCCAGCACTTCGTCGTAGGTTCGGTTCTCTCGCACCACCAGGAAGCAGTGCTTCAGCCGCGGCAGCGATGGCTGATTGGCAATGGCCGCGGTATTGGCAGCAATCACCGTCTGCGTCAGTTCAGCAGCGGCAGGAAGGCTGCTGACAGGAATCGCGCTCAGGCTGCCCATCTCCAGCGAACCAACATAGGTAGGCATTTTGGGGTCATGCAGGCTCCCCGCGTTCGCACCTGTTCCTTTGCCCTTGGTATTCACCACATAGAGCGTCTGCCCATCCGGGGAAAGCGCCACCGCTGAAGGATTCCAACCCACGGGAATGTGCTCGATCACCCGCATCGACGACTCGTCCACCACACCCACCGCATCGATGCCCGACTCCGCCACATAAACAAGCCCGTCGCGCAGCGCCAACCCGCTGGGCATGACTCCGCGCAGAGGCCGGCCCTGGCGGTCCTGGAAACGCGGGCCGCTAAATGGCGAAAGCTCCGTCTGCCCAATCAACCTGGTTCCATCGGCGCTGATCTTCGCCAGCGCGTCCTCATGCGCCAGGGAAACAAACACCGCATCGTCAGCAGCCGCGACGCCCGTTGGCGCGGCTCCGCCCAGCGTCTCGCCTGCGACTTCGGTGATCTTCACACCCAGCCGCAGCCGGGCGGTTATCGCCGGATGCTCGCGATCATGCACATCGTAAGTCCACAGCGAACTGCCCCGGTCGGAATTCTCGTCCCCCAGCCCGGGAATCTTCTTGCCTTCGACGACCGCACCTTCGCGCGCCTCCTTCGACGGGTAGCCGAAGGGCGGAAAGTGCAGTCCCGTTTTTAACTGGTCGTCGGCATTGGCGCCGGGAATCGTGGTGTATTCAAACAGCCCCGTGTTGGTCACATAGAGACGCGATCCATCAGGAGAAAGCGTCAGCCCAAACGGATAGTTTCCCGTCGTGACTTCTGCAATCCGCTTCAGTGTTGCCGCATCCAGAATCACGATGCGCCAATTGCCCTGGTCCAGCACATAGAGGGTCTTGCCGTCTGGAGAAACCGTCAGCGTTGCGGCAAAGCTTCCACTGCGCACCACGTTCTTGCCATCAGACTCACCCACAGCCCCATCCAGAGAAACCTCACCCGCCGTCGTCCAATCGCTGGTTTTGTAGGCACGAATCTTGCCCGAATCGCCCGTAGCCACGTAGAGCAGCGTTCCGTCCGCCGAGTAGGCCAGCCCCGCGTGTACTTCGATTGCCGGATCGTTTTCTGCGCCGGCAGGCATTCGCTTGACCTCTGGGCGTTCCTTGTCAGGATCAGCAATCACATTCAATGCGAAGGGAAAACCGATCGAAGGCACGGCGATCTGCGCGCCGTCCGGCCGCACCGCCAGCGCAAATGGATACGGCGCCACGGCAATCCAGTTACCCACCGGATGAATCTCGCGCCCATTGGGAAGGACTGCCGTTACGCCCGTCTGCGGGATGGATGTGGGGCTCAGAGCAATCGCTGCCAAAGACGACAGAAGAAGCTTCGCGGGCTTCGCAAGTTTCATTGGTTCAGTATGCACGATGCAGATGAACGGGAGATTTCATTCGAAGCGTCTCGGATCGCATCGCGGGCTCGCCATCGGTCTGGGATGGAGCGCAGTTCTCACCGCGAAGCAGGCGCCGTGAAGCTTTTGGCAATTGCCGGATTCTGGCTCGAAGCCGGCAACTCGCCGCACATGGACAAGGCAAGCAGCGGGTAAACCGTGCCGCTGTAGCTGATGAACTGCCAGCCATCGCGGTTCAGTGACCGCGTCCACCATCGCCCGGAAGATCGCTGGTGGGTCAAGAGCCAGGAGACGCCGCGCCGAATGCGCGGGTCGCCAGGAGGAACGCCTGCCTTGCGCAATGCGATGATCGCGAGGCCGGTCATGTGCCCGTCGCTGGGAGGATCAACGAACTCCGGTTCCGCTCTGAGCTTCTGTGCGCGATTTCCCTTGCCCCACTCCTCCGGCTGAGCAAATGTCCTGATCGACCACCCGCCATCGGGCCTCTGGTGCGCGGAAATCATCGTCACCAGTTGCAGCATTCGCTTCGCATCCAGCAAGCCCGGGAGCTCCGCAGCCGCCCACAGCAGATCCGTCCGGTCGTAATCGCCCTGCACCTTGCCCTCGGCACGCAGATAGTTTTCCAGCAAATTGATCTTCGCTTCAACCGGCTTGCCGCGCTGCTCGGCCAACCATCCCGGCGCGTTGCCCACCGCCCGCGCTGCGACCGTCGCCAACTGATAGCGATTCGATTCCAGCGGCGGGTTGTTGTCGTCGCTGATGGTCCAGTCTCCATCGGCCCGCTGCAGCTTGAACATCATGTCCAGGGCTTCGGCCGTCTCCGGTGACAACCGGTGCGTCACATGCGCATCCCAGATCGCCAGTCCCGCCGCCACGTAAACCGCCTGCGTCGAATCGTATTCCGGCCGCAGGTCTTTGGGATCTGCGGCCAACTCACCCTGCAATGTTGTTACAAAAAAATCGCGCAGTTCCTTCTGCGGCGGACCCAGTTGCTGCGTCATCAGCGGCCGCGCCACCATATACGAACCGTTGGTGTGGCAGGCCACGCATTGCCAATCGCTGGTCCACGCCGCCGCGCCCTGCTCCATATAATCGACAGCCAGTTTGGGTGAGAACGGAATCGTTTTCTCGGCCGGCGAAGGTCGAGGATACGTTACATCTTTCATGTGGTACTGGTAGTCGAATGGCGTCGACCACGCCGTCTCGCTGGTCGCGCGGCGCAATTCCAGCGGCGCAGTCTGCTGGTTCCACGTCCACACACCGGAAATCGAATTCCCATCCGCGCCGATCTTCCCGTCGAATGCGCCTTTGCCGCCATTCACCTTGAATTGCAGACTCGATCCATGCACATCGAGCGAATCCACCTTCGCGGGATCATGAAGGAAGTCAATAAAGCACGCCGTGGCCGCCCACGCGCCACCATCGCCCTTCGCGATCTGCAAGACAATTCGCCGATTCTCGCCGCCGGCATTGAAGGTTCCCTGCCAGTTTGCGGCAAGATTCTGCGCATGCAAAACGCCCGCCAACAGCATTGCCATCGCACCAAGTTGGAGCACGCATCTTCTCATTTGCAATCTCTCCCTGCGGAGCAATGGTGCCCCGTCTCCAAAGTTCATATAAATAACTAAACTGTCATCCTGAGCGAAGCGTACTTCAGCGGAGTCGAAAGCCTGCCCTGAGCGAAGTCGAACGGGGACCTGCATTTGCACTTTGGAACTTATGCGATGAACTTTCGACTCGGGTCATAAGGTTGAAAGGCACGGAATTACGCGGTCACAAACCTGAACCTACAGCCGGATTACCCAAATTCCTGATTTTCTGCATCTTCGCACAATCGATTGCGCAAAGGCAAATCTTAGGTATTTCGGCGAGACCAACTCACCCGCTGCATCCACAATCATGCTCCATGATTTCCGCAAAGTGCATCGCTCTTCGATCGGAGAGTTGGCTGATCTGCTCGCGGCAACTGAAGCCGTCGGCCACGATCAGCGTCATCGGGCCCGCTGCATTCACCGCCGGCATCAGCCCAAGATTCGCAATCGCCTTCGACACTTCAATCTTGTCCGCTTCGAACCCGAACGGCCCGGCCATGCCGCAGCAGGTTGTGTCGATCATCTCCACCTGCGCGCCGGCCTTGCGCAGCAGCGCGATCTCGCTCTTCGGCCCGCCAAACACAGCCTTATGGTGGCAGTGGCCATGCAGAATGATCTGTGCGCCCGTCAATCGACCCTCGACCCAACCAGGCGCTTTGGCTGCCAGCCAATCGGCCAGCAGCCACACCTGCGTGCTCAGCTTCTGCGCGCGTACGTCATCGGGGAAAAACTCGAGCAATTCGTCTTTGAAGACACTGGCGCAGCTCGGCTCAAGAAAAATGAATGGAAGGCCAGCCTCGATTTCTGCTCGCACGCGATCGAGCACATTACGAAGATAACTGCGCGCCGTATCCAGCAACCCGAAGTCGTAGAGCGGGCGTCCGCAGCAGATGTGGCCTTTGGTTGTCCGCACCCGGAAGCCTGCCTGTGTCAGTACTGACTCGGCAGCCACCAACGAATGCGGATGGTAGTAGTTATTCCACGTGTCCGCCCACAACACCACCGCCTGCCCGTCCGGCCTCGTCTCCCGAGATTCATTGGTCGTTTCGGCTACGACCCGCGATGCCTTATAACTCTTCCGCGCCAGTTGCGGCATCTGCCGCTCTTTCGCCACACCCACGATGCGTTTGATGAGCGGGCTCGTCAACGAACTCGAAAGCACAAAATTCGTCAGCGCCGGTGTCAGCGAACCCAGCCGCGCCATCTTGTCGGCAAAGCCAAACACGTAATGCTGCAGCGGATGCAACTTGCCCTTGTACTTCTGCGCCAGAAACTCCGACTTGTACTGCGCCATGTCAACCTGCACCGGACACTCCGTCTTGCAGGCCTTGCAACTCAGGCAAAGGTCCAGCGCCTCGTGCACCGCCTCGCTCTCGAATCCCTCTTTGCGCAGCGCACCGGCAAGCATCTCCCATAGCAACCGCGCACGTCCGCGCGTCGAGTGCTGTTCCAGGCCGGTGGCGCGATAACTGGGACACATCACGCCGCCATCTTTTTTCAGGCACGCTCCCACGCCCACACAGCGCGCCGTCGCATCTTCCATCGACCCGTGATCGGCGGCGAACACAAAATGCGTCTCCAGCTTGCCGTGCAAATGTCCATCTGCCTCGCGCTCCGGTGGAAGTCCGTAGCGCAGATTCTCGATCGGATCGTAGACGCGAACCGCATCCGTCAGCTTGCCGGGATTCATGCGGTTGTCCGGATCCCATATCGCCTTGAACTCCTTAAATGCCTGCGTCAGCTCCGGACCGAACATCTTCGGAAGCAGCGCCGCGCGCGCCTGCCCGTCGCCATGTTCGCCACTGAGCGAGCCACCCAGCGATACAACTATATCCGCCGCGCGGTCGATGAATTCGCGAAACTTTCGCAGACCCTCAACCGTACGGAAATCGAAGTTGATGCGCAGGTGAACGCAGCCCTGCCCGAAATGCCCATAGAGCGGGCTGCGATAGCCATACTCGCCCATGAGCGCGTTCAGCTTCCGCAAATATGTGCCCAGGTGCGGGGGAGGAATGCCCGCGTCGTCCCAGCCCTCCCAGCGATCGGGCTCGCCCGGCACACAAACCGTTGCGCCCAGCGCCGACTCGCGCACCTTCCACACGCTCTCCGCGTCTTCGTGATTGTAGATGCGCGCACGCGGCGCACCCGGCCAACTCTGCGCCGCCGCTGCCAGCGCTTCGGCTTTGCTCTGCGCTTCCGCGGCGTTCCACGCGCCCATCTCCACCAGCAGAAATCCACCGCCCGGCGGCAACAGCTTCACATCGTCTACAGCCAGGTTCTTGCGCAGCATGAAGTCCACCAGCAGTCCGTCAAAGCCCTCCAGACCGATAGGCCCAAATTCGAGCACGCGCGGCACCACATCCGCGGCGAGGTAAGGATCATCGAAGGCCAACGCGGTAAGCACACGATGCGGAGGGCTCGAAGTCAGGTTCAGCGTCGCTGACAGCACGCTTGCGCACGTGCCTTCAGAGCCCACCAGCGCCCGCGCCAGGTTGAAGCCGTTCTCGGGCAGAAGCTCATCGAGGTTGTATCCGGAAACCCGGCGCGGAATGCGTGGAAATTTCTCGCGGATCAGGCCTGCGTAGCGATCGCGCAGTTGCACCAGGCGCGCGTAAATCTCGCCTACGCGTCCTCCGCTGCTAATCAGCGCTCGAATCTCTTCCTCACTGGTGCGCCCCACGGTCATGCGCGTGCCGTCGTAGAGCATAATGTCCATGCGCTCCACGTTGTCTACCGTTTTGCCGCCCAGCAAGCCATGAACGCCGCAACTGTTGTTCCCGATCATGCCGCCCAAAGTGCACCGGCTGTGCGTAGCCGGGTCAGGCGCATACGTGAGGTGATAGACCTCGGCGGCTTCGCGCACACGATCCAGCACAATGCCCGGCTGCACTATGGCGAGCTTGGCTTCAGGGTCAATCGACATAAGCTCACGCATGTAACGCGAATAATCGAACACCACCGCGACGTTGGCGCACTGGCCCGCAAGGCTGGTGCCCGCGCCGCGCGGCAATACCGCGGCTCCCGTCGCGCGACACGCGGCCAAGGCAGCCTCCACATCCGCGGCGTCGCGCGGAGTAATCACTCCCACAGGCATCTGCCTGTAATTCGATGCGTCGGCCGCATAGAGCGCGCGCGACCCGAGATCGAACAGCACATCGCCGCGCAGCGTGGACTTGAGACGCGCCTCAAGCTCGCGGTGTGCGGCGAACCCCTCATGGTCGAGCGGCGGCTGATTCAGGAGGATTGAAACCGGAAGAATGCTCACTATGGAATGCTAGCCGAATTGCCGTGCTTCTTACGTGCGACGAGTCGCAAAATCTGCGAGCCGGGTTTTGGCGGCAAAAGAATCCCGCATAGTGAATCGCAATACGCAGGTCGATTCCACCCGGCGAAAAACTCCGTTGCAGTTAGTCAGTTCTTGCATTCATTTCAAACGGGTGAGTCTTTCTTTCCTTCGGAGTCTGGAACACCGGAAATTTCTATCTCCGAGTTACTCGCTGCAATGAACTCGGATGCGCTTCCTTAACACACAACCTATGCTGCGCGGCCGGCATCCAAGAATCCAATCTATTTCCGGCGTGGTCGTGGGTGAGAGAGTTAGCGCGAAGGCCACTCTTCTACAACCACTCCTAAGTCGTTCAACTGCTGAATGACTGCTTCCACATTGCGGCGCGCCTTGGGCCGGTCATTGCGGCTGGCGTGCGGCGACTCAGCCACGGCCACTACGCGCCCATACCGCCACGCGCCCGGGGGCAATGCGATCAATGCATCGGCAAGGTCGCCGGGCCGCAACTGCACCTCTTGGCGCCGCGCTGCCTCCGGCCGCAGCATGGTTCCCTGTCCTACGCTGCTGGGGTTGGCATCCGCCATGGTGACGCGCAAAGTCAGCATATCCGCATCGACGGAGAGAAATGGATTGGCCCATGCACCTGGCTCATGCACGTCCACATAGAGACTCTTGGTTGGTAATGCTACGTGCGCCAGCGCGGCGCGTTGTTCATCGCGTTTTGCGCCTGCAGCCTGCGCTGCCGCTTGTGCCTTATGCTCGGCATTCACGGCATTCTGAGCCGCTCCGACAACGGCCTGTTCTTCCTTGTGGCAAGCAACCATGCACACTGCGAGCAGCAGCGCAAAGCTTGCATATTTCGTTGCCGATAAGTTGAGTTGAATGCGCTCACTCACCACGACAGGATAACAGGACCTGGCGCGCTAATTACCATTCCGGATTCCATTGGCGAGATATCGAAAAATCTTGTAGCTACTCGAAAACCCCTATCGTTGGCGGGTTCCTGAGTCGTCGAAAGGTAACCATTTATTTGTGACTTAGGGGTTACAGACGTCATACCCCGAATGAGTTATTCTTCGATTCTGCATTCCGCAAAAGGTATGCTCGAAAGGCGCGGCGAGGCGGAATGAGGCTACTGTGCGGGTTCAGTCTGGAGTGGAGGTAACGCGTGTACTCTCGAGCAATCCATAAGATGTCCCGGGTTCTTGCCTTGATGTTTGTGGCTTCGCTGCCATCTATGCTGGTCGCTCAGGTCACAAGCAGCCAGGCAAAGGGCAATCCGAATGCCCCCGCTTCCAGGTGGGACATCTTTGCGGGCTACAGCATCCTCGATCCCAGAGGCACGTTTTATCCCATTCAACCGGACGGCACGGCGCCTCCGGTTTCGTTCAAGTTGGAGAAGACCGGCATTGTTGAGAGCGCAGCATATTACTTCAATAGAAACGTCGGCATCGTGGTGGAGGGCGGCGAACACGATCTGTTTACCAACACCGGATTCGCCAGCACGGGGTCAAGCAATAGCGGCATCCTCACCTTGCAGAGCGGCTTGATCTATCGTTGGCCAGGCGTTCACCTGACGCCATTTGTGCATGGACTCGGAGGCGGCGCCGATATAGACGGCCCGGACCACGAGCCCTATACCTGGGGCCCGGTCATCACCGGCGGCGGCGGCCTTGACTGGTACTTCGGCTGCCACGGCTTCGGCGTTCGTATCTTCGAAGCCGACTACGAGTTTTTGCACGCAAACTCCGGCGTCTCTCACGGAACGCTGGCCGGCGACAACTTCGTCTGGGGCGACGACGAGAACGTCAATGCATTTCGCTTTGCCACGGGCATCGTATTTCGCGGAGCCTCCTACTACAATCCCGTTTCCGGCTGCGGTCCCCTGCCCCCCCCCGCGCTCACATGCGTGGCCACCCCCGGCACCATCTATCCCGGAGACCCGATCACCGTCACAACCAATGCTTCCGGCCTCAATCCCAAGGAGACCCCAACCTACACCTGGTCGGGTGTTGGCGCGGTCGGCAACGGAGAAACGGCAACTGTGGCCACCGGCAGTCTGACTCCTGGCACCTATACAGTGAAGGCCCATGTTTCAGAAGGCGGCAAGCACCCGCAATCGACGGACGCGCAATGCGGTTTCACGGTCCTTCCCTGGCTGCCGCCAGCTTGCACCGTTCAGATGCAGGAAAGCGTGCGGGCAGACCAGACCGCCGCGATCACCCTGACAGGCACAAGCCCGCAGAATCGTCCCTTGCAATATAGCTGCACCTCGCCTCAGGGAAAAGTTGACATGACAGGCACCACGGGAGTGTTCAACCCGGCCGGCGCTCCTGAAGGTCCGGTAACCATAAGCTGCACGGTGAACGACGACAAAGGACAGACGGCCAGTTGCAATTCAACCGTCACCATTACGCCCGTCCCGACACCGCCGGTTCACCATGTCATTCCTCTCTGCTCCATCGACTTCAGCAATGACAAGCAGCGTCCCACGCGCGTTGACAACGAAGCCAAGGCCTGCCTTGACGCTGTAGCTCTCGCGTTGCAGCAGCATCCGGATGAGAACCTGGTCATCGTGGGTGAAGCCGCCGGCGGCGCGGGCGAAAGCGCAGCCACCGTAGGAGCGCAGCGCGCCGTCAACACCAAGAACTATCTCGCCACGGAAAAGGGCATCGATCCCGCACGCATCACCGTCGTGACCGGCACCGAAAGCACCAACGGTGTGCAAGACTACCTGGTGCCGTCGGACGCGACCTTCTCTTCCGATGTGCCGAACACCACTCCGGTGGATGAGAATGTAGTGAAGCCGCAGGAGCGCAAACCGCTGCCCATGCGCTCGCACCCAACGCACAGGAAAGCGGCAACCGCCAAAAAACCTGCAACCACCGCACCGGCAACCGCTCCTGCAACCAAGCCGGTGCCCTCCCCGGCGCCCGCTAAAAAGAGGCCGGTGCATCACAAGAAGAAACCGGCTGGTACAACCAAGCCAGCGGCCTCGAAGGCTCCCGCCAAGGGAACCGAAGGACCATAGTCCGGGCAGTCGCATGAACGATTCACGTCGCCGGGAATGGTTCCTCTCGCAGCCCGCTTCGGCTAAACGCTGCTTTTCCTCTCGCAGGGACGGTCGAGATACAGCTGCTAAACGCTGCTCTTCCTCCCGGAGGGAGGATCGAAAATAGCCCAGGGTGAAGCGCAGCGGAACCCTGGGACTGCGTCCGGACCAGGATCGTCGCGCCCCGGAGGGTCGCGACGAAGACGCTCGCAGCCGCTTAATCGGATTCATGCGATTGCCATGGGACCGTAGTCCGGACCTGCCGGAACAAAGTGTTCTTTTATCGGCGTTCAATTCTCCCGCATGAAATGAAGCCGGCCGGAATTCCGGTCGGCTTCATTTTTATTCGTGCTCACATTGCGGGCTCACAATTGAGTTTCGGCAATTTCTCTTCGAGCAGTCTTACTTGCCGATCAGCCCCCGCGCAATCGCATCCAGCATCCCGTTCAGAAAATTGATCGACTCGGGCGCGGAGTAGCGCCTGCCAATCTCCAGCGCCTCATTGATCACAATGGGAAACGGCGTGCCCTTGAAGCCCAGCATCTCGCCCACAGCCATGCGCAGCAGGTTGCGATCGACCGCCGGCATCCGTTCCAGGCGCCAGTGTTTTGAATTGGCCACGATCAGCTCGTCGATCTGCTCCTGATGAGCAACGGCCACGCGGAACAGGTCTTCGGCAAAACCGCGCACCTCCGGCTCAACTTCGTCACCAGCCTTCCAGAAAGTTGCCTGCACCTGTTCCGGAGTCTGCTTGCCGATGTCTGCCTGAAACAGCATCTGCATGGCCAGCTCGCGCGACTTGCGCCGCGTTCCGGCCGTCAAGCCGGGCCGCCTGACGCCTGATCGGTCTGAAGCAGCTTGCGTCGCAAACTCACCATCTCGATGGCCGCCAGTGCAGCCTCGAAGCCTTTGTTCCCGGCCTTGATTCCGGCCCGGTTGAGAGCCTGCTCCAGCGTCTCGCAAGTCAACACGCCAAAGCTGTGCGGAATCCCGGTCTCCTGTTGCGATTGACCGATGCCCCGCGCCACCTCGTTGTAGATGGCCTCGTAATGAGCCGTCTCTCCGCGCAGCAAACAGCCGAGCGCCACAATGGCATCGACCTTTGCAAGGTTGGCCACCGACCGCGCCGCCGCCGGTATCTCCCACGCGCCGGGTACGCGAATCACTTCAATCTCCGGCCGAACTGCACCGCTGCGCAGCAACGCATCCAGCGCGCCTTCCAGAAGCCGCTCGGTAATGACTGCATTCCAGCGCGCAACTACGATGGCGAACTTCATTCCAGCGGCCGAGAGATCGCCCTCCAGTGCAACTGGCCTTCCCCTTGCCGGATCGCTCCACGCCCAGAAGCTGAGCGCAAATCCCGGCTCCGGCTCTACCGTGAAAATCCTCGACTTCCAATGCGTCTCCGTAATTGGCGAGAGACGGGCGGGCGACAAGCGCGCTTCCGCCTCTTCGCCTAGCTCATCGCGCAACCATCCCTGCGCCGCCTGGTGAACGGCATCGAGGGCGGTCACCTCTACCAGCACATCCGCGGTCGAGGGAAATTCGCCGTCGACAATCTCAAAGTTTCCTGAGGGGGCAAGAAACGCCGCACCGCGACTCGAGGCCTCGTTCCATCCCGCGCCGGAAGCAAATCCGAGTGCAGAGAAAAAGCTTCGCAAGCGATCATAGACCGCTGCACTTCCGGCCGGACGAAGAAAGGAAATCCCCTTGATCATGAACGTAATCCCATCGTCTGATTCTATCGTGAGCAGGCAGCTCACCGGCTTTCGAGCGTGCAGCAGAAAGGCCGGCGATTGCCGGCCTTTCTGCTTGCGGCTGCGTCAAATGTGACTTACGTCGTCGAACGCGGCTTCACTACGATGGCCGTCGCGGGAACGACGGTTCCGCTGCCCGTGTAGGTGCAGCCGGCATCGTTGCCGCCTGCGGAAACCGGAATGCAGGAAGGCAGGTTGGGTGCGATCTGCTGCGTATCGGTGGGCGGCGTCGCCGGGGTCACCGTTTGCGGAATGGTGATGTAGTGAATCAGGTTGTCACCTGCAGTGCTGACAAAGAACAGCGCGTCATCCGGCGTGAATGCGCCGGCCAGCGGCGCAGTGATGTCCGCATTTCCATTCAGCGTCACATAACCCACCGTTCCCGCTGCGCCGCCAGTGCCCGGGATGTAGTACGGCAGCTTGGCGCCGGTTGTGTCGCCGTCGTAGGTGATAAACGCCACCTTGGACTGGGGCGAAGGCACCACTTGGTTGACGGCGGTAGCGCTCACGTCGCCCACCGGCACCTTAGCCAGTGTATGAGTAATGATCAGCGGAGACATCACACCGGCCACGGAATCCGGGCAGGGGGCCGGAGTCACGGCTCCGGCTGGCGAGGTCGTGGTCGGCAGCGTAATCCCGATGTCGGAGAGCGTTACCGCGCCACCAGACAGGGCCGCGCCCAGAATATGCTGCCCGTCGGTAGTGGCGGCCAGCACGTCCGTCAGCGTAGGCACCGAATCTCCCTGCGGGTAGAACAGCGTCGCGGCGGTATCGCCAACGGTTCCGGCGGGACACCATGTATGCGCCACCGTCGGGTTGCCGCTCAAGTACGCACCCACGCTCGGAATGGTGATGGCCAGGTTCTGCGCGCCGGGATTGGCTCCGCCGGAGGCGGAGAGCGGATAGCTTGTGAAGCCGGTATTAATGCTGTAGACGTACAGCGTGTCGCTGTGGCCTGCGCCAGCTGCGGCGCTGTCTGTGATGTAGAGCGTTTTGCCGTCCGGCGTCCATTGTGCGGCTGTGCCCATTCCTCCAAAAGTGGTGGGGAAGACCCCGCTCACATTGTAGAGATAGAAAACCTGCCGCACCTGGTCGTTGATCAACAGTTGCGTGTTGTTCGGCGACACCGCCAGAACCACGCCCGGTGCAGTTGGATCCTGCTTGGTAAGCGTGTTCGACGCCAGGCTGTAATACATCAATTCATGCGAAGAGCCGAAATAGAGATTGACGCCGGTGCGGTCCATCATCATGGAATTCGGCACATACGGCAGGCGCACCGTGGAGCCCACCGTGCCGCTGAGCAACTCCACGGGCACAAAGTACTGCGATTGGCCGGGTGAGGAGAACCAGACATAGTCGCTGGCCGTTCCAGGCGTGGTGATGGTCACCGGGTTCGATGAGATCGACAGACCGGTGTTATTGAAACCCGTCTCATTGATCGGTGCCGGATTGCAGGTGGTCGGTTGGCAGACGGCATTCACCGACGCCACGCCGGGGAAGTTGGTGGTCACCGTGCCCGCGCCACTCACGGCAATATCGATCGGGTCCGTGGACTGGTAGTCGAGCGAAAGACCCGTAATTTCGTTCCCCATGGTGTCATAGACCGTGGTCACGAGACCCTGTGCAACCCCCTGCGTGATGGTTCCGGAGGTCGAGCCGTTTGCCAGGGTTACATTGATCGACTTCGGCGGGCATGTGGAGAAATATCCCGCTGACGATGCGCCTCCTGCGACTGAAGCGGTGATCACAGTAGTGCCCGGCGCTTGCGCGGTAATCTGGTTGGTCTCGCCGTTGATTGTGGCGACGGACCCATTTCCCACCGTGTAGGTCAGCGTCCCAAGGGAGGCCGTGCAATCGGGCACCGATGCCAGGCTTACGCCGGCGGGGAGCGGGCAGGCAAGCGCCGGGGCCGGGGCGCCGGTGACCGAAGGCGGCGCGCAGAGCAACTGTTGTGCGCCGCCGCTGCCCACAAAGCAGGCCTGAACGTCGAGGGGATTCGGCGAGAGCGTGCTCTGGGAGAGGCACGACTGAGGGCCAACAAGGGTAATGTGCGTCACCAGCGGATGAACGTAGACCTCAACCGGATTCGAGGTCACGGAGTTTGCCGACGCTGTGATATACGCCGTTGCATAGGGCAACCCATTCGTAGACGGCAATGGGTTGGGCGGCGTGCAAATCGTGTAGTTGGGAATGCCTCCGCCGCTGTTCCGATTCCACGTTCCCGCGCAAATAGAACCGGTCGGCGAAATATCCACCAACTGGTTGTTGGTAGTCCCATAGGTATAAGAGCTCACGCTTGCCGCGGTGCCCTTGCACGTCTTGGCCGAGGGAGCTGAAGCCTGCGTGGTCTGCCCGAACGCTATTGATATGCCCGCGGTCTGCGGCGACATCGAGATGGACGCCACATTCGAATCCGTCAACCCATAGCCCAGGCCGTTGCAATAATTCCCTGCTGGATTGCGCACGCAGCCGGAGATCGATATCCCCGCCGGAATGGCAACGCACAACAAACAAACAAGCGTCAAAAACCGCCGCATGAATCCTCCCCGCCCCGCCGCTTCGAACCGCGGAACGGTCACTAGCAAATGACGTCAGAAAAATTGGGTTTATGCATCTCCAGAAACTTGACGGTCCGATGAGGCTGCCCCAAGGCCCACGCCAACCCCAATTCCACTGCCGGGAGCGACGCCTCGCAACTCCGATCCATGAACCATCCAGTCTCTAGAAAATGCTCGATTGCGATCCGCCTACAAACCAAACTTCGCCCACTGCCGATGAAATCCGCTTCGAATGCGGCCCCCGGCGGTGCGCTTTCCCGTGCAGCCAGACGGCAAATTCCGCTGGCAAATCTCCAATGAAAAGTGTATCAGGGCGGGCCGTCCGGTGCAGATGCCGCGTGCGCCAGCTCCCTCAAACCCCGTCGTCCGTCTCCGGGTGCTGCTGAAATAGACGCCTCAGGACCGTTGGGGCGAGCAAAGCGGCGGAGCAAACTTACTCTCCCGCTCCTAGGTACCTCTCAAACCACTCCACCGCGCGGTACATCACGTCGCGCCCGTGCGCAGGATCAACAAACCCATGACCTTCATTCGGATAAACCACCAGTTGCGTCGGCACATGCTGATTCCTGAGCGCATGCCAGAACTCAAAAGACTGCGGCGCCGGACACTCTCCATCGCGGTCGCCCACCACCACCAGCGTGGGCGTCTTCACCTGCTTGATAAACGTGATTGCCGAGCTCTTGGCGTAGACCGCCGGATCGTCATACACCGACGCGCCAAAGTACGGAATCATCCACTGGTCGATCGAGTTTTCTCCATAGTAGCTCTCCCAGTCGGAGATGCCCGCGCCCGCCACCGCTGCCTTGAACCGCTGCGTCTGGGTAACGGCAAACATACTCATGAACCCGCCGTAGCTCCAGCCCGTCAGTCCCACACGGTTGGGGTCGACCGAGTATTTCGCCAACACCGTATCCACGCCGGCAAGAACGTCGCGCAGGTCGCCGTAGCCGAAGTCCTTGCGGTTGGCCTGCGTAAATGCCTCACCCTGTCCGTAGCTGCCGCGCGGATTGGGCTGCAACACAAAGTAGCCCAGCGCCGAGAATGCCGTCGCGCTCAGCCCGCCGCCTCCGCCCCAGCGCGCCAAGACTGCCGACGCCGGACCGCCATGCACCACCACAATTAGCGGGTATTTCTTCGCCGGATCGTAATCCTTGGGCAGCATCAGCCAGCCTTGCACCTTGAACCCGTCGCTCTTCCAGTCGAGCGAAACGCTCTTGCCCCACCCAGGCTCCACGCCGTCGTTGATGTGTGTCAGTTGCGTCAGCCCGGCGAAGCCTGTGGTCGACGTCCCAGATCTGGCCTCGTAAATCTCTCCAGGACGGTCGAAGGCGCTGGCATGGAACACGAAGAGCGAATGGTCGGCCGTTGAGGACAGGCTAAGCTCCATTCGGCCGTCGCCCACCGTTCCGGGAACTCTGAACACCGGCATACCGGAAGAAGCCTTCACGCCGGGACCGCTCTTGTCCCCTGACAGTTGCAGGCGAATCAACTCGCAGTTGCCTCCGGTGACCTGGCTGACAAAAAGCTGTTCGTTGCCGTCCCACTCAAGCCACGCCGGCGAAGTAGGCATCCCGGCCGTCAGGTCCACTGGCAGCCCCCCGGCAGAGGAGACAATCCACACATCCCCGCCGGTCGCGCCCTGGTCGCTCATCAGTCCGCCGATGAATGCAATCGACTTCCCGTCCGGCGACCATCTCGGAACCGCGATCTGCAAACCATGCAGCGGGCCAGCGACCTCGGCCGGCGCCAGGACCGCAACCGGCGTCCCGCCCAGTTCCTGCGTATACAGCTTCGCCACCCACCAGTTGTTTTCTCCCGGCGGATCTGCCGCCACATAGGCCAGAGACTTCGAGTCCGGCGACCAATCGAATTCATAAACGTGCAGGTTGGCCGGAGTCGCCATCGCGGGGGCAGCCGGCTTCGGCGCAGCTACCAACGCCACGGCTACCCTCTGAATCTCGACCCCATCCTCGCCAATCACGCCCGACCACGGCTTCATGGCAGCCAGCGCTCCGGCCGGCCGGGTTGCGCCTTCTACATAGAGAAAGGCCACCTTGTTTCCATCGGGCGAAAACGCCGGCGACTCAACGTAGCCGTTAAGCTCGGTAAGCCGCCGCGCCGGGCTTCCATCCATCGTCGCGACATACAGATCGGTCTGCTTACCCGGTTTGGCGCAATCTGAAAAGAAAGCCAGCTCTCTGGCATCCGGAGCCCAGGCGATCTCCCCCTCCTGGCAATGCTGCTCAGGCTTGGCCGCCGCCGTGACCCGCTGGCTCTTTGCCAGATCGTTAATCGGGGCCACGCGGATCTCCACCCCGTCTTTCCCATACTGAATCCAGGCCAGCCCTTTGCCATCCGGCGACACCGCAACCTGGCCCATCGAACGGCCGCGATGCAACCCCTTCAGCACCTCATCGATATGTGCACGGCCCGGCGACGAGGCAGGCGTCTTGGCCGCAGTCGCTTCCTGCGCAACCGCGGAGGAAAGGTTGAGATTCGAGCTCAAAACGAGGACCACGCCGGCCATCAATCCGGCGCGAAGACATGAGGGGAGCCGTTTCAAAAACATAGGAAAATCCTATCAGCCGCCAGCCGCCCCACCCCGATGTCCCTTCGCCCAGTCACATCTGAAATACACGACAAATACGCCAGGCGAATCCAAACCCTCGCTGACTTGCTATCCCCGCGCAGCGGGGGCTAACTTGCTGCCCTTATCTAAAGCATTCTTGCTTTGGCCACAGTACCCCATGCCCCATCCTCTCCGTTTTTTCGCGGAAAGGGCGGGAGACCAATAAAACTCGGGGCCTGGAATTAGCCCTCTATGTCGCCCGCGCCGTAGGCGCCGTGGTCGTTTGCCCCGCGCTTCAGTGTGGGGTCGGCGAAACCAGCAGATCATACGAAGTCCTGTAGGGACGGCGCTCATCCTCCGCGCCCTTCCAAAGGTTTTGCGAGACCAAGGTAGAATCACAATCCGGGAGCGACTCCCGTAAATGACAAACTCCTACCGACACCCCGGCAAAGCCGGGGGCTCCCAACTAGATGGCTATCTCGGTCCCGTCGGCAAAACGAAAGAGTTTCCAGCCTTGCGCACCATCTTGTAAAGAATCAGGGGATTCCTTTCGTCGTCGTCAAATGCCGGGTAGCTTGCCATCTTCTCCAGGCGATAGGGTGACAGAAACGACTCGTCCTCGGGAGATATGCTATTCCATGTTAAGTACCAACCTGGCTGATAACTCTCGAGCTTGGGCGCCGTATCTTCCGTGCTGAAACCATCGTTGATGGATGGAATTCCGGTCATCAGCGATATCTGTGCTCCGCTAACTCCGAATAGAAGCGGCCTTTGCTCCGGATGGCTCCGGATGATACTCCGTATCCCATTCGCTGCGTCTTGTAAATCGTAGTCGCGATGAGTTAAGAACTGGCCGATCATTATTACGTTTGCAACTGCCGAGGCGGCCATCGCAGCCATTAAGGCAATCGCAGTTTTCTTAGCATGAACCATAAGTTCGGCAAAGGTGAGAGTAACAACCCACACCATCGGCGCGAGCATGACCAGGAAGTAGCGCGGCGCGAAGTCGTCCTGCCTTCTAAAGATAAACGCTGCCTGCGCCGCCAATGCGATCCACGATGCAGCAAACAGCGGATTGCTCCACAGCTTTCGTTTCCAAGCCAGCGTCAACACCAGGATCACCAACGCCATCGGGTAGAGCGCGCGGTCAATCCAGAAGCAATTCTGAAAAAGGTCTGAGAGCGTCGGCAGCGTTTGATGCCAATCGATCTCCGACATTGCATTCACCTTGAAAAAGTAGTTGTAATCGGCCCCATAGCCCAGTGCCGACACGAGCGCAGTGTACCCTTTGAGCAACGCGGCAGGCACAACAGCCACAGCCAACGCTGCGCGCAGCAAGCCGCCCAGCTTGTACCCCGTCGCCGCCCACGCTAGCCAAAACACCGCCGGCGCGAGCAGAGCCGCTGTTGTCTTGGTGAGGATCATGATCGGAATCAGAACCGCCAGCGCCACGAGCGGCCAAAGTCGCTTGGCCGAAGCAAATGAAGCCGCCAGCATCAGCAGGCAAAACTCAAAAACCACCAGCGTATCCAGAATCGCCAGCCGATTAAACGCAAACGCAAATGGACTCGCAGCCAGCAGAAGCACAGCAACCTGCGCCGGCAGCTCGGATTTCGAGTAGCGACATACCAGCGCATAAACGATTGCAAGAGTAGCAATCGAGACAGTGACATTCAGTGCGCGCGCCGCCAGCAAACTGACCCCGGTAAAATGAAACACCACGCTCAGCAATGCAGGCCAAACAGGGAGCGCTACAGCGGGATTGTAGTCGCCTGCCACATACCAGTTCCCGGTAAGTGCATGCATCACAGCGGCGTTTGCCCACCAGCCCTCATCGGTAAACTTCGCTTGATCGATCATCCATGGTGAGTAGTTAGGAAAGTCGGCTGCTAGATAGAAGAACTTCAACAAGCTCAGCACAGCGACAACCGGCCACATTGCCGCACGAAACCAACGCCGCGCCGGCGCACCGCCCAAGTCGAGTTTGTCACCGAAGTGCTTCCAGGCCGATAACACGGGAGTCATTCCTTTCAGACTAACTTGCATGCGGTGCTCCCGGACGATAAAACGCGATTGCAAAGCCAAGAAGCAACATGCTACGTTTGGAGTTTCTCAGGAGATCCAATCTTGAAAAGCATCGTTCGAGTTGCCGCCTTTGCGGCCCTTATCCCAATCCTTGCTTGCAAAGCCCAGACCCCCGTAACCGGCAACGCAACCACCGGCACAACCACGGAAAAGGCGCCCGCTGCGCCGCTGCAAGCGTTCAATGCCCAGGACGGGAGCGCCTCCGCGCAGCTTCCCGCCGGATGGAAGATCGTGAGTCAGGGTCAAACGGTGATCGACGCTACCGGCCCCAACGGCGAAGACCTCTCTCTCGGCAACACCTACATCGCCCGCAACGCGCCTTATACGGCCGGCAAAGTCCAGGGAGCGGATCTGAATATGCCCTACCAGGACAACCTGGAACAGAAGTTCACCTTGATCTTCCAGCACAGCGCCGGCTTGTCTGGCCGCGCTCTGCCGACGATCACCTTTATTTCGGCGACCCCCGTTCAGGCTCCCGCGCCATTTGGCCAATGCGTCTTGTTTCTCGGTACCATGACCGCCACAGGCGACACATCCGGCCCCTTCAATTTCGAAAGCGCATTCTGTTCCCTGCCCATGGACGTAGCCGGGACCTACAAAAACATCTTCAAATACGGTCAAGTTCCTGCGCGACTGGCCGCACAGGAGCGCGCCACCATTGAAGCAGCCCTGGCCAGCTACTCCATTCCCATGACGTGGCTGCAGCGGAAGCTCGCGCTGAATGTGACGGCGCCGACGCAGTCGTCAGCCGGACTCGTCAGCGGAGCCGCCACCATCGCGGAGGCCAACGCCATCAACGCTGAAACCATGAAAATGATGCAGGGCGCGGACACCTCCGCCAACTGCGCAGACCAGGCCATACGCGAAACGCCCCTCTGGAGGCTCCCGCCCGCCTGCCGCTGATTCGCGCCGTGCTAAACATCAGCCGCCCCATGAATCGCCAACAGGCCGGGTGCCCCATCTGGGTGCCCTCTGGGCGCGACGTTCTTGTTCTTGTCGCATGAGTGGGAAACCGCAAATCTCAGTTCAACCTATCCAGGCCGCCGGGTGCCCCATCCATGCGCGTTCTTGGCGCATGGGTGGGAGACCGCAGACGTCAGTTCAACTCGGTCCAGCCGCCGCGTGAATCGCCAGCAACCGTTCCAGAAGCGGTCGCAGCAGCTTCAGGTCCAGCGCATTGGCGCCGTCCGACTTAGCATTAGCCGGGTCATCGTGCACCTCAAGAAAAAGCCCATCGACCCCCGCCGCCACTGCCGCCCGCGCCAAAAGCGGGATGAACTCCGGCTGCCCGCCGCTCACCCCATCCGCCGCGGAAGGCTGCTGCACAGAGTGTGTGGCGTCGAAGACTACTGGCGCCATCCGCCGCATCACCGGCAGCGAGCGGTAATCAACCACCAGCGTGTTGTATCCAAAACTGGCCCCGCGCTCGGTGAGGAATACCCGCTCGTTGCCCGTCGACCGCACCTTTTCCACCGGGTGCGTCATATCCCACGGCGCTACGAATTGGCCCTTCTTGATGTTGACTGCGCACCCCGTCTTGCCCGCGGCCACCAGCAGGTCGGTCTGCCGGCATAGAAACGCAGGAATCTGCAGCACGTCCACCGCCTCGGCAGCAATCTCGCAGTGACCCGGCTCATGCACATCGGTCAGCACCGGCAGCCCTGTGTCCTTGGCCAACCGGCCAAGAATCCGCGTACCCTCCTTGAGGCCTGGCCCGCGAAAACTCTTCACGCTGGTGCGGTTTGCCTTGTCATAGCTGGCCTTGAAAATGTACGGCACACCCAGATCGCTTGTGATGCGCTGAATCGCTTCAGCCATGCGCCGGACATGCGACTCCGACTCGATCACGCAGGGCCCTGCAATCAGGAATAGCCGACCCCCACCCACCTGCACCGGCCCGATTTCAAACGAGTTGCTCACCAGAGAATTCTATCGCGCTTGCTGAAGCCAGCTTAGGAACGCCTAAGACCTATTCCTAACCGGACCGCATTCTGATGCATAAATATGCTAATATGCTTTTATGCGAACTACCATTGATATTCCCGATGCGACCTATCGTGAGTTGAAGGTTCGCGCGGCGCGCACCGGCAAGACGGTGCGCGAGATGGTGCTGAGCGGAATCGAGCGGGTGTTGGATTCTGGCGATGCTCCAGTGGTGCGCAAGCTCGAGTTGCCCCTGATTCGCTCCTCGCGGCCCGGCACTTTGGACCTGACGAACGAGCAGATCGATGACATACTATTTCCTTCCTGACATCAATGTCTGGATCGCCCTCAATTACGACCAGCATATCCACCATGCAATCGCCAACCGTTGGTATCAGGCGTTGCCGTTGGAGACTCGACTCGTCTTTTGCCGCCAGACGCAGTGGGGGCTTTTCCGCATCCTGACGACTCCAGCGGTTATGGGCGCGGCCAGCCTGCCACAGTTGGCCTGCTGGCAGCTCTATGACCGTTGGCGGGCGACAGGGCAGCTGCTTTGGTGTGAAGAACCGGCATTGATAGAGGGTCCACTGCGCGAGCAAACCTCGAGCAAATTCGCTTCGCCCAAGGCATGGATGGACGCTTACCTGGCGACATTTGCAGAGGCGGCCGGACTGACGTTCGTGACGTTCGATCGGGCGTTGGCGGGGAAGACGAAGGGGGCGGTGCTGCTCCGTTGACGCGCTGTGGCTTACGCGGCAATAACCAACTAAACGGCGGGATGAGGCACCGGCCTGCGCACCACAAACAATTCTCTTAGCCTTGATCCTCAGATTCACCAAATCGGCCCTTAATCTTGCCTGCCATCCATGACGCTTCCTTTACCGCTGCCAAATATACCAAAACCAAGCCGCAAATATCCCATAAAGATAGCCTGCGGCCCCTATTTACCGCCCACGGGGGTAGGATTGACCCCAAGTAGTGCCATAGATAAGCTCCGAGACTGATCAGCATCAAAACGAAAACTTGACGTATCAACAACGCTCCCATATATCGAGAAACCTGAAGGTTTCCAAATAAATCGTCTGAATCCCGGAAAGCCATTCCACAGGTACAACAAAGCATAAAGACAATGTAGGACACAGTAATCGCGACTTGCCAGCTCCAGACCCAGCCCTGAAATGGAAAGTACAGCAGGCAAAAGACAAGCATTGCAATGACGTGTGCCCATCGACCTATCCACCATGAGGACTCTTTTGCATCTTCTCGGTCTTCCGATGGCTTCTGTTCCTCTTCGGTTTGGCTATTCAAGTCGATGTAGTCGTCGGGCATTGTCCTTCCGATCCCGCACAGAACCTACTGCATTGCTGCGATTGAGGTCATTTGCTCCGCGCCCTTTTTCATTCGGATTTGGTAACTCGCAGTTATAAACTCCCGAAACAGTGGATGCGGTTCTAATGGCTTTGACTTGAACTCGGGATGAAACTGGCAGCCCAAAAAGAACGGATGGCCGGGAATTTCAACAATCTCCACATAAGTCGAGTCCGGCGTAGTTCCGCTCAGGCGCAATCCTCCGCCCGTCAGCAGCGCCTCGTATTCGCGATTGAATTCATACCGGTGCCTGTGCCGCTCGCTGATCTCGGTCACACCACCGTACGCTTTGGCAGCAAGCGATTCCTTTTGCAGAATGCACGTCCACGCGCCCAGACGCATGGTTCCGCCCATCTCTTCCACGCCCAGCAGTTCGCGCAGTTTATAGATAATGCGGTGCTGGCTCGCGGGATCGAACTCGCTTGAATTCGCATCCTTCAATCCGCAAACATTGCGCGCAAATTCGATGCACGCAGTCTGCATCCCCAGGCAAATGCCGAAGTAAGGCACCTGTTTTTCGCGCGCAAAGCGGATCGCATTCAGCATACCCTCAATTCCGCGTTTGCCGAATCCGCCGGGAACCAGAATTCCGTCGAATCCTTCTAACTGCGCCTCATAACTCTTATCTTCAGGAGTTACAGACTCCAGCCCCTCGGCTTCAATCCAGGTAACATTGAGTTTCAAATTCTGCGAAACCGCACCATGCGTCAAAGCTTCCTTTAATGATTTGTAACTGTCTTCGTACTCCACATACTTGCCGACGATGGCAATATTCACATCGTCCTTCGGATGGTAGCAGCGGTCGACCAGATCTCTCCATGCCGCCAGGTTGGCCTCCGGTGCCTCTTTGTGCAGATATTTCAGGATCAGCGCGTCCAGACCCTCGTCGGCAAAACGAAGCGGAACTTCGTAGATGGAAGGCACGGTCGTCGCACCCACCACGGCCCGCTCCTCCACGTTGCAGAAGGCGGCAATCTTCTGCTTCATCTCGTGGCTCAGGTTGCGGTCAGAGCGGCAGAGCAGAATGTCGGCCTGGATTCCAATGCTCAGCAGCTCTTTTACGGAATGCTGAGTCGGCTTGGTTTTCAGCTCCTGCGCCGCGGCAATCCACGGAACCAATGTCAGGTGCACAAACACCGTGTTCTCGCGACCCAGCTCCTGCCGCATCTGGCGAATGGCTTCAAGGAACGGCAGCGACTCAATGTCGCCCACCGTGCCGCCAATCTCCACAATTGTCACGTCCGCGCCATTCGATGAAACCTTGCGCATGGCGTTCTTGATCTCGTTGGTCACATGCGGAATCACCTGCACGGTCTTGCCCAGGTAGTCGCCGCGCCGCTCCTTCAAGATAATTTGTTCGTAGATGCGCCCGGTGGTCAGGTTGTTGTCGCGCGAGAGCGGCGCATGCGTGAAGCGCTCGTAGTGGCCGAGATCGAGATCCGTCTCCGCGCCGTCATCGGTCACAAACACCTCGCCGTGCTGAAACGGCGACATGGTTCCAGGATCGACGTTGAGGTAGGGATCGAACTTCATCAGATTCACGCGCAGGCCGCGGCTTTCGAGCAGGCAGCCGATAGACGCCGCTGCCAGGCCCTTACCTAAACTGGACACAACTCCGCCCGTCACAAAGACATACTTTGCCGACATCGCCGCAACCTCACTCTTGAATTGTTTTGATTGGCCGTACCAGGGGTGCACAATCAAGTATGGCAGAGTTCGGGTTCGGAATGAAGAGGAAAATTCGCCCACAATCCCGCTGCATCCACGTCCCGGGCAGGAACTTGTTTTAAGTCATAGGCTTGAATGATGGAACGAATCGAGATCGTCAAGACTGACATCACCACGCTCTCCGTAGATGCCATCGTCAACGCAGCCAATAACTCACTGCTCGGCGGTGGAGGCGTGGACGGAGCCATTCACGTCGCCGCCGGGCCTGAACTCCTCGGCGAGTGCCGCTTGCTCGGAGGTTGCGAGACCGGCCAGGCAAAAATCACAAGGGGCTATCGTCTGCCCGCAATGCACATTATCCACACGGTGGGGCCAATCTGGTACGGCGGGGAAGACGGAGAGCGGGAGTTGCTCGCCAGTTGCTATGCGTCCTGTTTTCAGATTGCGCGAGAGCACGGTCTGCGGAGCCTCGCATTTCCAGCCATCAGTTGCGGAGTTTACGGGTTCCCTCTCCAACAAGCCGTAGAGATCGCGATGCGCGAAACCACCGCGGAACTCAGCAGCAACGAAACGCTCGAGAAAGTAATCTTCTCTTGCTTCGGCGATAAGGTTTACTCGGCCTACCAGCGGGCATTCTGGGATGCGCAACCGGCTGGTCCGGGAGTTCAATGATCGCGACGACCCATCCGGCAAGGCCGATTGACGCGCGTCTTCCATCGCGGGTAAAGATTTCCTACTTCAACTGGACCTTGATCACCACATCGGAATTGAGCTCGATCTCGGTGTGAACTCCCTGCAGCGCCGTAGTCCAATCGGCATCCAGGTGACGGCCCAGCGCAACGCCTGGCATTGTGCTTCCCAGGGCAATGTCGTCTTCGTCCTTGGGAACAACGCCGCTCATGCCGGCACTCGGGTTAAGTCCAGGGGTAGAGCCCACGCCGCGATTGCCATCCGACGTATCGTTGGACACACCCGAACTGCGCGACAAAGCGGAGTGCGGCCCCAGATCGTCTTTCGGGCCCATCGACGGGCCGATGGCAACCACGAAGCCCTTGACGGGAATCGCAGCGCCGCCTTTCGGCTCGATCTGGTCGATCCGGAAAGTCAGCATTGCGTTACCGTTTCCGTCCTTCTTGGATTGAACCGCGGACACTTTGCCAATGAGCTTCGATCCCTTGGGAATGTCGGTGCCGTCTGTCAATTTCACCGCCCTGACCGTTTTCGCCACGAAGGTGTCGCCAACCTTCGCATTCTTGGAGCTCAGATTCGCGGCAATCTTCGCCACCAGGACAGGTGCGGCTGGGGAAGCGGTACTTTGAGCGTGGCCAAGCGCAGGAGACAGGGCAACGAGGAAAGCGGCAATTATCAGGGCCGCAGGCATTTTTCTAAGCAATAATTTCATGGATTCCTCTCTTCATGAATTCCAAAAACTGGGGGCGCTGCAAACGGACGCGCACAGCCCGATAGCAATTCTCCGCAGAAGTCCTGGGAAAGTCAACCAGAACCGAAGCGAAAAGCCATACCGGGCTGTGCGCACAACGACCGAGCCTTCGACAAAATTAGAAATTCAACGTAATCTTCGCGGTCAGCGCCCGCGGAGTTACATAGTGCGTTCCACTGAAGGTAGATAGGAAGTTATACAGCGCATACTTATCCGTCACATTGATCGCCGTCAGATCCAGGTTCGTCTTATAGCGATCGCGGTGGAAGATATTGTCTTTGCCGAGCGACGCGTCGAAAAGGTCGCGTGGCTGGATGCGCTGCGGATTATGATCGTTATCGCCCGTGCCGGCAGCAGGAATCCGCACCAGTGAGGAGCCATACTCCGAGGCCAGGCAAACCGCCGGCAGTGGATTGCCGGGGGTCGCTTTCTGTCCGCCGCACATCAGCCCCGCTTGAAACTCCTCATCCGCGGTAAGACCGCTCAAGATTACCGCCGGCTGTCCGCCCAGCAATGTGGAAGTTGGTCCGCAGGCGCTGTTCGGATCGTTGGATAGCGGGTTGTAGCAGGGCACTGAGCCAGCCACCTGTCCTGAGTCGTAACGCCAGTTAAAGCCGCCCCAAAGTCCGCTCAGATATTTGCCGTGCGCCCACGTGTACTGCACATGCGTCTCTTGATTGAATTTTTCATCGTGGTCTATGCGGAACGGCAACCCGGTTGAGCCAACCGTGGCGCCCGCGCCGGCCACCTGCGGCGGGAAGAACCGTGCCGCCACCGAAGACGCCACTACATAGGCGCTTACGTGGTGGTATTCCGGCACATCCACATGCAACGCATAGCCGGGAATCTTCGAGTTATGCCAGTCAATGGGGAAGGTGATCGGCGTGTTACCCAGCACGCTGAAGTCGAAGGCATTGTGCGTGTACTTCCAGATGTATTCGCCGCTAACCACCACGCGCTTGCCAAACGCCTGCTGCAGGCCGGCATGGAACTCGTTGCGGAAACCCGGTTGCATGGTTCCCGCCACGCCTGAAGAGCAGGCCAGCAGCGGAGCCAGCACGGCATTCGAGCAACCCTCGCTCGATAGCACCAGATTCTCGTTGAACGGCGTCTCCAGCGTGCGCGCGTAAGAGATGCGCAGCACACTGGCGGTCGGCTTGATGTTGTAGGCAATGCCCACGCGGGGCTGTGTCTGTTTGGCATCCGTCAGGCCGTTGTAAACATCCTGGCGCAGGCCAAGATTGAAAAGCCAATCGCCCACCTTGATCTGGTCTTCGGCAAAGAGCCCCAGCTCCTTCACATCGGTGTGGCCCAGATAATTGTAATAACTCCCGCCGCGGGTAAGATCGTAGGGCGCGAGCACCGCAAGATAACTCGGATTCGGCCCCACTCCGTCGCCGGAACACTGAGATGGATTGGCGTAACCGGCCAATGGATCGCCTTCAGCATCCACGCAAGGCGCGCTGAAGCTATAGGTTGGATCGACAACGCCGAGGCTGTCATTCTCGTTCAAAAAAGTCTGCCCATACTGCGCGCCGGCCTTGACGGTGTGGATTCCCTTTGAATACGAGTAATCCGCGTGCACCGCGGAGTTAGTCAGCGTGCGGTACTGCTGGATCGACGAGGTCTGCAGGTTTGTGGGTCCCAGGTCGGCCAGCGGGTTGCCGCTCGGAAAGTAGTTATAGTCGTCCCTGCGCATGAACGCGCCAAGATCAAAAACCGAGTTATTGTCAATCACCCTCGTGTAAGTCGGAGAGATATTGATGGTGCCGATCTTCGAATGTTGATCCGCGTTGCCCACATTCGAGAACACCGGGCTGGCGCTCGTTCCCCCGCTCACCACGTTCTGCACGTCAAGGCTATCGTAGGAATTCGGCGTCTGGAACCACGACCGGCTGTAGTTGAAGTCGAGGTGCATTGAATCGGCAGCCGAGAACGTGTAATCCACGCGATCGAAGAAGTTCTGTTCGTTGCCCTTATCGTGAAAGACCTGAAATTCAGGAGGGTCAAGAAATCGCCCTGAATTCATACCATCCGCCTCAATGAAATTGCCCCAATTCTTGCCGCCATACGCCAGATCGAACCCTGCTGAAGCCGAGCCGAACGCGCCATACGAAGTATTAATGCTGCCCGTGGGCTTGGTCACTCCCTGGCCGGAGCGCGTAGTGGCCACAATCACCAGGCTGGTCTTGCCACCGTACTCGGCCGGCGGCGCGCCGCTGATTACCTCGATCGACTGAATGGAGTTGGCCGGAATCTGGTTGGAAAACACCTTGCTCTGCTGATCGGTGATGGACTGTCCGTCGACCGAGAATGAATTCGACGCGTGGTCGCCAAGCCCGTGGAAAAGGCCGTTCGAGTCGGCTGATACACCGGGCGTGGTCGCCGTGACCAATGAGCTCAGCGACGAAGATTCGCTCTCCATCGGCACCTTGATAAACATGTCGCGATCCACATCGGTGTGAAAAGTCGGATCGGTCTCCACCAGGTCACCCTGCGCCTCGACCGTTACGGTTTGGTCAGCAGCGGCGATCTGCAGAATCAGCTTTACCGTCGTCCCCACTGCGGAGTGAAGGTCGACCGCTTGCCTCAGAGGCGCAAATCCATCCGCTTTGACAGCGAGCTGGTAATTGTCGAAGGTGACGTTGGAAAACACGAATTGTCCCAGCGCGTCAGAAGCGACGGTCCGGTCCAATCCGCTGCGGGGATTTGTCAAATGGACGGCCGCGTTGGGAATCACGGCGCCCGTGGGGTCGGTGACTGAGCCGCGGATGACGCCCGCGCTGCCGCTTTGGGCTGACGCGCTGAGCGCAACAAAGATCAAAAGCAGGGCCGGAAGAATGCGGAAAATCGTGCCGCGAATAAACGGCATAGGGTGCCTCCAAAGATTGCCTTTTATGATGCGAAAACAAGGCCGCGGGGGAACACCGCGGAATCCTTTGCGCATTGGGGGCGTCGGTCCGTTCGTTCGCTCAACCTGTAGGGGTGCGACACGGCTTCATCCTCGAAAGAGGAACGAAGCGCACACAGAAACAGATTGAACGATGAATCGGAAATTAGCCCTGGAGGCCGTCCGGAGGGGGGCGCGTGAAGAGCTGTGGATGCCAGTAACGCGTGACGGTGCGCGCTTCATACACCGGCGCGGCGGTCTCCACGTGCACCAGCACCACCACGGCAGCAGTCACCGCAGCAGGGGCCGCGGTATGCATCACAATGCAAAGCGGGCAATGGTCGGCAGCGGTTTCCACCGCATGCACGTGCGCCACCTGCGCCACGGTAAGGAGCGCCAGCAGGACAAGACACACAACGGTAACCATGGGCAAAGCGCCATGCTTTGCGCGGCGTTTTCCGTTGAAGTATGTCTGCAGTCCCGTCAAGACACCTGTCCTTACCTTAAGAATACACAGGATTGGATGCATTCGATAGGGAAACGTTTATGGTTTGCGGCCGCTTTTCCCGTAACCCCTTTGCCACCCGTCTTCAATTCCGCACGTCTAACCCTCATTGATCTACACTTGTGGCGGGCTGAAGTCGCTCCCGTATGAGACCTTATTCCCATTTGCGCCGCTTGCTTTCCGGCCTGCTGGCCGTCCTGCTGCTGGCGGCTGCCGCGGCGTCGCTGCCCGCGCAGAAGACCCTCACCGTCAAGCCCGACACACCCGGCATGGCTACCAACCATCGCCTCATCCTCAAAGACGGAACCTATCAGCTGGTTCGCAAATATGAGGTTGTGGGAGACCGCGTGCGCTACATTTCGATTGAGCGCAGCGGCGATTGGGAAGAGCTGCCGGCGGATCTGGTCGACTGGGACGCGACCCGCAAATGGGAGCGCGACCACGCCGCTCAGCAGGAAGAATCCTCCGACGCCATGAAGGAAGCAGCGGCCATCGACAAGGAGGAAGCTGCGGAGCGCGAAGAGGCAAAAGCGCGCCGGCCCGAGGTGGCCAAGGGCCTTGAGCTTCCCGACGAAGACGGCGTGTTTGCGCTCGACACCTACGAGGGAAATCCAGAGCTGGTTGAAATGTTGCCCAGCGAGCTCAACGCCAATACCAAATCAAAACACGGCCTCGCCACGCTCAATCCCATGGCCGGCAACAATGCCAGCCTGGAGCTCGACGGTGCGCACGCCAAAGTCCACTTGCACGTCAATGACCCGGTCCTCTATCTCTCTCTGAACGCACGTGACGACGCCGAGCAGGTAGTCTCCCACGCCATGACCGTGAACACCGGCGGCGCCAGGGAGGTCGCCAGCCGCAAGCACGGCGCTCACTCGGCCAGCTCCGGCTTCGCGGTCGTCCGCGTCGATGCCCGCCGCGCCATCCGCATCGTCGGCGCCATCCACATGAGCCCCAACGGCACGGTTACCCAGGACGAAGACATCATTCCCGCCAAGGTGGATGTGCTGCCCGGCAAGCACTGGCTCAAGATCACGCCGTCGCAGCAACTCACCATTGGCGAATATGCGCTGGTCGAGATCATCTCCGCATCCGACATCAACCAGTCCGTCTGGGACTTCCGCGTCGACCCGCAGCTCGGCGACAACGAGGGCTCGCTGGGGCCAATTTACAAGTAAGCTGCTAAGGAGGAGCACAGTCCGAATGAGCGATCCCGGGCACCTTGAGATGACCTGCATTCATCTGGTGCGAGATAACTCCGCGACCGGGGTCGTCCGCAGCTGTGAATTGATTGGTCGGCGTGGTCGCGCAGCCGCCTGACGACACCGGGGGCCCAGACATGAACAAACAAATACAACACGCGTCGCAAAGGGATGACGAAATTGTATTGTTTAATCAGCTAAGCCACATAGTACAATTCGCACATCCAATTAGCTGGACGCGAAGGTCCGTCTAAAATGCTTGGCTCGGGAAGTTGAACAGCGTGCCTGTGAACAGCGCAGAGTGCATTAAGAAAGGCTAATTGCTTGGTAAGTGAGCAGGAACTGCGAGAAATATTCCCGCACCCCAGTGTGCGAGAAGTGGCCTTTGAACTTCGCTTTGCGCCAAGGCTCAGAATCGTGCCGGAAGTTTGGAGGATTCAAGACGGCCTTGCGGAGTCCTACCCAACCGTCAGTCAGGAAATGCAGGCGCAAACCGACGCGCGCCTACTCCAGTGTTACGTGTTTGCAAACCCTGAAGAAGGACGCAGTATCAAGGTCTCTCAGGAAAACTTTGTAGTCATATTTAATAACTACGGAAGCTTCGAGGTATTCAAGGAAGAAGCGCTGAGGCGCGCCGCAGATTTTGCAGATCTTTTCAGCATCCAGACATTCCAGAGGGTGGGGCTGCGGTACGTTAACCACATTGAGCTAACCGCGGACCAGGGGGTTCAGGATCTGCAACGGTACGTCAACCTGCCGGTCGACTTTGATCGCTTTGACCCCGCAAGCATCGAGCAACTCTTAACAGAATTCCGGCTTGCCGCCGGAGAGCACAAAATAACGATTCGCGGCGCCCTGTTTCGCCTTCCGGGCAAGGCTGGTGGGCTTTTCATCCTGGATCTGGACTGCTACACCTTGGCACCCGTGGAAATTGGCTCCCTTACAACCCTGATGGACGACTTCCACCACAAGATTCAGGTCCAGTTCCTGGAACATATCCGCGAAGAGTACAAACAAGTTATGCGGGGGAATTCATGAGCTTAACGCTTGAGCAGCGTGTATCGACCGCGTCAACGACCCGCATCTCTAGCGACCTGGAACAAATGTGGCGAAACCAGTTTTTCGCCGAGCAGGGGCGGACGCCTGCTAAGAGCTTCGCCGGCGTCGGGGAGGAGGAACCACAAAACAACCTGCGCCAGATGACCAGAGCTGTAAGATTCGCCGGGGGCGTTTACGACGGCGCAATCGTTAAGTTCTACGAGGACATCATCGTCGAGTTGCAGAAGGAAGTGGAGCGTTATAAGGCGTTGTGGGCGTCTGTGCAGGCGGCCACAGAGCAGGAGGAGTCCGAGCCTTACATCCCGCGCCAAACGGTAAAGCTTTCGCGCGATGTGGCGAAGAAACTCAGCAGCCCAACGAGACCATCCCTCAGAGTTTCCGCAGAGCGATGAATGTTCAGCCAAACGGTCGACCTAACTCAATTGAAGCAGGGAGACGTCATCAGGGCCGCGGTGTTTCCGATTGCGCGAATCGACGGGACTCGGTTTCTCAGCCGATTGGTTGGGACAGCGGAGGGTAAGGTAACAGTCGAGGCCGTTTCTGACGGTACGCCAGAAAGACCCTTTCACCCAATTCAAGTGCAGGGCACTTGCGTGCCGTGCGCCATATTGAGCCAGTGTTGCGACGTGAGCCCTCATCAAAAACCGCCGCCGCACTCGTTCGTCGTGTGCAAGCTCGTTCCTGTGCCAAAGACCATCCGCAAGCATCAAGGTTCGTACGAGACCCTGATAGCTAACCTTGACCCCTACGGCGGGAGGAAGGCGTACATCCAGAATTTCTGGTTTGGCGATGTCCCCGGCCTGAAGGGTGAATTCATGGCCGACTTCGCACAGGTGACAACGGTGAGCTGGCTGGACTACCAGCAGACGCTCGCGGGCAAGACAGCGGAGCTAGATGAACTGCATCGCGCAATGTTTCGTGTGAAGGCGGGCGCGCACTTCGGGCGCGTAGCGGAGGAAGACGCGGTGGCCGGATATGATGACCCCTATCGCCACGCCGATGCGGAAGCGCCGCCGAAGACCCCTTATACCGAAAAGCTTGCCCAGGCGATCCGTTTGATTCTTGGCAGGTCCTAAATCCCAGCCTAGCCCTCGAAGAACCCCAGCCGAACCGCCCGGCCCCCTATTCCGGCGACCTAGCCCGCGCGAACTTAACCCGCCGCTTCTCCCACTCGTCCGATTTGAAGAACCGCGGACCCACCTCAATGAGCCGCGGAATCATATTGAAGACCGCGATCCGGCTCCACGGCCGCCCATCGCGCTGGCGGAATCCCTTCTCGTTGAGGTCGCTCACAATGGACGAGTAGCCGAAGTCTTGCACCAGCAGTTCCATCATCAGCATCAGCGCCTGGTGCTCGCGGGGGTGCACCTCCAGCCGTCGACAGTCGTCCGAGACGCGCAACCCGTATGGGATGTCCTCATCGAACCCGCCCTCCGGTGGCGTCTCGGAGTCGGGAAGCTCGCGCCGCCATTCAATCGAGACCATCTGCCATCCCGCCGCCGTCCGTTGCTGGATCACATCGGGGCTGAATGGCCCGGAAACCACGTCACGAACCCGCTCGAAATACGCCACGGCACACCTCCATGAAGTCTTACATGGCCATTCACCAGCAATTTACCCGCCAAACCTTCGCCCGTCAAGAACTCATTCAAGTTGCTCACTGGATTGCTAATAGCGGGAACCAATGCACGCCTTTTCCACTTCCTTCGTGTTCAATTTCGCAATTATTTGTCCAATTCCGGACACACCCGGAATGATTTAGGCTGAGCACGGGTTGATTATGCGAACTCAATATCATTTTCGAAATTCCCCCCAGGGGCTTTGCGCGTGGAGCGTCCATCGCCTTGCCCAGCTTGCCAGCGCTGTGATTCGCGAGCGCGTGCCCCTGTCGGCAATCCGGGAACTCGACGAGCCGTATTGGACGGGCGGGCCCGATCAGCGACTGACCTGCCGCGAAGTGGTCGAACACGCACGCCTGATGCTCGAATGCGATCTTGGCTTCCCCGTCATTCTGTCCAGTGACGGCCGCGTGATGGATGGGATGCACCGCATCTGCAAGGCCCTTCTCGATGGGCTTGATGAAATCGAGGCGGTGCGCTTCGTTCAAGACCCGGAACCAGACTATGTTGGGATCCATCCCGACGATCTGCCCTATTAATGCTGAACTGCCAAACGCTTTGCTCAATCAAATGCCGCAACTACTCCCGCACGCTGATGCCAAGCGCCTTCATCTTGCGATAAAGATGGCTTCGTTCCAGCCCCAGCAACTCCGCCGCGTGGCTCACATTGTTCCGCGCCTCTTCGATCTTCTTCAAAATGTACTCGCGCTCATAAGCATCGCGCGCCTGCTGCAGTGACGAGAACTCCTCAGTCGACCGCGTGCCTGCCTTGTGCGTCAGCGGCGGCAGATGCTTGCGCTCAATTCGCAGCACGCGCGGATTGAGGATCATCACCCGCTCGATCACGTTCTTCAGCTCGCGTACGTTGCCCGGCCAATGATAGAGCGCCAGGGTCGCCAGAGCCTCTTCGCCAATCTCCATCCGTGGCCGCCCGTACTGCCGGCCAAACTCCGCAAGAAACTCCTTCGCCAGCAGCGGTATATCCTGCTTGCGCTCGCGCAGCGGCGGCACCGCAAACGGAACGACATTCAGGCGGTAAAAAAGATCCTCGCGAAAATTTCCCTTGGCAATCTCTTCTTCGAGATCCTTGTTAGTTGATGCAATCAGCCGCACATCCACGCGCAGCGGCTGCGTGCCGCCCACCGGCGTAAACAGTTGATCGTCAAGCGCGGACAACACCTTGGCCTGTGTCTTCAGGCTCATGTCGCCCACTTCGTCCAGAAACAGCGTTCCGCCATCGGCGCGCTCCAGCGTCCCGCGCTGCTCAACCGGCCCACCCGGCTGCGCTCCATGCCGGTAGCCGAAGAGTTCCGCCTCAATGTGCGCCTCGGGAATCGCCGCGCAGTTCAGCTCCACAAACACCCGATCCCGCCGCAAACTCTCCGCGTGAATCGCGCGCGCAATCAGCTCCTTGCCCGTGCCCGATTCGCCGTAGATCAGCACGCGCCCATTCGTAGGCGCCATCAGCCTAATCTGCTGCCGCAGCGCCTTCAGCGGCACGCTCTCGCCAGTCAGCACCGAGCCCACGTTGAATTGGCGCTTGAATTCCAGGTTCTCCGTGCGAAGGCGTCGCGCTTCGACGGCATTCTTCAGCACAATCAGCGTCCGGTCCAGCGACAGCGGCTTTTCAAGAAAGTCGTACGCGCCAAGCTTGGTCGCTTTCACCGCCGTCTCAATGGTGCCGTGCCCGCTGATGATCACTACTTCAGGCCGCATCTCCACAGCCAGCTTGTGCATGTCGGACAGCACATCGAGCCCGTCGCGATCCGGCAGCCATATATCCAGAAGAACCACGTCGTAGGGCGCATCCTGCAAAAGGACCATTGCCTCGACTGCGGTGGCCGCCGTAGCCACGCCATAGCCTTCCTCGCCCAGAATCTCCTCAAGCGAATTGCGAATCTCCGCCTCGTCGTCCACCACCAGGATGTGGTTCATGAAGGCAGTCCCTTGGCTACGGTCTCGGTCGAGCCTTCAAGAACCGCCTGCACCCCAGCGCCCGGATCCATCAGCGGCAAGCGCAGCAGGAATCGCGCGCCCTTGGGGCTGTTGGATTCAGCGCGCAAGCTGCCGCCGTGCTCCTGAACAATCTTTGCCGCGATCGATAACCCCAGCCCCGTGCCGCGGCTCTTGGTGGAATAAAAGGGGAGAAACAGCCGCTCGCGAATCTCATCCGTCAGTCCGTGCCCGGTGTCGGAAATTTCAATTTCCACTGAGCCCCCATCCTCGCTCAGCGAGCTGCGAATCCCCAGCACCCGCAGCAAACTGCCCTGCATGGCCTCGGCCGCGTTGTCGATCAGGTTGGCCAGCGCCCTTCGCATGCCCTCATGATCGGCCAGCACCGGCGGCAAGCCCGGCTCCAGATCCCACTGCACAGTGATGCCCTCAAGCCTGCCGGCAAAAAGCGCCATCGCCTCCTCGGCCACGCGATTCATGTCGCAGGCGCGAGGCTGTGGAGCGGGAAATTGCGCCAGCGCGGAGAACTGGTCCACAAGCGTCCGAAGCGTGCCGACGCAGCCGAGAATCACCTCGCTGCATCTGCGAATCACCTGCGGCGAGTCCTTCTGCCCCCGCTCCAGATGACGACCGATGCGCTCCGCCGACAGCGCAATCGGCGTCAGCGGATTCTTGATCTCGTGGGCCACACGCTGCGCCACTTCCTTCCAGGCCAGTTGCCGCTGTGCCCTGAGCAGCTCGGTCATGTCTTCCACCACCAGCACCGTGCCCGGCCGCCCAGCGGCAAGTTCAAGGCGCGCGCTGGTTACGGCAAGGTGGATGGTCCTGCCGCGCGCATGCAGTTCAATCTCCGTTGACGCCGCGCCCATGCGCAGCCCGCGCCGTATCACCCCGGCCAGATCGTCAAGGCACTCTGCCGGAAGCAGCGTTTCGATCCGCTCACCCGCCAGGCTCACATCTGCGCGCCTGCCCATCAACGCCGCAAACGCGCGATTCGATTGCAACACTGTACCCGATCCATCAAGCGTGACCACCCCGCTGGGAATCGTCTCTACAATCGTTTCCAGCTCGCGCCGCCGTTCCTCGATCGCCTGGCTGGCTGCGGTCAGTTGCGCGGAAGAGCTGTCCGCAAGAGATCTGCTCGTCTCCAGATCTGCCGCCATGTGGTTGAAGGCGCGCACCAAGTCGCCCATCTCCCCTGTCGCCAGCAGTGACACGCGATGGTCGTACTTGCCGTCCGCAATTTCGTCCATCGCGTCGCCCAGCGCTTCCACGGGCCGGGTAATCTGCTTTGACAAGAACAGCGCCAGCCACACACTCGAGAAGAATATGAATACCGTGATCAGCAGCAGAAGAAGGATGAACGTGGTTCGAATGCGGTTGCGCGACCGGAATAACGCCCAGTATTGGTCGGCCCCTGCACGGATGCTCGTTACCGTCTGGCTCAAGCCCTTCGGCATGGGCAGCGCGACAACCACCACCTTGCCCGATGCTGTGGCTCCCATTCCCAGCGCGTATTCCTGTCCCGCCACTCTGAATTCTGCTTCATCCCCGCGCCGCGCCGCGGAGAGCAGGTTAGCCGAGAGCGGCCCGCGCAACGGTACTGCCGCCCCCACCAGGTTTCCCGCTTCGTTCTTCTCCGGCAGCCACGGCAGCAGCGTTGCCTGGCTCGATTCCACCGGCGCCTGAAAGCTGGCAATCTTCTTCAGGTCCTTCCCATAAACAACAGCAAACCCCTCGCCCAGCGTGATCCGGTGTGAACCCAGCGCATCCTGCAACTGGGGCGCATCCAGGTCTGGCGCTCCCGATGCCGCAATCGACTCCGCCTCCACCCGCGCATTGTCCGTCACGTATTGCGCCAGCTCCAGCACCACGCGCGTCGAGTCAACACGCAACTCCGATGTGTTCGGCGAAAACCAGCGGTCGATGGAGCGGTTCATCAGGTTGAAACTGAACAGGAACATGAAGACCGCCGGAGTCAGCGCGATCAACACTGCGCCCAGCACCATCCGGGTGCGCAGCCGCGCTCCCAGTGCGCTGCTCGATTGCCCCACGTACAGTTTGAGGATGTTCCGCAGCAGCAACATCAGCAGCACAAGGAGCAGCAGGAAAACCAGCACCGTGAGCCCGGTAAATGCGAGTGTCTCTCCGGAAGTCTCCGGATTCAGAAAGCGCACGCTGGACGTGTTGAACCACTGCAGGGTGCCGAGCACGGCGAAGAACAACACCACGCCGCCCGTAAGCAGAACAACCGATCGCCTCCGTGGATCGCCGCCAAAAGCCATGCGCCGATTATAGTGCGGAGCGCAATCTGCCGGCGGAAAATGGAAATGATGAATATCAACTTTGTTCAGGCGAGTAGCTTAAACGGTCAACACACTTCTGCCTTGTAACAGGGCACGACTTCAGTCGTGCAGCAACGAGCAAAAGGGGAGGCCGGGCTTTAGCCCCTGCCGGTCCCTTGATGCTTGCAACTGCCCTCGCTGCTTCTCGTGCAGGGTGCCCCAGAGCCTGTCCTGAGCCTGTCGAAGGATCTCGCTTTTGAGGCCTGGGATCGACAAATCTGGCGCTCGAAGACGCGTTACTTGAACACCGCGATCCCCAGCCATCCGCCCCACACATCCGCCCACGCATGAACAACCATGTTCGCCCGCAGATTCCTGCGCCACGCCGCCAGCGCTCCAAACAGGATTCCCAGCACGCTGATCACGATTGTGTTCTTCCAGCCCTGATAGGAATGCACGATACCGAACACCACTCCCTGCGCCAGCACCGCCACAACCACACCCCCGCCGAGCGCTTCAAACTGCTTCTGCAGATACCCGCGAAACGCCATCTCCTCGCAGACGCCCGCTGTGATTGAAACCCCAATCCACAACAGAATCTCGATCAGGCTCCGCGGCAGAAGGCTATCCACGGTCTTTGCGCTGCTTGGCCCCAGCAGCCAATGCACGCCGTATGCTGCGCCCTCCCACAGCAGCCAGAACGGCAGCGCAATGGCCAGATCAACAGCAACACTCTTCCACGTCGTCCAGCGCCCGCCGGAAAGCGTCTTCAGCGTTCCCTCGCGATGATGCACGCCCACCCAGCAGTAGTAAAGCAGAGCCCAGTCCATGACCGCCGCAACCAGGTAGATCGGTATTGCGCTGGCATGTCCGGCGAGCTGCCCACCGCCGCCCGCGCTGGCGCTACCCGCCGCATGCTGCACATAAAATCCCATCGCCACCATGCCAACCATGATCGCCATAAACCCCGCGAAATGCCCCCACGACGCGATCTGCTTCGAGCTCTCGATTGCTTTCGGTTGCGCCATCACCAACCCCTCACTTGCCAGCATGTTTCTTCTCCTTGCGGGTCTCTCGGTCACTCCGCTGGTTCCCGGCCATCTTGTGCAATTCTTTCAACGTCTCTTCCGCCCAGCGCAGGTGCGCTTCCAATTCCATCTGTCCAAACCGCGCGGCCATCTTCCAATACGGCACACCCGGATACTGCTGGTTTTGCGGAATTACCTCTTTCTCAAGCCGCATCAACTCGTTCAGCACCGCCTGTTCGCGTTCAACCATGCGCTCCACGTGCGCAATCAGAACGTCCAGCGATGTTTGCGGGCCGAAGAACAGCTTCAGCAGCAACTCGTTGCGCGCGATTTCAGGCTGCGGCGGAACAGCCAGCCACTTTGTCAGCCGTTCCAGCCCTTTCTTTGTGACGGAGTAAATGCGCCGGTCCGGCTTGCCCTTTTGCCGCTCTGTCTTTGAAGTCACAAATCCGCCCGCCGCCAGCTTCTTCAGATTCGGATAAATCTGCCCATAGCTCTCGTTCCATATATGCCCCACCGAGGCCCGGATGCTCACTCCCAAGTCGTAGCCCGACATGGATTCAATCGCCAGCAGGCCGAGAAGCACTTCCATGCTCGAACTTGAACGCTTCGCCATATTGCTATTAGATATATGCCTATTAGTAATTTATGTCAACAGAATACTGATGCGCCATCTGGCTGTCCGCTGGCGCCACAACCAGGATTTGGGTCAGAACTAAACGCTAGGCCTTTGTTTGTGAAAAGATAGAGCCCATCCGCGGTACCCAGGAGGGCGAAATCGATAGGCGTGATTTTCTCCATAAAGCCCCCATGGCCGCCGCGTCGCTCGCTACGGCTCTCGGAATCTCCGGATGCATGCGGAAGCCTCTGACGTCCACACTGCCCGCGGCCATGGCGCCGGAAAACCTGCCCGACAATCCATGCCGATTGCCGCCAGTGCGCGTCTCGCGGGACCGTGTAATCAGATCTGTCGTCGGTCTGCGTCCTTACCGGCCATCGGGATTTCGCGTTGAACGGGAGCAGATCGGCGATACGGCGGTGGTGCACAACTACGGGCACGGCGGCGGCGGAATCACGCTGAGCTGGGGCAGCTCGAAGCTGGCGGTTGACCTGGGCGCGCCCGGGCATGTGGGGTCAGTCGCCGTGCTTGGATCAGGCGTGATTGGGTTGACCACGGCGCGCATGCTGCAGGACGAAGGCTTCGAAGTGACGATTTACACCAAGGCCCTGCCGCCGGATACCACATCCAATATCGCCGGCGGACAATGGGGCCCGGTGAACGTCTTCGACGATTCGGACAAGCTGACGCAGGGGTTCACGGACCAATTTATCTTCGCCTGCAAATTCGCATATCAGCGATTTCAGATCATGACCGACCCGCGCTACGGCATGCGCTGGATGCGCAACTACTCGTTAAGCAATCACCCCTTCACGCAAGACCATTCGCCGCCTGATTCCGCAGGCAAACCAACGGCAGACAACGCCACCGATGGGCTGCTTCCTGAGGCAAAGGTGCTCAAACAGGGTGAACATCCGTTCGGCGACAAGTTCTGCCGGCAATGGGACAGCATGCTGATCGAGCCGCCGATGTTTTTGAACGCGCTGATGACCGACTTTCGCATCGCCGGCGGAAAGTTTGTCGTTGGAGAAATCAGAACCCCGGCCGAGATACAGGCGCTTCAGCAGAAGCTCGTGTTCAACTGCACCGGTCTAGGCGCCAAGGCCCTGTTCAACGATGCGGACCTGATCCCCTTGCGCGGGCAACTGACCATTCTGTTGCCGCAGCCCGAGGTCACCTACGCAACAATCTGGGAAGACACTTACATGTTCTCTCGGCATGACGGCGTGCTGCTCGGCGGCACGCATGAACGTGGAAACTGGTCGCTCGAAGTAGATCAAGCCACGGTGACCAGCAAGCTCGCGAAACAGGCCGAATTGTTTGCCAGCATGCGCCAATGCAAACTCGACAAAAACGCATAGGCGTCAGGCTGTCCCGCCACTTCGCCGACTCGCCGACTGGCGGGCTTGCTGACTCGCCGACTCGCAGGCTTGCTGACTCGCCGCTCTCAGATCTGCGAACACCCCAGCGGACTCAAAATCAGATTGGTAATGTTAGTCACCAGTTGATCCGAAGCGAACCGCGGGCTGGTCGATAGCTTTTTCCAATCCGGATCGTTGCGGAACAATTCCCACTTCGCTTCCAGCTCTGCCTGATCAGCGAAGCTCAGCATGTAGGTCAGGTTTGGCCCACGCGAACCGATCAGCGTATCGCCGAAGAACACGGGATGAAACCCGGCCTTCAAAAAGATTTCAAACTCGCCGGAGTGAAACATTTCCACCTTGCGCACGTGGTCGCCATTGCTGGGACTTTCATAGGTGCGCAGTTGAAAGATGCGCTTGCCCTTTGTCGCAGCAGCCGCCGGCGGAGTCAGCTTCGGCCAGCCTTGAAACGCCACCAGCAACGAGCTCTCCACCCGCTCAAACGCTGGCGCCGCCGCAGTCGCATTCCAAAACGGAGCTGCATCTTTCATGAAGGCCGCATCTTCAGCCAGATGCAGATCCAGTTCCGCCAGCCCTTGGACAGACGAACCCGGAATCAGCAGATAAAAGACGGGTGTCTCAGGCCCAATCTCCACGCGCAGCGCACCAACAGGACCCATGCCCACGCGCGCCAACGCCGGAATCAGCGCATCGCCAAAGTAGCTTTCAGTGAGCTTGGTCTGCGGCCCTGATTGCAGGGCATAGCGCCGCATATGGTAGAACTCGCGCGCCGAAACCGACTGTCCCACCTGCGCCTCCATAGCCTCCCCCGCCATTGCCATAGCCGATGCCGCAACCGATGCCGCAAGAAATTGACGCCGCTCCATGAATGCCTCCCATCGAAGCCCCATTCTACGGCAATCGCCGGCGCACTTGGTTCCAGTCAACCGCGCAAGGTAGTCTCCTTCAATACTGTTGCCCTTTGCGCCCCTAGTGCGGGATTACAATCGGGAAGGTTGGAGAAAGCAATGAAGAAAGCTTTGTTTGCCGTTCTGCTGCTGGTGCCCGCCGCGTCCTGGGCGAAGCCAAAACCCGAAGACTACACCATTGCTGTCCATGTGCAGGCCTCGCACCTGATCAACGAGTGCAGGGGATCCTCAAGTTTGATCCGTTGCTCATTTAAACTGCACCTCGATGTGGTGATCGATGGCAAGAAATTTGATCTCAATAGTAAAGACGATCTTGAACTCGTTCTCCGAAGGGGCGACTACAAAGCAAAAGTCGTCGGCACGGATTCGCCCCAATCATCAGTCGACAGCAATTTGGAGTACGAGTTTCTGTTTCCAGACGGGACAACACGCAAATATCGCGTCGTCGGTGAGACAGAATAGAATCTGGAGATAGCGCTTGCCGCCGAGGGCTCGTCGAGTCTCGATGGCGACCTTTACTATTCAGCCGATCACGCTCGCCGCCGCCGTCCACTCCCGCTGCTGGCTTTCGGCCACGCCGCGATGGGTCAGCACGCCCTCCCATGTATTCAGGCCCTCGGCCAACCCTGGGTCCAGCTTCAGCGCCTCGCGCGCGCCCAGATTCGCAATGCGCAACAGATAAGGGAAGGTCGAGTTAGTCAGCGCCAGCGTGGAAGTATGCGGCACCGCGCCCGGCATGTTGGTAACGCAGTAGTGCACCACGCCGTCCACCTTGTAGCTGGGGTTGGAGTGCGAGGTCGGCCGCGCTGTCTCCACGCAGCCGCCCTGGTCGATGGCCACATCCACAATCACCGCGCCCTTCTTCATCTGCGAGACCATGGCCCGCGTCACAATCTTCGGAGCCGTTGCGCCTGGAATCAAGACGCCGCCAATCACAAGATCGGCTTCCTTCGTGACCTGCGCCAAGTTGTAGCTGTTCGAAGCCAGCGTATAAAGCCGCCCACCAAAGATGTCGTCCAGTTCGCGCAGCCGGTTCATGCTCACGTCAACGAGCGTCACTTTGGCGCCAAATCCCAGCGCGATCTTGGCCGCATTGGTGCCCACCACGCCGCCGCCGATGATGGTCACGTTGGCCGGCGCCACGCCGGGAACCCCGCCCAGCAAAATCCCCCGCCCGCCGCGTTCCCTTTCAAGATAGCTAGCCCCCACCTGCACGCTCATGCGCCCGGCAACCTCGCTCATGGGCGTCAACAGCGGCAGCGTGTTCTGGCGGTCGCGCACCGTCTCATACGCAATCCCGATGACCTTCTTCTTGAGCAGTTCGTCGGTCAGTCCCGGCAGCGGCGCCAGGTGCAGATAGGTAAACAGTACCAGCCCGTCGCGAAAAAACACATACTCGCTCTCGATTGGCTCCTTCACCTTCACCACCAAGTCGGCGGTGCCCCAGGCGTAGCCGGCCTCGCCCACAATCTCCGCGCCGGCGTTCTGGTACTCAGCGTCGTCAAAGCCGGACTGCGCGCCAGCCTCGGTCTCGACCAGCACCGTATGCCCGGCCTCAGTAAGAGCCTTCACGCCTGCCGGAGTTACGGCAACCCGGGCCTCGTTGTCCTTGATCTCCTTGGGAACACCAATGATCATCGCAGTCTCCTGTCTCAACAGGATACGCGCCCGGTTCCGGAAACCCAGCGCCGGAGCGCCAGTCGGCTCCGGTTCTGGCGGCCTTCGAAGCCGCCATCCGCAAATCGAAGGGAATTGTCAGTTGCCACCTGATGGCCGGCCAGTACGACTAAATGGTGGTGGTCCGCGTCGCGGGCATCGACGACTACGGCCGCCTGCACCAGAATGAGCTTTCGCGTCTCCCGGCGTGACGCGCCTTCAAATCAGCTTCGCGCTCCGCGATGTGCTGGAAGACAAGCCGTAGCATTCACGGTACAAAAGGCACCCAAAGTGTTATCTCTCTTGTCACTAAATACCAACGCCTATAACTCTTTGGACGCATTGCCGGTAACACGGAAGGATGGTCCAATCGCCTTGGGAACCTAAAAGGGACCGCGGATTTACGCCCAAGGAGCGCAGTCTGATGCAGCAGGATATTTCCCAGCATTCGCCTGGACCGGGAAGTTCGGCGGTTTATCACCCGCATGCACTTGCCGGCCTCAAGAGGGGATCGGCAAGCTCAAGCAGAGGCTATACGGCTGCCATCGCTGGTCTAGGGCTGGTGATTGTGGCAGTGATCGCCTTTATCGGGTGCCGCGCTCATCCTGCCGCTTCACCAAAGCCTTCCCCCACTGCCAGCGCGCATCCTTCCAGCCCCGCTCCTTTGCCGGCCGCGAGTGCTCTGCCCGCTCCGTCCCTGGTCAGCCAGCTTGAGAAACAGAAGAAGTCCATGGCCGCCACTCCGCTGCCGAAACCGGTAAGCCTTATATCCACCAGGAAATCTCCCGCAGTGAAACAGACACAGAGCGTACCCAAAGTTTTGCCCGTGAAGCAGATTTCCGTGATTCGTGAATCGGCCGTCCGCCGGCCCTATGTCTCTCCCAACCCGCCCGCGCCTCGCGCGCCGGCTCCCGCGCCGTCCGCCGTGGTGGATATTCCGAGTGCGCCAGCGGCAGCCAGATCATTCTTTGTGGGGATCGAAGGGGATCTTACCGTGGCCAGCTACGACCAGGCTGAGGGAACCGTTGAAACTTACGAGGGGAGCAACTTCGCACTCGACCCCGCTGCGGGCGATAACGACAGCATCCCCTGGCAGGACTTCCCATTTACTGTCCACTACCGCTGTGAAGAGTCAGGCAAATGCATTCTGGTCCACGGAAGCGCAAAGGCGATTGCGAGGATGACGAGGTAAGAAAGGGCCGGCCCAACGCGCCGGATACGGAGGCTTGAACTTAAGTGAGTCGTGAGCTGGCAACAACCGCCAGACGGACCGCCGGGAAAGGAAACGCTCCAAATGACAGTCGAAATCGAGCAGGAACCCACCACCGGGAAAGAAGCTGCTGCCGAGTTGGATCACCCGGGAGAGGCCGCCATCGGCAGCCAACAGCAGCCAGGCGGCGTTGAGAGTGACGCTGCTCCGCAGCCGCTCGCCGATGAACCCCTCAAATCCGCCACGAACTCAATCTACCTCTACGCCGTGATCGCTGTGGGGCTCGGACTTCTGCTCGGAACCGTGATTGCAGCGATCGCCTGGCAACGGAGCAATCGACATGAGGCTGCCGCACTGGGACCAGTGACCTCCAGCGCCGACGGACTGACGGGCCGTCTTGCGGTGAAGTGGGCAGATAAGCTTGACTACCAACTGGTTTTGGAACCAAGCGACCCTCTGCGGCATGCCGAATTTGCGCTTGCGGTGAGCAACTCGCCGCGTCCGGTTTCGTTCGATATCCAGCTCAAGGATTCCGCCGGCTCAACTTTGTGCGACAAGACCATCGTGTTGAAGTTCGATCCCAAACAGGCTGCCGCTCTCAATGCAGGGCCGCAGGCCGCAACCGGGAGTACAGGCGACGCCACCACAGACCAGATAGCGCAAGGCTTCGATATTGCCCAGGCGGAGGCTCAGGAACTAAAGCGGGAATACGGCCAGGATATCTTTCAGAGTGACATCGGCGCGGACGGGAAAAGCTCCACGATAAGTTCGCAGGGAAACTTCCCTTGTTCAAATCAGGCTTACCAACACACTGCTTCCTGGAGCTTTACATCGAATTTTCCCACGCTGGAAGAGCAGGATGCGCTACTGAAGCGCCAGTCGGATACGATTGCGGCCGCTGACACCGCGGCTGCCAACGCATCAGCCGCCGAAAAGACCCCTGCTCCCCGAAAAAAGGCAAAGCAGAAAGCACAGCCGGCGATCGAAGCTTTCGCCATCGAGGGAGACGACGAATTAGTCGGCTATGACCCCTCTCGTGGAATCGTCGAAACCAGCACCAGAAAATTCTTGGTCGTCGGCAAGCTCATCGCGGGAGACACTTCGGCAGCGTGGCAGGACGTCCCCGCAAACGTCCACTACAAGTGCGACCTGAACGCCATGTGCTCCCTCAGGCGCAAAGGCGCCGCGATCCTGTACGCGCAGTGGAAGAGATGAACCAAGGAAACTCTCAGTAAGCCAACGGAGCTTGTAATGGCGCCACTTCCCAGCTTGGTGAGAAACCAGCCAACAGGGGCAAGAAGTGTCAGGGCACGACTTCAGTCGTGCCGCAAACTCACGAGACGACCGCGGGCTTTAGCCCCTGAGGGAAGCGTCCTCGCGTTATTCATTCCTCTGCTGAATGAGAGGTCACTCCGCATTATCGATCTGCGCCCTTTGCAGCTTGTCGGAGTAATCCACATACACCGCCTTCCACGT
>Ga0302324_100000898_pt1 | contig 74790 bp, 65 predicted proteins | sample Palsa_T0_1_FD_201949 | JGI IMG/M metagenome (GOLD analysis project Ga0302324, IMG submission 201949) | Peat permafrost microbial communities from Stordalen Mire near Abisko, Sweden - Palsa_T0_1 | ecosystem: Environmental > Terrestrial > Soil > Palsa > Peat permafrost | place: Sweden: Abisko...
TACATAGCTTCTGATCTGATTGCCCCAGCTGACATCGGATTTTGAATCCTCGAGCACCTTGGCTGCCGCATTGCGCTTGTTGAATTCAAGCTCATAGAGCTTGGCTTTCAACATTTTCATCGCCGTGGAGCGATTCTTGTGCTGGCTGCGCTCACCCTGGCAGGCCACTACGATGCCGGTCGGCACGTGCGTGATGCGAACCGCGGATTCGGTTTTGTTGACATGCTGACCGCCGGCGCCGCTCGAGCGGTACACATCGGTGCGCAGGTCCGCGGGATTGATTTCAATATCGATGTCATCGTCGACTTCCGGCGATACGAAGACCGAGGCGAACGAGGTGTGCCGGCGATTTCCGGAATCGAATGGAGACTTTCGCACCAGGCGATGCACACCGGTCTCGGTGCGCAACCAGCCATAGGCGTAATCGCCGATCATATTGATGGTAGCACCCTTGATGCCGGCCACTTCGCCATCGCTTTGGTCGATGATCTCCGTCTTGATGCCGTGCGAGTCGGCCCATTTCAAGTACATGCGCAGCAGCATCGCAGCCCAGTCCTGCGCCTCGGTGCCGCCCGCGCCGGCTTGAATGTCGAGAAACGCATTGTGCGAGTCCATTTTGCCGGGAAACATGCGCTGGAATTCCAGCCGTTCGACATCGGCGGCCAATCGATTGACGTCGGCCTCGATTTCTTCGGCCGCCCGGGTATCGGTTTCCTCGGCGGCAAGCTCAAACAGATCTGCGGCATCGCTCAAGCCGCGCTTGAGACGATCCAGGCTGCCCACAACCTGCTCTAGTTTTGCGCGCTCCCTGCCCAGCTCCTGCGCGCGCTCCGGATTATCCCAAATGCCCGGCTGTTCGAGTTCGCGAGCTACTTCCTGGAGCCGTTCGTTCTTGTTGTCGTAATCAAAGATACCTCCTCAAGGAATCGGTGCGTTCCTCGAGATCTTTGATAAATCGTTTGACTTGATTGATTTCCATGCCTGTGAATCGTAGCACATCGAGTTAGCGAGCCTGCCCAAGTCCGCGCCTAGCTCGGTTTGACATCCTGGCAATTCAACTGCATCCGCTCGGTGCCGCGAAAGTCGTTGATCTCGAGCCGATAGGCAACGTGCACGGCGGCACCGCTGCGCAAACCGGCCGGACCCGCCGCGCCCGCCGCGACCTGCGAGGAGGCGGAGTAGCCGAACGCGATCGCCTCGATCGGCGGCGCGCCGCCGGCGGCTGTCCTAAGGGTCATCTTCATGTGCTTCCCGCCGACGATTCTCGACTCGACGATGGTGAATTCCCCGTCAAAAATCGGCTCGGGAAAGCCCTGTCCCCAGGGTCCGGCGCCGCGCAGAGCCCGCGCGGTGTCGAGGCTTAGCTCATCCGCCTCGAGTGCGCCGTCCGAATAGATCACCCCGGTGAGTGATTCGCGATCGGCACGCGACGCGATCTCCGCCGCGAACGAGCTGCGAAACTGCGCCAGGTTTGCTTCCCGCAAACTCAATCCCGCCGCCATGGCGTGGCCGCCGAATTTGTCGATGAGTCCAGGATGGCGGGTTGCAATGCTTTCGAGGGCATCGCGAATATTGACGCCGGCAACAGAGCGGGCCGACCCGCGCAGCGAGCCGTCTTCGGCGCGCGCGAAGGCAATCACCGGCCGATGCAGCCGTTCCTTGATTTTGCCGGCCACCAGGCCCACCACGCCCTGATGCCAGCTTTCATCGAACAGGCACAGGCCGAGGGACTCTGCGCCGTCATTCCCGAATTGAAGCGCGGCGGCAAGTCCCACGGCCTCGAGCTGCATCCGCTGTTCGATCTCACGCCGCTCGTCGTTGAGCTTCGTGAGCAGTCCGGCGAGACGCGCCGCTTCGGCAGGCTCGTCAGCCAGCAGGCAGGCGATCCCGACGCTCATGTCGGTGAGGCGGCCCGCAGCGTTGAGACGCGGTGCAACTGCGAACCCTAGATCGGCGGCCGTCACCTGCTCCAATCGGCGGCCTGCGGATTCGAGCAGCGCGCGAATGCCAGGTACGCAGCGGCCCGCGCGGATGCGCTTCAATCCCTGCGACACCAGCACCCGGTTGTTGTGATCGAGCGGAACCACGTCCGCCACGGTGCCGAGAGCCGCCAGATCCAGGAGGTCTGCAACTCGATAATTTTCTTCGCCCAATGTTTTTGCCAGCGCCGCGATCACGTAGAACGCAACGCCGACGCCGGCCAACGAGGGGCTCGCGAACTGGCTGCCCGCGAGGTTGGGATTCACAATGACCTCGGCTCGCGGCAGCACTGCGCCGGGTAAGTGATGATCGGTGATGAGCACGGGCACGCCGAGTTCGCGCGCCGCCTCCACCCCGGGCCCGCTCGACACGCCGTTGTCCACTGTGACGATCAGCGACGGCCGTCGGCCGGCGGCAAGGGCCACGATTTCAGGCGTCAATCCATAACCAAACTGAAACCGGTTGGGCACCAGGAAATCGACATGCGCGAACTGCATCGCCTTGAGCGCTCTGACCACCAGGGCCGTGCTGGTCGCGCCGTCAGCGTCGAAATCGCCGATCACGAGCACACGGCCGGCGGCACGATGCGCCGCGAGCAATCTTGCTGCCGCTGCCACTCCGTGCAGCGATCCCACCGGCAGCAATCGCTCCAGGGACAAATCCAATTCCGAGCTGCATCCAATGCCGCGCGCCGCATACACTCGGCGCAGCACAGGATGTAGATGCGCGGCGAATTCCTGCTCTGAGGTTCGCGCGCGACGCCGGATCTCGATGGCGCTCATGGGAAAGACTCCCACCAGGGCTTGCTTCGCCGCCAAAAACGGCGGCTGCCGCGCGCGCTGAGCGAGAAGCAGCGATCGCCGGCCGACAAATCCAGCCGCGATATTCGGCGCGCACGCAATCGTTCGACAGCCGGCTCAAGCCAGGCGGACTCCACCTGCGGCCAGCCCTCGGATCCGGGCACCTGCGACACGGCGATCACGCCCGTGTCGGAATTCTTGCCGCTGAATGCCTTGAAGAACACATCATCACCCGCACAGAATCCCTGCGCCGCCGGGAGCGAGTCAACGGGTACACCGCCGCCCCAAAGCCACAAGCCGTTCACCGCCGGCAGTCCTTGCGCGGCACGGTCGCCATTGGCCGCATGCTCGAAAAGCCACATCTCCAATTCGCTCATCAGCTGCCGCAAACGCGGCGAGTCGGGGCCGGCCGGCAGGTAGGCTTCGATATGTCGCTCAAGTACATCCTTCGGATCGATGCTGGTCGCGTTTAGCGCCCGGTCAAAAATACAATATAGGACGCCTGAAGCGCCGGCGATCATGCGGACGCCCGAATCTAGCCAAACACGATTGAAATCCAACGCGAGAGATTCCGCGTCCGCCCGCCGCAGCGACAGGATACCGTCTTGCGGCAGCCGCACGCTGCTCATTTCCGCCACGTAGCGCAGCGGGGCGGCGATGCACACCCAGCCGCCGTCAATCGCACCGCAATCCGCAAACACTGCCGCGGCGGCTACCGCCGGCACGCTGCCGGCGTGCGGCGCGATGATCCGATATGCGTCGGCACGCCAATCGCTCACGGCGGTGAAATCATCGGCGCGCGCCAGCAGCCGCTCCAACAGCGGCGCTCGCAGCGGCGCGCGGCTCTGCTCATAACCGCCCCGCGCGCCGAACCGAAAATATTGCATGGACACGAACGCTCCGTCGCGGTTTTGAGTATCTTAAGCGAATGCGATTTGCACAGGAGCTAAGTTCCGGCGTCAATATCGTTCGCGCCTATGGCGGCGGCGAACTGCGCGTGAACGAAAATGTTTACCGGGGCGCCCTGATCTTGAGCGCATCGACGCTGCTATCGGAACCGGATGTACGAGATCTCGACGGACTCATTCGCATCGAAGCATCGCGGATTCTGGCGCTCGATCCGGAACTCGTGCTATTGGGGACAGGGGCGCGCCAATTGTTTCCCGCCGCCGCGTTCGGAGCTCAATTTTTGCGCGCCGGTATCGGCTTCGAGGTGATGGATACCGGAGCGGCTTGCCGCACGTACAACGTGTTGGTTGGCGAACAACGCCGTGTCGTTGCGCTGTTGCTGGCGTAAAAGGTTTAGCAAAAATAGCAGGGCGCTCAAGGACTACACAAACAAACTAGTATCGAGAAATCTTCTATTTGTTGTTGATCTTATTCTTTTTTTGCTCTTACTCGTGTAAGCCTAGCGCCCCGCAATGGATATTCCCGACAACACAGTAGAACACACGCAATTGGCGCTTTCAAGTTGGTAGCATTTGTTAAATTGCCAATTTAACTGTAACAATATCAATATGTTACTAGAATAATTGATAAATCACTTTAGTTTTGGCAGCAGCACCGTCGGATCTATCGGCTTGCCGCCGCGGCGAATTTCGAAGTACAACAGCGGCCTCTGCGGTGTTGCCTCCCCCATGTGCGCGATCAGCTGGCCGAGCGCTACATCTTGGCCGTCCTGCACCAGCGACTCTCGATTGTGCGCATACGCCGAGAGCAGATCCTCGCCGTGCTTGATGATGATCAAATCTCCATAGCCTCGAATCCCCGTGCCCGCGTAGACCACCCGGCCTGCGCATGCGGCGCGAATGTCTTGACCCAGCTGCCCCGCGATGAGAATTCCTTGGCCCGGCACTGGCAGCGGTGCGGAGATCGGCTCCGTCGGCCACACCCATTTCATCGCCGAGGGAATTGCGTGTTGCGCTTGAGGATATGCCGCTGCGGGCGGCGGCGGCGGGCGCGCTGCAGCGCCTGACACGGACGCGTGCGCCGAGCCGTGCGCGGTGGATCCTTCGAGTAGAAGCGTTTGCCCGACCACGATGCGAAAATCAGGACCAATGTGGTTCCAGCGCGCTAGATCGTGAAAGTCGAGGTTGTAGCGCCAGGCAATGCTGTACAGCGTGTCGTGGGGCCTTACCACATAAGCTGATCGATCGTTGCCGCCAGTATCGGCACAGGCGCAGAGCAACAGGCAGGAGAGCCCGACGGCGCACACCAATCTCGCCAAGCGCGGTGCTATCGCTGTAGCCCTGAGAGCAGTGGAACGAAACTCACCGCACCCAAGGATTGGCGATCAACTCGCGTTTCGCCCTTGGTGAACCGGAAAAGTTCCTGCCGGCCGTCGGGGCCTACCGGCGCGATCAGTCGGCCGCCGACCTTCAGCTGATCGAACAATGCCTGCGGTACCGCGTGCGGTGCGGCGGTGAGTAAGATTCCGTCGTACGGCGCGCGCGCGGCCCAGCCGATGTTGCCGTCATCGTGCCGAAAATTCACATTGCGAATTCGCAGCTCGCGCAGCGTCCGCCGCGCTCGTCCCAGCAGACTCGCGATTCGTTCGATCGTATAGATCTCTTTGACCAGCGGCGATAACACCGCAGTCTGATAGCCGCAGCCGGTCCCGATTTCCAGCACCACCGATGCTTCTCCGGCGGCCAACAGCGCTTCGGTCATTTTTGCCACCACGAAGGGCTGCGAGATGGTCTGACCGAAACCGATCGGCAGCGCCGTGTCCTCGTAGGCGCGGCTTGCCAGCGCCTCGTCCATGAACAGGTGGCGCGGCACGTTGCGTATCCGATCGAGGACTCGCTGGTCGGCGATTCCCTGCTCCTGGAGCCGCTGCACCAAGCGCTCCCGGGTGCGCGCCGAAGTCATGCCGATGCCGCTGAGACGTGGGCCTTCCATAAAGTCAGTCAAGCTCGAGCCATCGCTTCAGATCGGGCAAAGCCGCATGGCGCGTCAAATCGATTTGCAGCGGCGTGATGGATGCATAGCCTTGGGCGACTGCGTGAAAGTCCGTGCCCGGTCCGGCATCTTGGCCGGCGCCTGCGTTCCCCACCCAATAGACATCGCGCCCGCGTGGATCCTTTGCCCTGACAATGGGCTTGGCTCGATGCCGGTTGCCAAGACGCGTCACCTTGATGCCGCGTAACTGCCCATCGGGAAGGTCGGGAACATTGACATTGAGGATTACCGGACCCTCCTCCGCGCCCCCATGCAGAGGATCCTGGGCCATGCGCCGCACCAACTGAGCCGCCACCTGCGCCGCGCTCGCAAAATTGCGTGGGCTGTCCGGCGTGAGGCAAAGCGAAACGGCGATGGCCGGGAGACCTAGAAATCTACCTTCCACGGCGGCAGCGACGGTGCCCGAGTACAGCGTGTCATCGCCGAGATTGGCGCCATCGTTGACGCCCGACACCACGATGTCGTGCTCAAAGTCGAACAGACCCGAGACCGCCAAATGCACACAGTCGGTCGGTGTGCCGTTGACGAAGTAGGCATCGGTGTCGTAGCGCGACGCGCGCACAGGCACATCGAGAGTCAAAGAATTGCTTGCTCCGCTGCGGTTTCGATCCGGAGCAACGATGGTGACGGCGCCCAACGGCCTGATTGCCTGTCCGAGCGCCGCCAAGCCCTCGGCGCGGTAGCCGTCGTCATTGGAAAGAAGGATCTTCACTGGTTAACAGCCTGCGCCGCGCTGGCGGGTGTCGCCGTGCGGACTATACTGTAACGCCCTAAACGCCGATAGGCGACCGACACGCTTGATATGACCAAGAAGCGCATAAGCGACCCTGAATCGAGCGCGCCGGCGGACGCGGAGTTTCGAGCGGCAGTTCGCGGCGTCACGCCATTGGCGCAATCGGCCGTGGCCCCGCGCCTGAAAAAACACGCCCCGCGTGCACGGCTGCGCAAGCCCTCGCTCGCCTCCCAGGAGAATCTCGATGAGCTCATGCCGCTCATCGCCGCGGATCCTAGCGTGGCGGGCGAGTCGCTGGTGTTTCAGCGCGCGGGCTTGCGGCCTCAGGTGATGCGCCGGCTGCGACGCGGTTTATATCCTTGCGAGGACGAACTGGATCTGCATGGCCTGCATCAAACGGCGGCGCGCGACCGGCTCGCCGATTTCATCGCACACAGCCGCGATGCCGGCCGCCGCTGCGTGCGCATCGTGCATGGCAAAGGCTACAGGTCCGGGGTGCGCGGACCGGTGCTGAAGACGGCAGTGAATTTGTGGCTGCGGCGGCACATGGATGTCATGGCGTTTGTCTCCGCGCGCGCCATCGATGGCGGCACGGGCGCAGTTTACGTATTGCTTCGAGGATGAACTCATGAACAAGTCCCGCATCAAGGCGCCGGCGGTTTTACTGCTGACGCTGTTCGCGATTGCCGCGCCCAGCCAGGGATCATTCGACCTGTTTACGGCGAACGAAGCGGCTCAATGGAATACGGTCACCTCGAAGCCCAACGCAGCCTTCGCCCCGCGCGAGTTGGCGCAGCCCGGCGTGCCGAATTGCCACACAGCGCCCGATAGCTCAGCGCTGGCGTCGGCAAGCCCGCAGATCAAGATTCTGGCGCCCAGCATGGACCAGCCGCTCCGCGCTCCCATCGACATCGATCTGCAATTCATCCCTGCCGGCGAAGCTGCCATCAGGCCGGATACATTTCGCGTGTGCTACATGGGTTTCGTGACCATCGATATCACCAAGCGAATCACCGATCGCGTCGCCGTCTCAGCTCAGGGGATCCGCGTTACCGGCGCGCAACTGCCGCATGGCCATCATCACTTGATGATGCTCATTGCCGATGCGCAAGGACGCTTCGGCCGCCGCGAAGCCGTATTCGACATCGAATGAGCGGCGCACTCAGCCTGACAGGAGAACCGAAGCCATCGCCGCCAGGCCTTCCTGCCGGCCTATGAAGCCCAAGCGCTCCGTCGTGGTCGCCTTGATGTTGATCAGCTCAGCGGGCACCTCCAGGTCGGAGGCGAGGTTGGCGGCCATCGCGCGGCGATGCGCGGCGATGCGCGGCGCTTCGGCGAGCACCGTGACATCGGCATTCACCAAACGCAGTCCCGCTGCCTTCATGCGCCCCCCCACCTCGCGCAGAAACAGCCGGCTGTCCGCGCCGCGGTAGCGCGGGTCGGAGTCGGGAAAATGCTGCCCGATGTCGCCCTCGCCCATAGCCCCGAGCAGCGCATCGCACAGGGCGTGAATGACCACATCGCCGTCCGAATGTGCCACGACGCCGACCGTGTGTGCGATTCGCACGCCGCCGAGCATCACATGATCCCCGGCGCCGAAGGTGTGCACGTCCACGCCCTGCCCAACCCGCATTCGGCTGTTCTGCGTCATCTGTAGTATTCCCGTGGCCAAATCCAAATCCTCGATGCGCGTCACCTTGATGTTGAACGGCGAGCCGCGCACCAGCGCCGGACTGACGCCGATGCGCTCCATCGCCTGTGCCTCATCGGTTACCGCGACGCCCGCTTCGGCGGCTCCGCGCAGCGCGCTGCGCAACTGGGCGAAGCCAAAGACCTGCGGCGTCAATGCGCGCCACAGCCCGGTTCGATCGACGGTTTCTAGCTGGTGGCGAGTCTGGCGCTTGACCGTGTCGACGATGGGGGCCGCCAGCACCGCACCGGATGCGCCGGTGAGCGCGTCGATCAATGCACTCAAGTCAGTGCCGCTCAAGCACGGCCGCGCGGCATCGTGCACCAGAATCCAGTCATCGTCGGCGGCCAGAGGCGCGAGAAAATCGAGCCCATTCATCACCGAATCCTGGCGCTCCGCGCCGCCGAGCGCCGTCATCAGCTTGGCCGAATTCAGCCGCGCCGAAATCGCGGGCCAATGCGGGTCAGCGGCAGCAAGCACGACGACGATGGCGTGAACCCGGGGCTCGGCCAACAGCGCGCGCAGCGACCATTCGAGCATGCTCTTGGCGGCGAGCGCGGTGTATTGTTTGGGTAGATTGTGATTCGCCGACGCGAATCGTTCACCGCGCCCCGCCGCAGGAACGATCGCCCAGAGGCGCCGCTCTTTCGGCGCGCTCATTGCGCGCGGGCGGTTACCGCGGTGGCGGGTGCCGGCGGAGCTGGGGTGCTCGCAGTCACCACTTGATAAAAGGTTTCGCCGGCGCCGACCATGCCCAGTTCACTCCGGGCACGTTCTTCGAGCGCCGCGAGACCCCCTTTCAGGTTGGTCACTTCGGCATCCAATTGTCGATTGAGTTCGCCTTGCTCGTGATTGGCCGTGCGCTGCGCATCGACGGCGACCTGCAGCCGCGATACTTCACGCAATCCCTGGTCCGACACCCATAAGCGATACTGCAGCAAGATCAATGCAACAGCTAAAATCGCGGCGAAAATCCTCATGGGGACAGGAGCTTAGCATGAACTCTTAAGAAATTGGTACCGACAATGCGCCGCTTCCCGCGTAGTTCGCCTTGGATCCGAGTTCCGCTTCTATCCGCAGCAGCTGATTGTATTTCGCCGTACGGTCCGACCGCGACATGGAACCGGTCTTGATTTGAGTGGCGGTGGTCGCCGCGGCGATATCGGCGATGGTGGCATCCTCGGTTTCTCCGGAACGGTGCGAGATCACGGCGGCATACTTGGCCTTGAAGGCCATGTCGATCGCCGCCAGGGTTTCGGTCAAGGTACCGATCTGGTTGGGTTTGACGAGAATCGCGTTGGCGATTTTCTTATCGATGCCCTCGGCAAAGATCTTGGTGTTGGTCACGAACAGATCATCGCCGACGAGCTGCAACTTCGCTCCCAACTTGCGCGTGAGAATGGCCCAGCCATCCCAGTCGCCTTCGCTCATGCCGTCTTCGATGGACACGATGGGATACTTGGCAGCCAATCCCGCCAGATAGTCGGCGAACTCGGAGGCGTTGAATTTGCGCCCTTCGGATTCGAGCTCATACACGCCGTCCTTGAAGAACTCGGTGCTCGCGACATCCAGCCCCAGATAGATATCCTTGCCCGCCCGGTATCCGGCTTTGTCGATGGCCTCCAATATCGTGGTGATCGCGGCCTCGTTCGACGGCAGATCGGGCGCAAATCCGCCTTCATCGCCGACGGCGGTGTTCAAGCCCTGGGCATGCAGCACCTTCTTTAGCGTGTGGAATATCTCCGCACCGTAGCGCACCGCCTCCGAAAACGAGGGCGCGCCGACGGGGAGGATCATGAATTCCTGAATGTCGACGCTGTTATCCGCATGTGCGCCGCCGTTGATGATGTTCATCATCGGCACCGGCAGCGTCAGATCGGTACCGCGGGCCAAGTGGCGGTACAGAGGCAGTCCGCGCTGCGCGGCGGCGGCGTGAGCCGCGGCCAAGGAAACCGCCAAAATCGCATTGGCACCGAGTCTTGATTTGCCATCGGTGCCGTCCAAACTGATCATCTTCGCATCAAGACTGGCTTGATCCGTCGGATCATCGCCTAAGAGCAAATCGCGCAGCGCGCCGTTGACCGCGCCGACCGCCTTCAACACACCTTTGCCGGCAAAGCGGCGCATATCCCCGTCGCGCAATTCAACGGCCTCGCGCGAGCCCGTGGAGGCGCCGGATGGCACCGCGGCTCGGCCGCGCACACCCGACTCGAGCAGCACATCGGCTTCAACGGTGGGATTTCCCCGCGAATCGATGATTTGCCGGCCGCGGATATCGACGATGCGACTCATAACAATGATTCCTCGAAGGGCTGTTTTTTAACCGCGACGTCCAATTCCGTGAGCGTGCCGAGCAGCGATCTCATGCGGTCCAAGGGCCACGCATTGGGGCCGTCGGATAAGGCTTTGGCAGGCTCAGGATGCGTCTCCATGAAAATCCCCGCGACTCCCGCCGCCACCGCGGCGCGCGCCAGCACGGGAACAAATTCGCGCTGGCCGCCCGAGGAGTCGCCCTTGCCGCCCGGCAACTGCACCGAATGCGTCGCATCGAACACCACCGGACAGCCCGTCGCGCGCATCACCGCCAAGGAACGCATGTCCGACACGAGATTGTTGTAGCCGAAAGAGAAGCCGCGCTCGCAAACCATGATCTGCGCGTTGCCGGTGGAGCGCGCCTTGTCGACGACGTTCTGCATTTCCCAAGGCGAGAGGAACTGCCCCTTCTTGATGTTCACCGGCTTCCCCAAAGAGCTGACGGCGACGATGAAATTGGTCTGGCGGCACAGGAACGCCGGCGTCTGCAGAACATCGACCACGTCCGCAACCTCGCGAAGCGGCGTGTCTTCATGCACATCCGTGAGTACGGCGACGCCGATCTGATCGCGCACCTTGGACAATGCCTTGAGGCCGCCCTCGATTCCCGGCCCGCGAAAACTCGAGCGCGATGAGCGATTCGCCTTGTCGAACGATGCCTTGAAGATGAACGGGATTTTCAGTGCGGCCGTGATCTCTTTCAGGCGTCCCGCCACATCGAGCACCAGAGCCTCGCTTTCGATGACGCAGGGTCCGGCGATCAAAAAGAACGGGCGATCGGGCCCGACCTCGAAGGAAACCAGCTTCATGCTTTCAGGCCGTCGCGCGGCCGGGCTGCAGCGATGCCCGAAACTCTCGCGCGGCACGCACGAATCCCGCGAACAAAGGGTGTCCATCGCGGGGCGTCGAGGTGAATTCCGGGTGGAACTGGCTGGCGACAAACCAGGGATGGCCCGGCAGTTCGATGAATTCCACCAAACCATCGGCCGAGAAACCCGAAAACCTCAAGCCGGCGTTGCTCAGCTCTTCGAGGTAGTGATTGTTGAATTCATAGCGGTGGCGATGGCGCTCGAAAATCGAATCCCTGCCGTACAGCGAGTGCGCAAGAGAGCCGGGCGTGAGTTTTGCCTCTTGGGCCCCGAGCCGCATGCTGCCGCCCAAATCTGATTTTTCGTCGCGCACCTGCTGACCGCGCTCCAGATCCTGCCATTCGGTGATCAGCGCAACCACCGGATGATTCGTGGCGCGATCAAACTCGGTGCTGTTGGCGCCCTTGAGGGCCAAGACATTGCGCGCATATTCGATGATGGCGAGCTGCATGCCGAGACAAATGCCGAGATACGGAATTCCATTCTCGCGCGCAAAGCGGATCGCCTGGATTTTCCCCTCGATTCCGCGGTCGCCGAATCCGCCCGGCACCAGGATGGCGTCCATTTTCTGCAGCGCCGAAGCGCCCGTGCGCTCGATGTCCTGCGACTCGAAATAATGAATATTCACGCGCGTGCGCGTTCTGATTCCGCCGTGCATCAAGGACTCGTTCAAGGAAATATACGAGTCGCGAATCTGTACATACTTGCCGACCATGCCGATATCCACGACCGCGTCGGGATTCTGCTTGGCGGCGACGACGGCGCGCCATTCCGCAAGATCGGTCGGCGGCGCGTTCAAGCGCAGCTTGTCGATGACGATGTCATCCAAATCCTGCTCGTGCAGCAGCATCGGAATCTTGTAGATATCGTCCGAGTCCACCGCGGAAATCACGGCCCGCTCTTCCACGTTGGTGAACAACGCAATTTTGCGGCGCTGTTCATCGGGAAGAGACTGCAGGCAACGGCACAGTAGGATGTCGGGCTGAATACCGATGCCGCGCAGCTCCTTCACCGAGTGCTGCGTGGGCTTGGTCTTGATCTCGCCGGAACCTCCGACGATGGGCACCAGGGTCAAATGCATGTACAAAACGTGATTGCGCCCGAGCTCCACACCCATTTGGCGAATCGCCTCGAGAAAGGGCAGCGACTCGATGTCGCCGACCGTACCGCCAATCTCCACCATGCAGACGTCCGAATCGCCCGCGCCCATCCGAATCCGGTGCTTGATCTCATCGGTAATGTGGGGAATCACCTGCACGGTTGCGCCCAAATAGTCGCCGCGCCGCTCTTTGGCAATGACGCGCTCGTAGATTCGTCCGGTCGTGAAATTGCTGTTGCGCCCGGTGGTCGTGCGCACGAAGCGCTCGTAATGGCCGAGGTCCAAATCGGTCTCGGTGCCATCGGCCGTGACGAACACTTCGCCGTGCTGAAAAGGACTCATGGTGCCGGGATCCACGTTGATGTAGGGATCGAGCTTCACCATGCTGATTTTCAGGCCGCGCGCTTCGAGTATGGCGCCGAGAGATGCGGAGGCAATGCCCTTACCGAGCGAAGAAACCACGCCGCCGGTGACGAAAACGAATCTAGACATGTAGTCACCGCCGATTAAATGTTTGCGTCCCGCACGCAGCTGAGCGGGTCGAACAAACGAAGCCAATGGGAACAATGGGAATTCGACGGGAATTCAGGTTAGCAGATCAGGCCCGTCTCGACAATCTACTTAGACAATAATGGGGCCATCGCGCCACTTGACTGCGAAGCCCGGCGTGCCCTCGGGCGAGCAGCGGCGAGCATCCGCCCACAGGTCGGCAACCGCCACCAATTCATCATTTGCATACAGCAGGGGCAGCGCATCGCGCATCCACGGCAGCACGCCTAAGGACTGACACAGGTGCTGCAGGCTCTGAGTCCTCGCCATTCGAGCGGGTTTGAGCGCTTCGCCGCCGTCGCGGCGCCGCACGTTCAGGGTTCCCTGCAGCGCCTCGACCGCGATACCGCCTAAGCGCGCTTCCAGCGTCAGGTATCCGAGGTTCGGCCCGAGATCGACTCGTGAATCGGACAAGGGAACCCATTGCCGCGCCTGCGCCAATCGCGGCGGCGTGGCGCCGGTCAGAAATAGCCTGTGCCGATAACGGCGCAGCGCATGACCGCCCCACACCACCGCCGGCAATTGATCGACTTCCGCCTCCAGCATCTGCCGCAGCGCCTCGCTCAAGCGCGCCGTCGACGGCGGTTCAACTTGTGCTTCGCTAAGCCATAGCCGCACCGCATTGACACGGGCAAGCTCCGCCAGCGCTCGCAAGCCCGGTATCAACAGGGCATCGCCGTCGCGCAGGCGCGCCAGGTCCCTCGAGGCCGATAAGTCCAACAATTCTTGCGCGTCGGCCATGTGACGCGCGGTCCGCGACAGGGCCATCTCGGCGCCCGGCCAGCGCTGCTCCATGAGAGGCCAGATCCGATGGCGCAGGAAGCTGCGATCGAAGCGCAGATCCTCGTTCATCGGATCGATGAGTGGGACACACGCCAGGTGCGCCCCAAAGTGCAGCAGCTCGCTCTGTGAACAGTCGAGCACCGGCCGCAAGTGCCATCCGGCCCCTAGGGGGCGGCAAACCGGCATTGCCGACATGCCTTTGGCGCCGGCTCCGCGCAGAGCCTGCAGCAGCACAGTCTCCGCCTGGTCCCTGCGATGATGGGCCGTCAGAAGGCACTCCTTGGGCTTAAGCTGCGCTGCGAGCGCGGCGTAGCGCGCGTCGCGGGCCGCCGCCTCGATCGACACACCCGCATCGACATCCACGGCTACCGAGACAACGCTCAAAGGAATGCGCAACTGCGCACACAAGGTTTTGCACGCCTGGCGAAACTCTGCCGCGGCTGATTGAAGACCGTGATCGATGTGCACCGCGCGCAGCGGTAGGGTGAAAAAATCATTACCGGGCGCCGTCATTGCGGCCAGCAGCGCTGCGGAATCGCCGCCGCCGCTCAGTGCCACCACGAAACCGCTGGCGCCGGCGGGAACATGGTCTCTCAAGACCGCGTGCAACGTCGCCGCGGAGAAACTCATGCTGCACCGGGAGCCTGTGGCAGACAGGCCTCCTATGCGTCGTGATAGGCGCCGAATGCGCGCAGCCGTGCCTGGCGCTGGTCGAGCAATTGAGTCACGGGAAGGTTCCGCAGTTCAGTGAGGTGCTTGATCATGCTCTGTTTCAGGCCTTCCGCCATCAATTGCGGATCCCGATGCGCGCCGCCATGCGGTTCTTTCAGCACTTCATCGACCAGCCCCAGCTTGTAGAGGCGCTCGGCGGTGCCGCCCATCGCGTCGGCCGCAATTTCCTTCTTCTCTGTGCTCTTCCACAGGATCGAGGCGCCGGCCTCGGGAGCGATCACCGAATAGACGCTGAACTGCAGCATGATTAGCCGGTCGCACACGCCGATGGCCAGAGCGCCGCCCGATCCGCCCTCACCGATGACCACGCTCAAGACCGGAGCGGCCAGACTCGACATTTCGAATAAGTTGCGGGCGATCGCCTCGCTCTGGCCGCGTTCCTCCGAACCGATCCCGGGATATGCCCCCGGAGTATCGATCAAAGTGACCACCGGAATACGGAACCGCTCGGCCATCCGCATCAAGCGCAGCGCCTTGCGATAGCCTTCGGGCTTGGGCATGCCGTAGTTTCGCCGCACGCGCTCCTTGGTGTCGCGCCCCTTCTGTTGTCCGATCAACATGACCGGTGTGCCCTCGAGGCGCGCCAGTCCGCCGACGATCGCCAAGTCATCGCCGTACATGCGATCACCGTGCAGCTCCTGCCAATCGCTGAAGATCATCGACACATAATCCAGCGTATAGGGACGCTGCGGATGGCGCGCCAGTTGGGTGATTTGCCAGGGCGACAGGTTGGAAAAAATGCTGGTGGTGAGCGCCCGGCTCTTGGTTTGCAAGCGCTTGATCTCCTCAGAGATATTCACGCTGGCGTCGGAGCCGATGAATTTCAGCTCCTCGATCTTTGCCTCGAGTTCTGCAATCGGCTGTTCAAATTCTAGAAAATTCATCGCCATGAAGAGGTTTCCTCGCCACGAACGTCATTTCGCGGACCATACACTAAATACCAGCCGTCCCGCCCCACTAAGTTCGTCAGCTTGTCGAGCAGAGCACGCGAAGCATGCACCGACCACGCGTCCGGTAGATTAACTTTGCCGCTGTAATCGTCTCGATTCACCGCCACGCTCACGCCGCACGGCCCGCGCAAATGCGGTTTCAGCATTTGTTCGAACTCGTTCATACCCTGCGGACCGTCGAATTTGTCCGGCCAGCGCAGCCACAGACGACGCGCAAAGCGCTCGCGCGCCCGGTCGATATCCATCAGAGATTTTGCCTGAAGACGCCAGGCCTCGATGAAATCATCGAAGCGCAATGTGCCATCGATGATCAAGATGGCATCCTTGACGATGATGTCGCGATGCTGCTGAAAAATCTCTTCGTACAGGCTGACTTCGAGACGGCCGCTGCGGTCGTCCAGGATCAAAGTCACCCGGTTGGGCCGGCGGCGGATTTCCAGCACGAGGCCGGCCACGGTCGTGGCCTTGCCCGCTACCCACGCGCGGGCGCCATCGGCGGGGACCAGCGGCTTGGGGCCTCCGACATCGGCGAGCCGCGCGCTCACCAGGAACCTCAGGTCCGGCTCGTACGGCGTAATCGGATGGCCGCTCAAGAACAGGCCGAGCGTCTCGCGCTCTCCGGCAAGCCGCTGCGCCTCGGACCAATCCGCAACGACCGCGTTCTCCGCCGCGGAGAGACCGAACAAATCCACTTGACCTACGCTGATGGCCCGCGAATTCTGTTCGCCCAGCTGCATCGCACGATCGAGTTCCGCGGTCAGCGTCGCCCGATTTGGGCCAATACGGTCCAGGCTGCCGGAACGGATCAACGCTTCGAACACGCGGCGATTCACGCGCTGCAAATCGATGCGCCTGCAAAGATCGGGCAGACTCGCATAAGGCCCATGCCGCTGCCGCTCCTCGATGATGGCCTCCACCGCCGAGGCTCCGACCCCCTTGATGGCGCCCATGCCGTAGCGGATGCTGGCCAGTCCCGCGACCCGAAAGGCATATACCGACTCGTTTACATCCGGCGGCTGCACGCTGAGGCCCATGGCGGCGCACTCGTCGATCAAGGTGACCACTTTGTCGGTTTTATCCATATCCGACGACAACACCGCCGCCATGAACGCGGCCGGATAGTGAGCTTTGAGCCACGCCGTTTGATAGGACAGAAGCGCGTAGGCCGCCGAATGCGATTTATTGAAACCGTAGCCCGCGAATTTCTCCATCAAATCGAAAATATGCGTGGCCTGGGCTTCGCGCACGCCGCGAGCAACGGCGCCGCTGACGAACACCGAGCGCTGCTTGGCCATTTCTTCCGGTTTTTTCTTACCCATGGCGCGCCGCAGGAGATCGGCACCGCCGAGAGTGTAGCCGGCCAGTATCTGGGCGATCTTCATGACCTGCTCCTGATACAAGATCACCCCGTAGGTCGCTTCCAGCACGGCTTTGAGATTCGGATGCAGATAATCGACGGTCGCGCCGCTGGTATCATGCTTGCGCGCGATGAAATCCTCGACCATGCCGGATTGCAGCGGCCCGGGCCGGAACAGCGCCACCAAAGCCACGATGTCGCCGAAGCGATCGGGCTGCAAACGGCGAATCAAATCCTTCATGCCGCGCGACTCGAGCTGGAAAACAGCGGTGGTGCGCGTGCTCTTGAGCAGAGCATACGTCGCGGCGTCGTCCATCGGCAGCGTGCTCATGACCAACGGCGGTTCATTCGCGGCAGCTCGCGCAAGATTGATGTCGCGCACCACCCAGTCGATGATGGTGAGCGTTCGCAATCCGAGAAAATCGAATTTGACCAATCCTGTCGCTTCGACGTCATCCTTGTCGAACTGCGTCACCGCGGTGCTGCTGCCCTGCTCGCAGTAGAGGGGCGTAAAGTCGGTCAATACGGACGGCGCGATCACCACGCCGCTGGCATTGGTACCGGCATTGCGGGCCAAGCCCTCGAGACTTCGCGCAAGATCGATCAGATCGTGAATCTCCGAATCAGCTTCGTACAGCCGTTTGAGTTCTTCTTCCTGCTGCAGCGCCTTGTCGAGCGTCATGCCGATTTCCATGGGAATCAGCTTCGCGATCTTGTCGACAAATCCGTAGGGGTGTCCAAGCACCCGGCCCACATCGCGGACCACGGCCTTCGCGGCCAGTGTGCCGTAGGTGATGATTTGCGAGACGCGCTCGCGCCCATACTTGTTGGCGACATAATCGATCACTCGGTCGCGCCCTTCCATGCAGAAGTCGACGTCGAAATCCGGCATCGAGACGCGCTCGGGATTCAGGAATCGTTCGAACAGAAGATCATGCTCGATCGGATCCAGGTCGGTGATGCCGAGCACGTAGGCCACCAGTGATCCCGCGCCGGATCCTCGGCCGGGACCCACCGGTATGCCGTTGTCGCGCGCCCAGCGAATGAAATCGGCCACGATCAGAAAATATCCTGCGAAACCCATCGCGCAGATGACGCCGAGTTCCAGATCCAAACGCGATACATAGGCCGCCGGCGGCAGCGGCGAACCCTTAAGCCGCTGCTCGAGGCCGCGGCGAGTCTCCTCGCGCAAGAATTCCTCCGTCGTGGATCCCGCGGGCACCGGATATGCCGGCAAAATGGACCCTCCAAGACGAATTTCCAGCGAACAGCGCTTCGCGACCTCAACGGTGTTTGCCAGAAGTTCCGGAGCGTCGGCGAACAGCTCGGCCATTTCCGCGGGCGACTTCAAGTACTGCTCTTCGGAATAGCGCCGCGTGCGGCTTGGGTCCGTGAGCAGTGCGCCATCGTGAATGCAGACTCGCGCCTCGTGCGCCTCGAACTCGGCACGCGCGAGAAACCGCACATCGTTCGTCGCAACAGCGGCCACGCCCCGCGATCCCGCCAAATCCATGACGGCCTCGGAGTAGACCAGTTCCCCTGCTCGGCCGGTGCGCTGCACCTCGAGGTAGAACCGGTCGCCGCAGAGCTCTTGCCAGCGGGCGAGATGGCGTACCGCCTCATCGTCGCGGCCGCGCGCGAGCGCCTGGCCGATATCGCCCTCGGGGCCTCCCGACAAAACGATCAATCCCTGCAGCGCCTCGCGCGTCACCCAGCTGCGCTCCAGCATCGGCGCGCCGCGCTGCTGACCTTGAAGAAACGAGCGCGTCACTATCTGCGTCAAACGACGATAGCCGTGAAGGTTCTGGCACAGAAACACCACGCGCGAGGGCGGAGCATGCTCGCCGGACTCGCGAATCCAGGCATCTACGCCGATCACGGGCTTGATCCCCGCGGCTTGCGCCTCCTTGTAGAACTTCACCATGGCGAACAGGTTGCTTTGGTCGGTCAATGCCACCGCCGGCATGCCCGCCGCCGCAACCGCCGCCATTAATTCCGGCACGCGCACAATTCCATCGAGCAGCGAGTACTCGGTGTGCAATCGAAGGTGGACGAATCCGCTCAAGACGCGCACCGCAGTGCCAGGCGAACCGGCTCAAAGGAGCGCCGATGCAGAGGGCAAGGACCATGAAGCGTGAGCAGCCGTTGATGATCGGGGGTGGCGTAGCCTTTGTGACTTGCGAATGCGTACGCAGGATAGAGCGTATCCATTTGATCCATAAAGCTATCGCGCGCCGTCTTTGCCAGAATGGACGCGGCGCTGATGGACGGCTCGGTGGCATCGCCGCCGACGATGGCGCGCGCGGTCAGCGCCTTCCCCAGGCCGTCCAAATTGGGCAGCTGATTGCCGTCGATGAGCACATGATCCGGTGTCAGGAACATCGCTAAAAGCGCGCGGCGCATGGCGAGAAACGTGGCCTGTAAAATATTCAGCGCGTCAATTTCGACGTGGTCTGCCCAGCCGATACCGAAACACAGCGCTTCGCGCCGGATGACGATACTCAGACGCGTGCGCTCCTCGGGGCTCAAGACCTTGGAATCCGCGACCCCTTCGATGGGTCGGCGCGGCCGCAGGATTACCGCCGCGGCGACCACCGGTCCCGCCAGCGGGCCGCGACCGGCCTCATCGATGCCGGCCACCCGCCTCACCGGGCGGACTCCTTGGCGGTTTGACGCGAATTCACCAACGCCATGATGGCCTGCGCCGCTCGAATCCCCGCGCCACGGCGCAAGTCGGCGTGAATTCGCGAGAATTCCCGCTCCAGGCTTTTGCGCCGCTCAGTATCGTCAAGCCACATCAAGAGCTCTGCTCCGATCGACTCCGGGACAATTTGCTCCTGAAAATACTCGCCGACGACGCGTCGATCCGCAAGTAGATTCGGCTGTGCAAAAAACTTGGATTTCACCAGATTCATCCGGGTCAACGCCCATGCCGTCAGTGCACCAAGCCGGTACACCACCACCATGGGGCGATTGCACAGGGCCGCCTCCAGGCTGGCGGTGCCCGAGGCCACCAAGACCACGTTGGCGGCGATCAATGCGGTGCTCGCTTGACCGTCGATCAGCTGCACATTCAGATCCGGCGCACGCCGCGCCAGCGCTCGGGAGAATATCTCCCGCGTTGCAGCGCTCGCCATCGGCGCGATGAACTTGATTTGCGGCCGCTGTGCCGCCAGCCAGCGCGCCGTGGCCGCGAAGTCCGCCGCCAATCGAGCCACTTCGCCTCGGCGGCTTCCGGGCAACAGGGCGACCACGCTGGCATCAGGGTCGAGCTTCAGCGCCAGGCGGGCGGCCTGGCGATCGACGCTCATGGGAATGGCATCCGCCAGCGGATGGCCGACGAACTCCGCAGGAATGCCGCGCTCGTCGTAGAAGCGCTTCTCAAACGGCAGCAGGCATAGCACCAGGTCCACCGATCGGCGGATGCCGTTGGCCCGGCTCTGCCGCCACGCCCACACTTGCGGACTCACATACTGTACCGTGGGTATTCCCGCGGCGTGCAGGCTGCGAGCCAGTCTCAGATTGGTGTCCGGAGCGTCGATGCCGACAAACACATCCGGGCGCGCCGACAAGAACATCCGCTTGATGCGCGCCAGCAGTGCGATCAGGCGCGGCAGATCGCGCAACACTTCAAACAAGCCCATGACGGCGAGCGATTCGGCCGGCTCCCAGCTCTCGCATCCGGCCGCCTGCATTTTCGGGCCGGCCACTCCGAAGAACCGCGCATCGGGCGCGAATCGGCGCACCGCATCGATGAGATCGGCCCCAAGCGTGTCGCCCGAGGCTTCCCCGGCCACCAGACCGACTCGCAGCGGAACGGACTCGGGCGCCGTCATTGTCAGCGGACGATGCTGCGTGAACTGCGCTTGATGAATTCGACGAAGGTCGCGATTTCCGGCTGCGCCGCGGATATCGTCTCGAGTTGCTCGATCGCGTTTTTCAATTTCAGACCGGAGCGGTACAGCAGCCGATAGGCGCGGCGAATGTTCAGGATCTGCTCGGCAGAGAAGCCGCGCCGCTGCAAGCCGACCGCGTTGACGCTGTGCGGCACGGCAGGCCGGCCGACCGCCATGACATACGGCGGTACGTCGCGAGTGACGGCGGCGTTATGCGCGATGAAGCAGTGCGCGCCGATTTTGGTGTGCTGATGAACGGCCGACAGGCCGCCCATGGTCACCCAGTCGCCCACCTCCACGTGGCCGCCGAGCGTGGCGCAATTCGCCATCACGATCGAATCGCCGAGGCGGCAATCATGCGCAACATGGGAATAGGCCATCAACAAATTGTCGTTGCCGATCTGGGTGACGCCCCGGTCGTGAGTGGTGCCGCGATTCACGGTCACGGATTCGCGAAATACATTGCGGTCGCCGATTTCCAGCCGGGTTGGTTCGCCGTTGTATTTCTTGTCCTGCGGAGCATCGCCAAGTGAGGCAAACTGAAATATCTTGTTGTTGGCGCCGATGCGCGTCGGGCCGTTGATCACTGCATGCGGGCCCACCCAGGTGCCGGCGCCGATCTCGACATTCGCACCGATGACAGTGAAAGGCCCGATCTCAACGTCGGCAGCCAGGCGTGCTTGCGGCGATATCACCGCGCGCGCGTCGATCATCCCTCATCTCCCTTGGCAGGCGGATCCTTGGCCTCGGGAGCCACCATCATCTCGGCCGACGCGACTTCTTTGCCGTCGACTTCCGCAACACCGTCGAATTTCCAAATTCCCTTGAATGAGCGTTTCAGGGTGACTTTCAACATGAGCTGATCGCCGGGTTCGACCGGCTTGCGAAACCGCGCGTTGTCAATTGCGACGAAATAGAAGCGCGTGTTGATGTCGGGGACCACTTTAACGGTCTTGAATGCGAGAATGCCGGCAGCCTGCGCCAGAGCTTCTATGATGAGGACCCCCGGCATCACGGGGCGGTGGGGGAAATGTCCCTGGAAGAATGGCTCGTTGAAGGTCACGTTCTTCAGAGCAATGACATGTTGTCCCGCCACACACTCGAGAACTCGATCCACCAACAACATGGGATACCGATGCGGCAGCTGCCGCATGATCGCTTCGATATCCAGATTGTCGGATTTCTTCATTGTCATTCCTTCTTGGCCAATCGCCGCAGGTGACCCACCATGCGGCGCCACAATCGGGCCTCCACGGCGGGCATGCCGCTCGAGTAAGTCCCGGATTTCTTTATCGAGGCGCTTACCAAGCTGCACCCGGTGACCACGACATCGTCCGCAATGGTCAGATGACCCGCAAAACCGACCATGCCGCCAATCATGCAACGCTGTCCAATCGTGGTGCTGCCCGAGATCCCGGTGCAGGCCGCGATGGCCGTATGAGCTCCTATGGTCACGTTGTGACCTACTTGTATCTGATTGTCCAGTTTGACCCCGTTTTCCACGACCGTATCATCGATGGCGCCCCGATCGATGGTCGTGTTGGCGCCTATCTCCACATCGTCGCCGATTCGCACGCGTCCCACCTGCGGCACTTTCACCCAGCTGTCCTCATCCAGCGCAAAGCCGAAGCCGTCCGCACCAACCACGGATCCGGCGTGCAAGATACAGCGTTGTCCGAGCGTTGCGCCCGCATACACGCTCACCCTCGAGAGCAGTGCCGAGTCGGCGCCGACCCGGGCTCCGCTCTGCACGATGCATCCCGGTCCGATGAACACCCGCTCGCCGATCTCGGCGCCCTCCTCGATGACGGCGAGCGGGCCGATGCTTGCCGAGGCCGCGATCTTGGCTCCGCGGGCCACCACCGCAGTCGGGTGGATTCCCGCCGGCCGCGCAGGCTCAGGGTGGATGAGCGCTGCAATGCGCGCGTATGCCAGATACGGATTGGGGTCGATCAACGCGGCAACGGGACAATGCGCTTCGTCGGCCGGCGCGAGCAGTACGGCGGTGGCGTGCGTCGATTCCAGTTGCCTGCGGTAGCGTGAGTTTGCCAGGAAACTCAATGCGCCGGAATTTGCGCGCGACAGCGTCGCGACGGAGCGGATCATGAGGCCGGGCTCGCCGCGCAGCGTGAGGCCAAAGCGCACTGCCAATTCCCCGAGACTGAACTCTTCCTGCACCTAGGAGCCTGTCTGAGTATTCCGCGTGAGCCGCGTTGGCTTGGCGAGCGCGCGGCGGTTCAGGGCACGCTGTTTACTTCGAGGCCGGCGGCTTGGCCGGCGGCGCCGCTGCGGGCGCTTTGGACGGCGCCGCCCCTGCCCCCGGGGGCAAAGTCGCTGGTCTGGTTTTCAAGATCTCGAGGATTTGCGCGGTGATATCCAGCGCAGGTTTGGCGTAAAGGGTTTCGACCAATACGAGATCAAAGCCTTGTGCACTTGAATAGGTCTGGACTTCCTGCTGCAAGTAGCGCTGGATGCGGCCGATTTCCTCGTTCCTGCGCGTAGAAAGGTCATCCTGAAATTCGCCGCCCTTGCGGGAAAACTCGCGCTGCTCGTCGCGCAAGGATTTCTCCGCCTTGACGCGATCGGCCTCCGTCATCAGCGCCGCTTCCTTCTCCAACTTATCCTGGCGGGATTTGAGATCGTTCTGCATCGTCACCAATTCGCGCTGGCGCGGCCCAAACTCATTCTGCAAGGCCAACTGCATGGATTTGGTCTGGGGCGCTTCCTCGAACAGCTTTTGAAAGTTGATCACGCCGATTTTCATGTCGGCATGGGCCGGCTGCGCCGCCAGCAGCGCGCACACACTTAGAGCCAAGAAGGGAATGCTTCGCAGATAAGTCAACATGTTGATCTCTAAGACCTCAAATTGGGGTCAAAACGCTTGACCGATGGAAAATTGAAAACGTTCAGTCTCGTCGCCGAATTTAGTCGTTGTGCCCGGGTCGGAATTCAATGGGAATCCGTATGAGAAACGGAACAGGCCCAAGGGGGCAAGCCATTGCACCGCGATGCCGGTTGATCTTTTTAGATTAGCATAATCGAAGTGGTAGTTGATCGGCGTTATGTCATCGGGACCCAAGAATTTGACCTGCGTACCTGTCTGGAATACGTTGCCTATGTCGTAGAACAAGCTGACCCGCGCGGCGTTCTGCCACTTCTCCGGAACCGGGAAAATGAGTTCATAGCGGTTGACCACTCGAAAATTTCCGCCGTAGGGGTTGCCTATTCCGATGTTGTCCCGCGGCCCCAGGGTGCTCTCGCGGTAGCCTCTGACGCTGTCGGGGCCGCCCGCGAAGTAATTGAGGTAGGGCGGCAAGGAGGTCGTGTGACCCAGCGCCGAGGCATAGTCCACCGACGCCTGCGCGGACAGCAGCCATCTGCCCCATAACGGAATGTACTTGATGGCATCGAAGTTCGACTGGTAGTAGCGGACATCGCTCAAGGGCAGCGCATATCTGGCGGACAGGGTTATCTTCATTCCCCTGTCGGGGAACAGCGCGCGATTGCGGCCCTCGTAAGACCAGCCGCCGGTAAGTTCGTAGGTGTAGAAATCGGTTCCAAACACCGTATAGGGATTGTCCAATGAGTTGATCACGCCGTCGCCGTTGGTATCGTCGAGGTCGCGCTGGAAGGTATCGCCGTTGTTCTTGACCCAGTAAACCGATTGTTGCGCACTGTAGCCTTGCGAGACCACCAACGTGTTCTTGTTGGCGGATGCGCCGATGGCGAGGTATTGATACTCGCTGATCGGATACGACCATTGCGACGCCAAGGTCATCTGCTTGGTCGAGAACGCCGAGGAGGCGGCGACGAACTGCGTGATGTCGCGATAGGTAAACGAAATCGTGCGCGAAATGTTGTCGATGGTGACGTAGGGATCGGTCTGCGCCACCGTGTACGATTTACTGTACCTGCCGGCGTTCAGTTCCACGGCGACGCGATCCCCGGTACCGAGGAAGTTGCTGTGGACGAAGTTGCCGTTCAAGCTGAACTTCTGTGCTTCCGAGTAGCCGATGCCGCCGCCGAATTGTCCCGGCAGTCCTTCCTTGATGTTGAAGTCGACATCGACCAGATCGGCACTGCCCGGGACGGGCTTGTTCTCGAATTCCACCTTCTCGACATACGGCAGCCTCTGCAGCCGCTCCTTGGAGCGCTCCACCGCGGAATTCGACAGCCAACCGCCTTCGAGCTGGCGCATTTCGCGGCGCAAGGTCTCATCGTTGATGGCGGTCGTGTTGTTGAAGTTGATGTGGCGGACGTAGACGCGATTGCCGGGCTCTATGAAGAACGTAATGGCCACGGTCTTCTTGTCATTGTCGGCGGTTGGAACCGGGTCAATCTTGGCGAAGGCGTAGCCGTCGGCGCCCAGCCGGTAACTCATCAATTGCTGGGTGCTGGTGATGAGCTTGCGCGAATAAGTATCGCCGGGATGGATCACCAACAGCTTGCGCAAGTCCGCCTCCGGCACGACCATGGTGCCGGCCAGCTTGATGTCGGATACCTTGAAGACCTCGCCCTCGTCGATGTTCACGGTAATGAACATGTCGTCCTTGTCCGGCGCGATCGTCACCTGTGTCGAATCGATCTGGAAGTTGGCGTAGCCCCTGTCCATGTAGTAGGAACGCAATTTTTCCAAATCGCCCGTCAATGATTCGCGCGAGTAGCGATCGTCCTGCTTGTACCAGGACAGCCAGTTCGGAGTCTTCAGCTCGAAGCCCGCTAGAACGTCCTTTTCCTTGAACTTCGTGTCGCCGACCAGATTGATCATTTCGATCTTGGCGCGCTTGCCTTCTTTGATGTCGACGATGACGTCGACCTTGTTGCCCGGCAAATCGGTGATCTTCGTATCCACGCGCACCGCGTACTTGCCGCGGCTGAAATATTGGTCTGTGAGGTATTGCTTGACCTCATCGAGCACCGAGCGGTCGAACGTCTTGCCGGTCGCGAGACCGACGTTGCGCAGGCTCTTGGTCAAATCTTCGGTCTTGATGTCCTTGTTGCCCTTGATTTCGAACTTGGCGATGGACGGACGCTCGACCACGACCACCAGCAGGATATTTCCGTCGCGGCGCAATTCGACGTCGCGAAAAAATCCGGTCGCATACAGCGCCCGCATGGCCTCGCCAATGCGCTGGCCGTCGAGCTTGTCGCCGATGTTCACCGGCAGATAATTGAATACCGTCCCTTCGGAAATTCGCTGCAAACCCTCGATGCGAATGTCGCCGACCGTGAAGGTGTCGTCGTGGTCCTGCGCGCGAACGGTTGTCCAGAAGAGCTGGCTGGCGAGCGCCGCCAGACCGAGGACGCGAAATTCAAGCCGCACGCGGCAAGGACCGTGAGCAATTTCGATGAACGAGGCTGCGCGGCCAACGCCGTTTGTGCGGCTGGAACTTGGGTTTGATCATGATTTCCCGTTAATTCAAATGTCTTGATATATCGTTATAGAAAGCCAGACTCATCAACATCACCAACAATGCTATGCCGACCTGCTGCCCGAACATCTGCGCGCGCTCGGACATCGGGCTGCCCTTGATGGCTTCGACCGCCTGATAAACCACCTGACCGCCATCCAACAGCGGCACGGGCATCAAATTGAGCACACCTAAACTCACGCTGATGATCGCCAAGAACGCCATATACGCCGTGACGCCGAGGTAGGCGCTGATGCCTGCGAACTCGGCGATGCTCACCACGCCGCTGATATTTTTCGCGGAGACCTCGCCTGTCAGCATGCGCCAGAGCATCTGCACGGTGAGCGCGGACATCTCCCAGGTCTTTGCCACGCCGCTCACCGCGGCATCGATCGGCCCTAATCGATGCGTCTCCATGAGGCCCGGCGGCCAGACCTGAGGGCCCTCTTTGACCGTAATGCCGAGGCGGCCGATCCGTTTGCCCTGATCAATCACCTCCGGCACCGGCGCCACGATACGCAATCGTTCAGCGCCGCGCTCGACTTCAATTGAGATATCCCGTCCTGGCGAGGCCTTGACCAAGGCGACGAATTCGCTTGCATTGCCGATCGGCTGACCGTCGATGGACACCAGGCGATCGCCGGCGCGCAGGCCGGCGCGCGCACCTGCGCTGTCATTGGCCGCGGAATCGACGATGGTGTTGGCGCGCCAGCTGGCCAGGTCGAATCCCAGCCCCGGCAGCAATTTGCCCGGCTCCGTCAATGCGCGCTTGTCTTGTGTCACGCGCAGCGTCAAAGAGCGCTGTGCGCCGTCGCGCCGCACGCTCATCGGCAACACGCCTTCATCGTTGAATTGCCGCATCAAGGCGATTTGCAGCTCTTCGGTGTCCGCGATCCGGTGATCTCCGACGGCCACGATTTGATCGCCGCGCTGAAGTCCCGCAACCGCTGCCGGACTGTCGGGCCGCACCTGCCCTACCACCGGCTTGACGATCTCGGTGCCCACCATCGCCAAAATCGCGTACAGCAGCGCTGCGAACAACAGGTTCATCGCGGGGCCGGCCAGCAGCACCGCCACCCGCTGCACGATGGGTCTGCGGGTGAAGGAGCGGTGCAGCTCTGCCGCAGAGACGTCTCCTTCGCGCTCATCCAGCAGCTTGACGTATCCGCCCAAGGGTATGGCAGCCACACAGTATTCGGTTCGATCAGGATCTTTCCCGATCCTGGTGAGCAAGGGCTTTCCGAACCCAATGCTGAAGCGCAATACTTTGAAGCCAAGCTTCTTGGCAACCCAGTAATGTCCGAATTCATGGACGGCTACCAGGATGCTGATCGCAACCAAGAAGGAGGCAATAAAAACCAGGGTCTCGACTATCTTCATGCCAAGGCTCCAGAGCTAAGCTCTATAAGGCCAACAGCCAGGCGTCGCGCGGCCGCGTCGGCGTCCAAAACATCGCCCAGAGCCTTGACGGGGGATGAATCGAGCCGCTGCAGTACCCTGTCAATGACCGTTGAAATGCCTACAAAGTTCAAGCGCCCATCGAGAAACGCCTGAACCGCAACCTCGTTGGCGGCGTTCAGCAGCGTCGGGGCCGTACCACCGGCGCGCGCGGCGGCTCTGGCGAGGTCGAGGCTGGGGAATCGCTGGTGATCCGGCGGCTCGAACCCCAACTGGCCAATCGCCAGCAGGTCGAGCGACGGTACGCCGGAGGCAAACCGTTCCGGCCATGCCAGCGCCTGCGCAATGGGTGTGCGCATGTCGGGCGCGCCCAGCTGGGCCAGCATCGAACCGTCCGCGTACTCCACCAAGGAGTGCACCACGCTCTGCGGGTGCACCACCACATCCACTTGGGATTCGGGCAGCCCAAACAGCAGCGTCGCCTCGATGATTTCGAGTCCCTTGTTCATCAAGGTGGCCGAATCCACCGAAATCTTGCGGCCCATCTTCCACTTCGGATGCGCACAGGCTTCATCAGGCGTGACGTGCGGCAACTTCGCCGCCTCAGTGCTGCGAAACGGTCCGCCGGATGCGGTGAGTATTACGCGGATCACACCGCGAGCGGCCTCGCCCGGAAGATAGCCCGCGGGCATGCATTGAAAGATCGCGTTGTGTTCGCTGTCGATGGGAATGAGCTGCGCTCTCGCACGATGCACCTCGTCGATGAGCAGCCGCCCGGTCATGACCAAGGACTCCTTGTTGGCGAGCAATACGCGCTTGCCGGCGCGCACCGCGGCCAAGGTCGGCTGCAAGCCGGCCGCGCCCACGATCGCCGCCATCACCGTGTGGACATTGCTGGCGCTGACGGCATCTGCGAGCGCCTGTTCGCCGCTTTCGACCACCGTCGATGAGCCGCAGGCGCGCAGCGCGGAGCGGGCCTGAGCGGCGGCTTTTTCGTCGACCAGCACCACGGTTTCCGCGCCAAACTCCCGCGCCTGCTCGACGATGGCCTGCCAGCTATTGTGCGCACCCAGGACCGCGACCTTGAAACTCTCCCGATGCAGCGCCATCACGCTCAACGTGCTGCGGCCGACGCTTCCTGTCGAACCCAAGATGGCGATGCCGCGGGGCGCGCTCATGGAATCACTCCGGAACCAAATAATCCGAGAGCATACAAAGGCGCAGCCGCGGTGACACTATCGATGCGATCAAGCAGTCCCCCGTGTCCAGGCAGGAGGGCGCCGCTGTCCTTGAGCGCGGCGGCGCGTTTGAACATACTTTCGGTCAGATCGCCGATCACGGAAAAAATACCGACGCAGCAGGCAAATGCAATGGCGCCGACGGCCGGTAGCTTGAAGAACGCGGCGCCGCCCCAGGCCAGCAGCGCAACCATCAGAAGTCCGCCGATGACCCCTTCCCAGGTCTTACCCGGACTGACGCGCGGCGCCAACTTTCGCCGCCCGAAACGGCGGCCGGCGAAATACGCACCGATGTCCGCCGCGCACACGATCAGCACCAGGCAGAGCACCACCACCGGCCCGTGCGCGAATCCTCGAGCGGAGACTTGCAGCCGCGCCAGAGCGACAAACGGCGGCACCAAAACCGGCAGCCCACAGGCCAGCACCAGCAGCCGTTGATGACGGGCCGGGGCGAGCCACAGCCACAAGAAGGCAATCAGCCACCAAGCGCATGCCGCTTCCATGAGAAGCAGCAGATGCGCGGGATCCTCGGTCCAACGCCAACTCGCCGCGAAGGCGAGCGCGACGATGAGCGTGTAGCATATCCTTCCTAAGGCGGAGCGCAGCGCGCCAAACCCCGCCCACTCCCACGCCCCGAGGGTGAAGACGCCGCCGAAGGCCAACACCGCCCACGCATCGGGCAACAGAAACAAGCCGAGCAGCAGCAGCGCGCCCAAAATGCAGCCGGTGATGACGCGGGTCTTAAGCATTGACCTGAGCCGAGGTCTTGCCGAAGCGCCGCTCGCGCCGGGCATAGTGTTCGAATGCGGTCTGTAGATGGGCGGGGGAGAATTCGGGCCACAAGCTCTCTGTGAAATACAGCTCGGTATAGGCGAGATTCCACAACAGAAAATTGCTGATGCGCTGTTCGCCGCCGGTGCGGATCAAAAGATCCGGATCCGGAATTCCCGCCAGTTCCAAGCGTGCCGCGACCTGTTCCTCGCCGATCTCGCCGGCCGCCAATTGACCGGCGGCGACATCGGCCGCCAGCGAGCGGCATGCCCGCGTGATGTCCCAACGGCCGCCGTAGGCGACCGCCACCATCAGCGCCAAACCGGCGTTCGACGCCGTCAGGTTTTCCGCATCCTGCATGCGCTGCTTCAATTCCAGGCCGAGCGAATCGCGGTCGCCAATGAAGCGCAGCCGCACTTGATTGCGGTGCAGGTCCGTCACTTCACGCACCAGCGCATCCAAGAACAATCCCATGAGCACGCCCACCTCATCGGCGGGCCGCCGCCAATTCTCGCTGCTGAAGGCGAACAGGGTCAGATAGCGCACTTCGCGCTGCGCGCATTCCTCGACGATCTTGCGCACCACTTTGACGCTGGCGCGATGCCCGGCGACGCGCGGCATGCCGCGCGAGCGGGCCCAGCGACCGTTGCCGTCCATGATGATTGCGACATGCTGCGGTGAGTCGGCCATGGGCGTTGGAGGGTGCGGATCTGCGGTCAGACCTGCATCAGCTCCTTTTCCTTGTCGGCCATCGCCTGATCGATGTCCGCCACGTGCTTGTCGGTTAATTTTTGAATCTCGTCCTGGGCACGGCGATCATCGTCCTGCGCGATGAGCTTTTCCTTGAGCATTTCCTTCAATTCGGTCATGACTTCGCGGCGCACGCCGCGCACCGCGACGCGGGCATTCTCCGCCTCGGATTTCACCACTTTGATGATGTCGCGGCGCCGCTCTTCGGTTAAGGCCGGCATGTGAATTCGAATGAGCTGCCCGGCGGTGTTCGGCGTGAGTCCCAGGTCGGATTTGTAGATTGCCTTCTCGATGACGGGCACCATGGCTTTTTCCCAGGGGCTGACGGTCAGCGTGCGCGCATCCTCGGTGGCGATGTTGGCCACCTGGTTCAGCGGCATTTCCGAGCCGTAATAGTCGACTTTGATGTGTTCGATGAGGCTGGTGTGCGCGCGCCCGGTGCGCATCTTCTTCAGCTGCTCTTTGAATGCCGAGACGCATTTTTGCATGCGTTGCAGCGCATCCTTTTTCAAGTCCTCGAGCATGTATCCCCCTATAAAGGCTCAGCCGAAACCACGGTACCGACGTCTTCACCTTGGACAATACGCATCAAATCGCCGGCGTGAAACAGATTGAAGACTTGCAGCGGCAGATTGTTTTCCCTGCACATGACAATCGCCGTCGCGTCCATCACATTGAGGCGATCATTCAGCACTTTGTCGAAAGTCAGGCGCGCATAGCGCTTGGCATTCGGATTGGTGACCGGATCGGAGTCGTAGATGCCGTTGACCTTGGTGGCCTTCAAGAGGATGTCGGCATTGATCTCGATGGCGCGCAAACTGGCCGCCGTATCGGTGGTAAAGAAAGGGTTGCCGGTGCCGGCGCCGAATATCACCACGCGGCCTTTTTCCAGATGGCGCACCGCGCGCCGCCGGATGTAATCTTCGCAAACCTCATTGATGCGCAGCGCCGACATGACCCGCGCGTAGGTGCCGAGGCTCTCCAGCGCATCCTGCATCGCCAGCGCGTTGATCACGGTGGCGAGCATTCCCATGTGATCGGCGGTAACCCGGTCCATACCGGCCCGGGCCAATCCGGCGCCGCGGAAAATATTGCCCCCGCCCAAAACCACCGCAACCTGGACCCCCAGCTGGGTGAGATCGCGAATCTCGCCGGCGATGCGCTTGAGGATGATCGGGTCGATGCCGTAATCCTCATTTCCCAGCAACGCCTCGCCGGATAATTTGACCAAAATTCTGCGATAGCGAGCCGTGCCGGTTTTTGTGGTCATGTTTGAGTTAGTGTTTCTTGTCTTTTTCTTGCGCCTTCACCTGCGCCATCACTTCTTCGGCGAAATCGCCCGTCGGCGGCCTGTCGATCCCGGCGCCCACTTCATAGCGCACGAATTGCACGATCTTGGCGCCCGCCTTCTTGACCAGCTTCTCAACTGTCGTGTCCTCATCCTTGACGAACGCTTGCCCCATCAGGGTGACCTCGGCGAGATACTTGCGCAGACGCCCTTCCACCATCTTGGCGATGATTTCCGGCGGCTTTTTTTCAGTCTTGGTTTGCTCCGTCAATATGGCGCGCTCCTTCTCGAGCACATCGGCCGGCACGCCGGCGGCATCGATGTAGGCCGGATTGATCGCCGCCACATGCATGGCGAGATCGCGCGCCATGGCTTCATCGCCGCCTTGCAGCGCCACCACGCTGCCGATGCGCGAGCCGTGTATGTACGTACCGAGCGGACCCGGCGAACTTACGCGCGCGAAGCGCCGAACGTCGATCTTCTCGCCGATCTTGGCGATCAGCGCGCGGCGGCGCTCATCGAGGCTCGAGCCGACGTGCCGCGATGCCAGCAGCGCCGCGACGTCGGCGGGCGCACCCTTGAGAGCTGCCTGCGCGACCTCGCGAGCGAAGGCCTGAAACTCATCGCCGCGCGCCACGAAATCGGTCTCGCAATTCACTTCGACGAGGACCGCATCGCTGCCGGATCGCTCGATCGCCACGGTGCCTTCCGCCGCCACCCGCGCCGCCTTCTTGTCGGCCTTGGCCAGGCCGCTCTTGCGCATGAGTTCAGCGGCGGCGTCCAAATCGCCGGCGGTTTCCACGAGCGCCTTCTTGCACTCCATCATACCAGCGCCGGTGCGCTCGCGAAGTTGCTTAACAGTCTCTGCCGTAATGTTCATCGGTACCTTAAATCGCCGCATCGGGCGATTCCTCAAACGCTTAAGTTATTCGCCGGGGCGGCCGTCAGCGCCTTAGCATCGCGCACTAGCGACGCGCACTCGCGACGCGCGTCATGCGCCTCGCGCCGGAGCGCGCCGGCCCACGGGCCGGCGCCGCGGAGCGCTCGCCGGCCGCGTCTCCGCGGGAGGCGTATCCACCGCATCGACATCGTCGGCTTCGACCTCGACTTCATCGAGCGAGGCGGCAACGGCGGCGACGCTCGGCACCACGGTCACGGGAACTTTGCGGCGCGGCGGCTGCTTGCGCTGGCTGCCGCGCGCCGGAGCCGCGGGACGACGCCCGCCGGCGCTGCGCTTCTTGGGATTGCCTTCCTCGTCCAATTCCACGAACTCATCCTCGCCGACGGGAACTTCAGGCAGCGAGGCTTTACCTTCCAACACCGAGTCGGCGACGCCGCCGGCGTACAGCAGGATGGCGCGCATCGCATCGTCATTGCCGGGAATGACATAGTCGATGCCGTCGGGCGAACAATTCGTATCGACCACGGCAACCACGGGGATGCCAAGCTTTTGGGCCTCGTGAATCGCAATCTGTTCATGGCCGACGTCAATGACGAACAGCGCATCGGGCAGCGCCGTCATTTCGCGGATACCGCCCAGGCTGCGCAGCAGCTTGTCCATTTCACGGCGCAGCATCTGCGCCTCTTTCTTGCCGCGCCGCTCCAATGCGCCGCTCTGAGCCATCTCATCCAGCTCGTTCAGGCGCTTGATGGACTGCCGAATGGTCTTGAAATTGGTCAGCATGCCCCCCAGCCAGCGCTGGTTGACATAGGGCATGGCGCAGCGCGTCGCTTCCTTTTGGACCGCATCGCGCGCCGAACGCTTGGTGCCGACAAACAGCACTTTCCCGCCCTCCGCGGCCACGCCTTTGATGAACGCCGCCGCCTGCGCATAGAGGGGCTGGGTCTTTTCCAGATTGATGATGTGGATCTTGTTGCGCTCGCCGAAGATGAACGGAGCCATCTTCGGGTTCCAGAAGCGGGTTTGATGTCCAAAATGGACGCCCGCTTCCAGCATTTGTCGCATGGACACGCTGGTCATAAAATACTCCTGGTTGGGTTGAGCCTCCGCGTATCCCAATCGGCAACCCGGTTCGCCTTGAAATCAAAGGATTGACCTTGATTCTTTCAGCTTGGCCGGGCACCCAGTCGATTGTGACGACACGCGTGCGGGGTTGTTAAAAATAGCCGCGCTTTATACCATGAACCCCTAATGGAAACAAAGCCCGCCTTGTCACCACCGTCAGCCTGACATTCCTATGAATGTGACCATCAAAACACCCGCAGAACAGGACAAAATGCGCGCCGCCGGGCGCCTGGCCGCCAGCGTCCTGGACATGATCGAGCCGTATGTGCAGCCGGGCGTGAGCACCGAGGAACTCGACAAGCGCTGCCACGATTTCATCGTTGAGGAGCTCAAATCGATCCCGGCGAACCTGAATTACCGGGGCTTCCCCAAGACCATCTGCACGTCGGTCAATCATGTGGTTTGCCACGGAATCCCCGGCGACAAGCGGCTGAAAAGCGGCGATATCATCAATATCGACGTCACCGTGATTCGCGACGATTTTCATGGGGATACCAGCCGCATGTACTTTGTCGGCAATCCGCCCATCCACGCCCGCCGGCTCACCTCTGCCTGCCACGAAGCGATGTGGCGAGGCATCCGCCAAGTCAAGCCCGGAGCCCACTTGGGGGATATCGGGCATGCCATCCAGACCTATGCCGAATCGAACAATTTCTCCGTGGTGCGGGAATATTGCGGGCACGGCATTGGCCGCATTTACCACGAGGATCCCCAGGTGCTGCATTACGGCAAACCCGGCACCGGGCTGGAACTGCAGAAAGGTATGACCTTTACCATCGAGCCCATGATCAACGCGGGACGCCGGGATGTACGACTACTGCCCGATGGATGGACCGTGGTCACCAAGGATCAGTCTCTGTCCGCGCAGTGGGAGCACACGATTTTGGTGACCGAGGAGGGCTTCGAGGTGCTCACCTTGAGCGCCAGCGTCGAGCTGCCCGCGGCCGCGGCGGCGTCTTGAACGCCCACGGTAAGTTTCTCGATCAAATCCCCGACTGGCCTTATTTGACGGCTGTCCCCGAAGCGCTCCAGGGGGGGCAATTCTCGCCGGTCGTGTTTCGGCAAGTACTCGACCGCGGCAGCGAACTGCTGAAAGATCGCTTTATCGCCGATGAAGCCATTGAGGATCTGGTGCGTGATCGGGCCCGTCTGGTCGATATTGCATTGCGCGCCGCATGGGTGCGCCACGCCGGAAAGTTTGCCGGCGATCTGGCCTTGGTCGCCGTCGGCGGCTACGGGCGCGGCGAGCTGCACCCAAGCTCGGATATCGACATCATGGTGCTCTTACCGAAGAGCGACTCCGCCGACTGGCAACCCGATATCGAAAGGTTCCTTACTTTTCTTTGGGATATCGGGCTCGAAGTGGGACACAGCGTGCGCTCGATCGATGATTGCCAGCGCGAAAGTCTCGCCGACATCAGCGTGGCGACGACGCTGTTCGAGGCGCGGCTCTTGTCGGGGCCGGAATCTTTGTTCGCCGGCATGCGCCGCGCGCTGGCTCCCGACCGGCTCTGGTCGTCGCAGGACTTCTTCGAAGCCAAGGTCAAGGAACAGACCGAGCGCCATCATCGCTACTTCGATACTGCCTACAACCTCGAGCCCAACGTCAAATCGAGTCCCGGCGGATTGCGCGACATCCAGACCATTGGTTGGGTGGCGAAGCGGCATTTCGGCACCGACACGCTCGATGAGCTGGTGGCGCACGGCTTCTTGACGCGCGAGGAATTGCGCAAGCTCAAAGCCGGCCAGTCGTTCCTGTGGAAAGTGCGCTTCGGGCTGCACGTATTGACCGGAAGGCGCGAGGACAGGCTGCTGTTTGACTATCAGATCAAGCTCGCAAAGCTGTTCGGCTACGAGGACGCCAGCTTTACCCTGGCGGTCGAACAGTTGATGCAGAAATATTACCGCACCGTCATGGACATCAGCCTCTTGAACGAAATGCTGCTGCAGCTGTTTCGCGAGGCCATTTTGACGCAAAGCGCCGCACCTCTGCCGATCAATGCACGCTTTCAAATTCGCAACGACTATTTGGAAGTCACGCATCCCGAGGTGTTCGCGCGCTACCCCTCCGCGCTGCTCGAACTGTTCGTGCTCTTGCAGCAGCATCCTGAGCTGCGCGGCGTGCGAGCGGAGACCATCCGTCTGATCGGCACGCATGTGTGGCTCATCGACGAGGAGTTCCGGCAAAACCCCCGCCACCACCGCCTTTTCATCGAAATTCTATGCGCGCCCGTGGGCGTGACTCACGAGCTGCGCCGCATGAATTTGTACGGCGTTCTAGGGCGCTACATTCCCTCGTTCGGCCGCGTCGTCGGGCGCATGCAATACGACCTGTTTCATGCCTACACGGTGGATGCGCACACCCTGTTCGTTGTCAGCAATTTGCGCCGTCTGGCCATGCCAAAATTCAACGATGAATTTCCCGTCTTGAGCCAGATCATGCAATCACTGCCGCGTCAGGAGATTGCCTATTTGGCCGCTTTGTTTCACGACATCGCCAAGGGCCGCGGCGGCGATCATTCGGAATTGGGCGCGGTGGACGCGGAGGCATTCTGTCTGGAGCAAGGCCTTGGGCGCTACGAGGCGCGCCTCGTCGCTTGGCTGGTGAAGCACCATTTGATCCTGTCCATCACCTCGCAAAAGAAGGACATCAGCGATCCGGACATCATTCATGATTTCGCGCGCCGCGTGGGCGATCAAGTCCACCTCGACTATTTGTACGTCTTGACGGTTGCCGACGTTCGCGGCACGAATCCGAAGCTGTGGAATACCTGGAAGGCAAGGCTGTTCGAAGAGTTCTACGAGCGCACCAAACGGGCGCTGCGCCGCGGCCTGGAAACTCCGGTCGATCAAGAAGAGCTGATTCGCGAGACTCAGGATCAGGCGCGCGCGAAGATGCCCGAGGTCAGCCAGGATGAAATCGCGCGGGTGTGGTCGCAATGGACCGAGGCGTATTTCCTGCGCTATACGCCGGAGGAAATCGCCTGGCACACCTCGCTCCTGGCCTCGCGCGAGCCGCTGGACGATGCACCGCTGGTGGCCATACGGCAGCTGGCGGATCGCGGCGGCACCGCCGTGCTCACCTACACGCCGCGGCGCTTGCGCAGCTTTGCGCGCACCACCGCCGTACTCGATCAGATGGGACTCAACGTGGTCGATGCGCGTCTGATCACCAGCGCGAATGGATTCAGCCTGGAAACCTACGTCGTGCTCGAGGACAATGGCGCCGTCATCGCCGATCCCGTGCGCATCGGGGAAATCGAACGCGGACTGTGGCGCGCCTTGAAGCAGGTCGAGGACCTGCCGCCCACCGTGACCCGGCGCGCGGCGCGCCAGGTGCGCATGTTCTCCACGCCCACGCAGGTCAACTTCAGCGTCGACAGCCGCAATGACCGCACCATCCTCGAGCTGATCGCGGCGGACCGCCCGGGTCTTCTGTCCGAGGTCGGCAAGGTATTCAGGGCCGAACGGGTCGCCATCAACGGCGCCAAGATCATGACCGTGGGCGAACGCGCAGAGGACGTGTTCTATATTACGGGTGCCGATGGCGGCCTATTGCAAGAAGAAGTGTGCCGCCGCGTCCAGGAATCTCTGGTGCGGGCATTGGACCGGCGCGATGCCAGCCGTGCTTGAGGCTGATCCTGTGGCTTTTGAAGGCCTGCGCTCGACCATCGACGCCGCCTATGAATCGCGGATGCAGCTGACGCCTCGAAATGCCCCGAGCGAGGTTCGCGCGGCAGTCGAGACGGCGATCGGGCTGCTCGACAGCGGCGAGCTGCGCGTAGCGCAGCCCGAAAACGGCGCCTGGCGCGTCAACGAATGGCTCAAGAAGGCCGTCCTGCTGTCGTTCCGGATCAACGAGAACGAGGCGATGCCGGCTGCCTCCTTGAATTTCTACGACAAGGTGCCGCTCAAGTTCAGCGGCTGGGATGCGGCGAAATTTGCTGCCGCCGGGATTCGCGTGGTGCCGCCGGCGACCGTTCGGCGCGGCGCGCATGTCGCCGCCAACGTGGTTTTGATGCCAAGCTACGTCAATGTCGGCGCATACGTGGACAGCGGCACCATGGTCGACACTTGGGCCACGGTGGGCTCGTGCGCGCAGATCGGCAAGAACGTACATTTGTCCGGCGGTGTCGGCATCGGCGGCGTGCTCGAACCGTTGCAGGCGAGTCCCACCATCATCGAGGACAACTGCTTCATCGGCGCACGCTCCGAAATCGTCGAGGGCGTCATCGTCGAGTCAGGCGCCGTCATTTCCATGGGCGTATTCATCGGCCAGAGCACGCGCATCTATGATCGCGAGCGCGATGAGGTTCTTTATGGCCGCGTTCCCATGGGCGCCGTGGTGGTTCCCGGGACGCTTCCCGCGGCCAACGGCAAGTACGGGCTCGCCTGCGCGGTCATCGTCAAGCGGGTGGACGCGCAGACTCGCGCGAAGACCTCGCTCAACGAACTGCTGCGCAATGTCATGTAACGCGCGGAGTCACCCGAAACGGCCGGTGATGTAGTCTTCCGTGAGCTTCTGCTGCGGATTCGTGAACACCAGATCCGTCGGCCCCACCTCAACGAGATCGCCCATGTGGAAATAGGCGGTGCGCTGCGAGACGCGCGCCGCCTGCTGCATGTTGTGGGTCACGATGGCAATCGCGTAATTCGCCCGCAGCTCGTCGATCAAGTCCTCGATTCTGGCGCTGGCGATCGGGTCCAGCGCCGAGGTCGGCTCATCCATGAGTATGACCTCCGGATTGATGGCGATGGTTCGCGCGATGCACAGGCGCTGCTGCTGGCCGCCGGATAGGCTGGTACCCGGAGTCGACAAGCGGTCCTTCACTTCCTCCCAAAGGCCGGCGCGCTCCAGACTGCTTTGCACCAGCTCATCCATGTCAGCGCGGCTGTGCGTCAATCCGTGGATTTGCGGTCCATACGCAACGTTGGCATAAATTGAATGCGGGAACGGCGTCGGCTTCTGAAAAACAATGCCGACCCGCGCGCGCAGCTGCGCAACGTCCTGCCTTTTATCGTAAATGTTCTCGCCGTCCAGGGTGATGGTTCCGCTGACGCGTGCGCTCGCGATGGTGTCATTCATGCGATTGAGGCAGCGCAGAAACGTGGATTTGCCGCAGCCGGATGGGCCGATCATCGCCAGCACCTGATTTCGCCCGATATCGAGACTGACGTTTCTCACGGCGCACTTATCGCCGTAATGCACGCTCACGCTGCGCGCGCTCATGACCGGATCGAACAGCTTGTCGCGCACGGCGGGCGCCTGCGGCGGCGCCGCGAGGGGCTGCGGCATGGAGGGAACGCTGTGGTTGAAATCGTTCATTGCGCTTAAGGAGCCTAGCCGAATCGTCCGGTGATGTAATCGTCGGTCCTGCGATTCTTTGGGCTCGTGAATATCTCGCTGGATGGTCCTATCTCGACCAGTTCGCCCATGAACATGAATCCAGTCACATTGGAAACCCGCGCCGCTTGCTGCAGATTGTGCGTGACCACGACGATACAGTACTTCTCGCGCAGCGCCTGCAGGGTTTCCTCCACGCGCAGCGTTGAAATCGGGTCGAGCGCTGCCGTGGGCTCATCGAGAAGGAGCACCTCGGGCTGCACGGCGATCGCCCGCGCAATGCACAGGCGCTGCTGCTGGCCGCCGGACAAGCTGCGGCCGTCGGCCTGCAGCTTGTCCTTCACCTCGTCCCAAATAGCGGCGTCGCGCAGCGCCGATTCGACCCGGATCTTGAGGTCGGCGCCGCGCATGCCGCCGGCCAAGCGCAGCCCAAATGCCACATTGTCGAAGACCGACATGGGAAACGGCGTGGGTTTTTGAAACACCATGCCGACGCGATAACGCAATTCGGCCACATCCACCGTCGGACTGAGAATCTCGCGCCCGCCGATCAACACCTCACCCTCGGCGCGCTGTCCGGGGTAGAGCGCGTACATTCGGTTCATCACCCGCAGCAGCGTTGACTTACCGCAGCCCGACGGGCCGATGAACGCCGATATCGATCGATCGGCCAGGCTCATGTTGATGTTGTGCAACGACTGGAGCGCGCCGTAGAAGAAGTTCAAGGAGCGAACTTCGATTTTCGGCGGCCCAAGGTCCTGCGCGGGTGCCGCGGCCGTCGCTGCGGGCACGCGCGTCTTCAAATGCTTCGGTGGTTTGGGCGAGGGCATCATCGCCCGCCACCTCGCTCGGCCTGCAGCAGTGCGAGCAGCACGCGCGCTGAAATGCTCAGCAGCAAGATGGTCACGGTAATGATCAGCGCGCCTGCCCAGGCAAGGTTCTGCCAATCCTTGTAGGGACTCAAGGCAAACTGAAAAATCACCACCGGAAGATTCGCCATCGGCGCATTCAGGTTGGTGCTCCAAAATTGGTTGTTGAGCGCCGTGAACAACAGCGGCGCCGTCTCGCCGCTGATGCGCGCAATCGCCAGCAACAAGCCCGTGACGATGCCGCTGCGCGCGGCCGGATACAGCACGCTGAGTATGGTGCGCCAGGGATAGGCGCCCAACGCCGCCGAGGAGTCCTTCATGCCGACCGGCACGAGCCTCAGCATGTCCTCCGTGGTTCTCAAGGTCACTGGAATCGCCAGGACCGCGAGCGCCAGCGCGCCGGCGATGGCCGAGAAGTGGCCCAGCCGCACCACCACGATCTCATAAATGAACAGACCGATGATGATGGATGGCGCGCTCAGCAGAACGTCGTTGATGAATCGAATCATCGTGCTCAATCGAGAATTTCTACCGTACTCGGACAGGTAGGTGCCCGCCAGCACGCCGATCGGCGATCCTATCAAAATCCCGAGCAGCGTCAGCACCGCGCTGCCGTACAGCGCGTTGAGCAGTCCACCCTGACTGCCGGGCGGGGGAGTCATTTGAGTGAAAATCCGTCCCGACATTCCGGACAGCCCGTGCGATACCAGCGTCCAGAGCAGCGCACCCAAACACGCAAGCCCCGTAAGCGTGGCCACCAACGACAGGGTCAGGAAAGCACTGTTCTTGATCTTTCGCCTCTGGCGCCGGCTCATACCGTCACGCCCGTGCGCCGCTCGAGCCTGCGCAGCATCGCCTGCGCCGCGGCAATCACGCTAAAAGTAATCAAGAATAACAGCAGCCCGAGTGCAATGAGCGATGAGGTGTAAAGATCGCCCACTGCTTCGGTGAACTCATTGGCGATTGACGAGGAGATCGTGGTACCCGGAGCCAACAATGACGTGCTGATGCGATGCGCGTTGCCGATCACGAACGTTACCGCCATGGTTTCGCCAAGCGCGCGCCCCAGTCCCAACATGATCCCGCCGACCATTCCCACGCGCGAATGCGGTACGACCACGTTCCAGATGACTTCCCAGGTAGTCGCGCCGAGACCGTAGCCCGATTCCTTCAGCATAGGCGGAACGGTGTCGAAGACATCGCGCATGGTTGCTGCAATGAACGGTAGCACCATGATGGCGAGAACCACACCGGCGGTCAGTATGCCGATGCCGTAGGGAGGCCCCTTGAACAAATGACCAACGCCCGGCAGTTGCCCAAGATTTGCAATCAGCCAGGGCTGCACATGCCGCTGCAACACGGGCGCCAGCACGAAAAGTCCCCAGATGCCGAATATGATGCTGGGCACAGCCGCAAGCAACTCGACGGCGACACCGATCGGCCGCTTCAGCAACGGCGGACAAAGCTCGGTGAGGAACAGGGCGATGCCGAAACCGGTCGGAACGGCCAACAACATGGCAATCAGCGAGGTGACCACCGTGCCGTAAATCGGCGCCAGCGCCCCGTATTCGTCGGTGACAGGATTCCAAATCTCGCGAGCGATGAATGAGAATCCGAAATGGGACAGCGCCGGCCAGGCGCCGCGCAATAGCGATACCGCGACTCCACCCAATATGAGCAGCACCAATATCGCCGCGCTCAACGTCGCGCCGCGGAAAATTCTCTCGTAAATCAGCTGCTTTGCGGCGTGCCCCGGATCTATGATCGCCACGATGTGAGTTCCGCTCCCGCCATAAGCCAAAGATAGGTCGTGCCCGAGCGTCCCTGCGCCAGGCTCGACCGTATCTTAAACAAATCTTGGCTGGCTAATCCGCAAAGAGCTGTTTATTTACCGCTCCACAGCGGGCGGCCGCCCGACACGATATCGGAGCTCCAGGTTTTCTTCACCTGGGCGACCAGGGCCGGCGGCAGCGGTACGTAGTCAAGTTCGCCCGCCATGACAGCGCCGTCCTTGTAGGCCCACGCGAAGAACTTCAACGCTTCGCTCACCGAGGCGGGATCATCGGGTTGTTTGTAGAGAAGAATGAAGCTCGCGCCGGTGATGGGCCAGCTCTTGGCGCCGCCCTGATCCGTCAAGATGAGATAGTAGCTGTCGGCGCCGGCCCAGTCGGCGGTGGCCGCCGCAGCCTGAAACGAATCCGCGCTCGGCGCGACCACGCCGCCCGATTTGTTGGTGAGCAAGGTGAAGGACATCTTGTTCTGTTTGGCATAGGCATATTCGACATAGCCGATCGCGCCGTCGGTCTGCGTCGTCATATTGGCCACGCCTTCGTTGCCCTTGGCGCCGATTCCCGCCGGCCACTGCACCGATGCGTTCGCGCCGATGCTCGATTTGAATTTGGCGTTCGACTTGGATAGATAGTCGGAAAACAAAAAATTGGTGCCTGAGCCGTCGGAGCGATACACCGGCGCAATGGCCGTGTTCGGCAGAGTCAGGGTCGGATTGAGTTTTTTGATCTGCGCATCGTTCCACTGCGTGATGTCGCCGAGATAAATGCTCGCGATGGTATTGCCGTCCAAATGCAGCTGGCCGGGGAGCACACCCTTGATGTTCACGACCGGCACCACGCCGCCGATGATCATGGGGAATTGGATGAGGCCCGAGGCTTTCAAATCCTCCGGCTTCAGCGGCATGTCAGAGGCGCCGAAAGTCACCGTCTTGGCCTTGATCTGCTTGATGCCGCCGCCGGAGCCTATCGACTGGTAATTGAGGCCGACGCCGGTCAGCTTCTTGTAGGCGTCAGCCCATTTGGCATAGACGGGATACGGAAATGTCGCTCCCGCACCTGAGATGTCGGCGGCCGCGGCGGCAAGGCTCATGGATGCCGCAATGCCTAGTAGCATCAAGCGCTTAAGAACTGTCATGGAATTGCTCCTCTGGACTGGCCGCGATTATCGGGACCGCATATGACGCTTTTGTTACAAGCCCGAAGCGCTGAAAGAAACGGCCGGCGGTTCGCCCTCAGGCGTAGTAGTCGGCCGCGGCGGTCTTGTCGGCGGCATTGCGCCCGGCGCTCATGGCATTGAACAGCGGTGTCAGGACGATGACCACCACTAGGTTGAGAATCACGGTGTAAACGGCCGTGTAGCCGGGGAATCCGTGACCACCGATGACGAGCGGGTAGGTGTTGGAGAGGTTGCTGGCTACGGCCATGGCGGTTCCGGCCACCATTCCAACCGCCCAGCCCACGAGCATGGCCCATGCGTTGAACCAACGCGTATAGGCGCCGAGCATCACCGGCGGCAATGTCTGGATGATCCAAATGCCGCCCAGCAGTTGCAGTTGTACGGCGTACTTGGTCGGCACGAATAAAATAAAAACCAGCGCGCCAAACTTGACGATCAGCGAAACCAGTTTCGCGACATGCGCTTCCTGCTTGTCGGTGGGAGCCTTGTTGATGAACTCGCGATGAATATTGCGGGTGTAGAGGTTTGCCGCCGCGATCGACATGATGGCAGCCGGCACCAGCGCGCCGATGCCGATCGCCGCAAACGCCACTCCTGCAAACCAGGATGGAAAGCTGTGCAGCAGTAGCGCGGGGACCGCAAAGTTGTTGTGAAACTGCTTGAAGCCCGCGGCATATTCGGGAAGCTTGTCGACGCCGCTGGCTATCACGAAGAAACCGAACAGCGCGAGAATCCCCAACATGAATGTGTAGCCGGGCAGCATGGCCGCGTTGCGGCGGATCACATGACCGCTGCTGGCGCTCAAGATTCCCGTCAATGAATGAGGATAGAGGAACAATGCCAATGCGGAGCCCAGCGCGAGGGTCGCGTAGCCGCTGTAGGCGCCGGTGGTATTTGGGCCCGGAACTGCCAACAGGAGTTTCTCGGCCGGCACGGCGGAGAAAATCTTCGCGAAACCGCCGAGTTCGATCGGTATGATGATGATGGCGGCGAACGCCGTGATGTAGATCAATAGGTCCTTGACGATGGCGATCGATGCGGGCGCGCGAAGACCGCTTGAATAGGTAAACGCGGCCAATATCACGAACGCGATCAGCAGCGGCAGATCGGCGGCCAGTCCCGTGCCATAGATGCCGAGCGCGCCGATGACCACTTGCAAGCCGACGAGCTGCAAGGCGATGTAGGGCATGGTCGCCACGATGCCGGTGATGGTGACCGCCAATGCCAGCCAGCGGTTGCCGAAGCGGCCTTTGACGAAATCACCGGCGGTGATGTACCCGTGCTTGCTGCACACGTTCCACAGACGCCGAAATACCAGAAACATGATGGGATAGATGATGATGGTGTAGGGGACCGCGAAGAAGGCAACGGCGCCAGCGCCGAAGGCGAGCGCGGGGATCGCAATGAAGGTGTACGCGGTATAGACGTCGCCGCCGACCAGGAACCAAGTGATCAAGGTCCCAAAGCGCCTGCCGCCCAAGCCCCACTCGTGCAGCAAGTCCAAATCGCCCTTGCGCCAGCGAGCGGCCGCGAATCCCAACCAAGTGATGAAGCCAAACAGCAGCACGAAAACCGTCAGTGCAACCCAGTTCACATCCTGCACGATACCCCCTGTGTCCCGTCCTTTAGGGAGCTTTATTCTTCAGTGGCGAAATAGACGACAGCAGTCAATGCGGCGCTGACCAGCACCCACAGCAGCTGGAACCAATAGAAGAAGGGAATCCCCACGAAGGAGGGTTCCGCTTTATTGTACAAGGGAGGCCACAGAGCCACTCCAAACTGAATGACAAAGAGCAGGTACCACCAGCTCCACCCGCCGCGTTTTTTTTCTGCACCGGTCATCGCGTGGCCCCTCAAGCTGTCCGTAGGGCGATCCTACGCGCGAGGCGGTATGCGTGTCGAGAAGGCCGGCGGGCGATAAAGGAATGCGGTTCATGGCGAGCGCCACGAACCGCATCGCTGATCTTAGAAATTGAACCGGAACCCCACGGTCGGCGCCCAGACGGAAGTGTACAGGTATCCCTCGGAGAGACCGTTCTGCACCAACGAATATTGGATACCCGCATAGGTATCGAATCGCTTCGTGAAGTGATAATCCGCCACCAAAGACGCGTCGTGCAATTCGCCCGCGCATGAGCCGGCAGCGTTGCTGCTACAGCCGTTGGCGTTGTAGCTTTTTTGATTGTACTGATAGTAGGCGGCGGTCAGATCAAAATCGGGTGTGATCGAGTAGCGCGCGCCCACCCAGGAGATCTGCAGTATCTTTTGGATGTCATAGGCGGCGTTATTGACGACGCTTAAGACATAACCGCCGATATCTTCGCTGCCTACGGGAACCGGATGCTCGGGATTGTTGTATTTGATGCGCTCCCAACCGGCGTAGAACTTGATCGGGAAAATGTCTTTCATGTTGTAGCTGGTCAGAAGCGCGTAGCCCGTGTTATCCGAGATCGTCGCGGCCAGCGTGCCGGACGGCTCCACCAGCACCTGCGCCGCGCTCAACGAGGCCGCGGCAACCTCGCCGTGGATCACGCCCCACAAAGCATCGACCGAAAAGCCCCCAAGGTCCATGCCGATATCGGCTTCGTTGCCGCCTTCCGGGATGTATCCGTCACTGCCGAACTGGTGCAACAGCGCCAGGCGCCCAGGACCCACATTGAGGACATACTTGAGTGACTGATCGAGACGATTGCTCTGCGTGTCGCCAAGACCGCCAGAGGTACCCGACCATGCAATCGGTGAAAACGCCTGAGCTTGCAGCTGCGGGTCGTACTTGTTGAGGGCATCGAGCATCAGTCCGTTTTGGCGGCCGAAGGTGAGCGTACCAAAGGTTTTCGAACTCACTCCAGCATAGGCCGCGCCCTGAAACGGTTGCCCCGCACGACTGGAATCGCCGGCAGAGATCTTGACGGCCGCCGCCTTTCCGTTGTCAGCGACCAACGATCCAGGACCATCGACGAGCCTTCCGGACCAAGGGTCAAAGCCGGTTTCTAGACGAAACACCGCGGTCCAGTCCCCCACGAATAGCGGCTCGACGCCGGATAACCCAACTTTCGATTGACTGAGGTTATTACCGCCGATCGAGGTGATCGGGTGATTGCTGTAGTTCTGGACGAACGTGGGCAAACCCGGACCAAATGTCTGGCTGAGGGGCGAACCGTGGCTCAAATAGGTAATACCCATATCGACCGTGCCATAAAGCGTAATACCTGCGTATGTGAGCGCGGGTGTTTCCTTACGCTTTCTTTCATCGCCGGCTGCCGTTCCCTGATTCACGGGAGCCGGCGGTGCCACGGTGCCCGTCGTTTGCGGCGTACCCTGCTGATTGAGTTGCTGCTGCAGAGCGCGAACTTGATCCTTCAACGTTTGAATGTCCTGCGCTTGATCTGCGAGGACATTTCCTGGAAGCACGCAAACGGCGGCGCAGGCCCCGATTGCAGCCAGCATGTGCTTGCGCAGTGTGAAAATTTGCATTGCTTATCTCCGCGGTTTAATCAATTGTTGGATTTAATCGACGTATTGTTACAACAATGTGACAGTTTCCCCACGGTCACAATTGTACTGTGATTGGCCCCAGACGCTACATATATTAGATATACAACCAGCGGTCGATTTGTTATGTGTCTTTTTAGCAACATCTCGCCCAAGCCGATCGAAAGGGCGTCACATGCTGTACCCGAGTGCACATAGACGCCCGGTTTAAAAGCTCTAGCTTGTAAACATTTCAATCCGCGTCGCATGCAAATCAGTGACGAAAGTCATGGGCAGCTAGTGACTAAAGGCACTTCCCTCGCTCACAAAGTGAGTCGCATGATTCGCTCATGACCAACCTTGCCGAATCCAAACAACCCACTATTCGTGTGGTGATCGCGGAGGATCAAGAACTGGTGCGCCGGGGAACCGCGCTGTTGCTGTCGGTCGCGTCCGATATGGAATGCGTGGGCCAGGCGTGCAATGGCGATGAGGCGGTCAAGCTCGCGCTTTTGCTGCGGCCAGATGTGGTGTTGATGGATCTGCACATGCCCGTCAAAGGCGGGGTCGCGGCGACGCGAGAAATCACCCTGGCGCAGCCGGGCATCCACGTGTTGGTGCTGACCACCCTGGATGACGATGAGACCGTGTTTGAGGCCGTGCGCGCTGGTGCGCATGGCTATCTGCTAAAAGACGCGAGCGAGGATGAATTGCTGGAGGCCATTCGCGCGCTGCGCCGCGGGGAGTCGCGGCTCACGCCGCAGATCGCGCGAAAAGTCATGGACCAGTTTTCGCGGCTCGCGCGAATAGGCGAGGCATCCCCGGCTCGGTGCGCATCGCAACCCAGCGGCAGTGCTGAACATGAGTCGCTCAGTGAGAAGGAAGAGAAAGTCTTGAGCCTCATCACGGAGGGCTTGAGCAACCGCCAGATCGCTCAGGCGATGTCGCTCGCCGAAGGAACGATAAAGAACTATGTCAGCCGCGTCATGGACAAGCTGCATGCCAATACCCGAACCGAACTTGCTGTGATGACTCGCGGCACGCGGCGCGATCAATGAAAGTGGACGCTCCATGTCAGTCGTTGAGAGTGCGCTAAAAAGGCCTTACACGGTCGTTGCCGTACTGATCCTCGTCACTCTGATGGGGATTGGGGCAGCACTGCGGATGCCCATTGACATCTTTCCGGAGATCGACATTCCGGTGGTCGCGGTCGTCTGGACCTACAATGGCATGAGCGCCGAAGACATCCAGAATCGCATATTGACTCTGCATGAGCGGCAGCTCGCGTCCTTGGTCGATGACATCGCGCGCATCGAAGCTGTGAGCTACGAGGGCATCGGCGTCGAGAAAATCTATTTGCACGAAGGCGCCGATGTCACCCGCGCCGTATCGCAGCTCGACAGCAGCGCGCTGGTAGTGCTCAAGTACATGCCTCCCAACATCACGCCGCCACTGGTGCTGCGATATGGGGCCACGGACGTCCCCATCATTCAGCTGAGCTTGTCGAGCAAATCGCTGCCCGATTCAAAACTCAACGATTTGGGGCAAAACATCATTCGTCCGGCGCTCGCGGTCGTGCACGGCGCCGAGGTTCCGTATCCCTATGGCGGCAAGCCTCGCGTCATCATGGCTGACTTGGATCTGGCTGCATTGACGGCGCGCGGACTATCAGCCGCAGATGTCAGCAACGCGCTTCAGCACCAAAACGTCATTCTGCCCTCGGGCGACGTGAAAATCGGCGACAAGGACTACTCACTGTCGATGAACAATTCACCCGACCTGATCGAGTCGATCAATGCGTTTCCCATCAAGCAGATCGACGGACGCATGGTGTTCATGCGCGATGTGGCGCACGTGCACGACGGTTTCCAGGTTCAGACCAATTCAGTGTCGGTCAACGGCACACCGGGCGCGCTGATGACGATACGCAAGACCGGAGGTGTATCGACGCTGGCTGTCATTGACGGCGTGCGGGCGGCAATGAAAGGTATCCAGTCCGTGCTGCCCAAAGATGTCGTCGTCAAGGCGCTGTTCGATCAGTCCGTGTTCGTCAGAGCCGCGCTCAACAGCGTGTTGCTGAGCGCCGCCATGGCGGCAGTGCTGACCGCACTGGTGATCATCCTTTTCTTGGGCAATATTCGCTTGTCGATCATCATACTGGCCGCCATTCCGCTGTCGATCGTCACGGCGGTATTATTCATCAAGTTCACCGGCCAAACGCTGAACACCATGACCTTGGGCGGCTTCGCTCTGGCCATCGGCATTCTGGTCGACAATGGCACGGTGGTGATCGAAAACATCGAGCGCCACGTCGCGATGCGCGAACCGCTGCATCAGTCGATCGTGGACGGAGCGAGCGAGGTGGCGATACCCACATTCTTATCGACCTTATGCATCTGCATCGTCTTCGTGCCGGTATTTCTGCTCCAGGGCACCGCCAAGTACCTATTTTCGCCGCTGTCGCTCTCGGTCATCGGAGCGCTGCTCGCCAGCCTCGCGCTCTCCTTCACGATGGTGCCGGTGCTGTTCAATTATTTGATGCGCCGGGCGGTGCATGAGTTCGATGCCGACCCGCCGCATCCGCAGAATATGGCGCGTGCGAACTCCAAGAACGTGCTGGTGCGATTTCAAGCCGGCTTTGAGCGCGGATTCGAAAAATTTCGCGAAAACTACCGCAACATCCTGTCCTGGGCGCTATCGGAAGCGCGCCTCACCGTGCTGGCTTTCCTGGCGTTGATCGTGGTATCGGCCCTGCTGTTCCCGTTCCTGGGCCGCGACTTCTTTCCGCAAGTGGACGCCGGGCAGATGCGGCTTCACGTGCGCGCACCGGCGGGCACCCGGCTCGAGAAAACCCAGCAATATTTTTCGGAAGTCGAGGCACAAATCCGCAAGAGCATCGGCAGCGGCCAGATCGATGTGATGCTCGACAACATCGGGCTGCCGTACAGCGGCATCAACATGGCCTTGAGCGATTCGGCCACCGTCGGGCCCATGGACGGTGAAATCTTGATTTCGCTCACCAAGAAGCACTCGCCCACGGCGAAACTGATTGCGCAACTACGGCGCGAGCTGCCGGCGCGGTTTGCGCAGCTGCAGTTCTTCTTTCAACCCGCGGACATCGTCGATCAAGTCTTGAATTTTGGCCAGCCGGCGCCGATCGACGTGCGCATCTCCGGACCCGACCAAGGCGCGGCCTTTGCCTTGGCATCGAAGATTGCGCGAGAGATGACGCGGGTCGCCGGCGTGGTCGATTCGCATGTTTTTCAGGTGCCTAATGCACCCGCGCTCACCGTCGACATGGATCGCGACTTGGCGACCGAGACCGGTGTGACGCAACAGGAGGCAGCCAATAATGTGCTGGTAGCGACCAACTCGAGTGCGCAATCGGCGCCAAATTTCTGGGTCGATCCGCGCAACAGCGTGAGCTATCCGCTAGTAGTGCAAGTGCCTACCTACCGCATCGGCTCGTCGCAGGATCTTCAAACAATGCCCATCACATCGGGAGCCGGCGCCGCTTCCGGCCAGCTGCTGCTCAACATGGCCTCGTTCGGCCGCGAGTCTGTCCCGATGGTGGCCTCGCAGCTGAACATTCGGCCGGTCTTCGATGTGCATGCGGATGTTCAGGGCCGCGATCTTTTCGGGGCCGCGCGCGACATCGATAAGGTCCTCAAGGCCAATCGGCCGGATGCGGCGAGCGCCCTGACCGTGACTTTGAGCGGCCAAGTCGAGACCATGCGCGAAAGCTACACAGGCCTTTTCACCGGCATCGCGCTCGCCATCGTTTTGGTCTATCTCTTTCTGGTGATGAATTTTCAGAGCTGGATCGATCCATTGATCGTGCTCATGGCGGTGCCATTCGCCCTGGCCGGAGTATTGTGGATGCTGTTTCTGTCGCAAACCCCGATGAGCGTCCCCGCATTGATGGGCACCCTCATGTGCATCGGGCTGACCACCGCCAACAGTATCCTGGTGGTGAGTTTCGCCAATCAACGCATGGATGCCGGAGATGACCCGCTACGCGCGGCCACCAGCGCGGGATTTACCCGGTTGCGACCGGTACTCATGACGGCGAGCGCGATGATACTGGGTATGGTGCCGATGGCCATCGGCATCGGTGAAGGCGGCGAGCAAAACGCGCCGCTCGGCAGGGCCGTCATCGGCGGACTGCTGTTCGCCACCTTGGCGACGCTGATATTTGTTCCCACCATGTACCGGCTGTTGCGTCGGCAACCCGTTCCACTCACCGATCCACACGCCGAAGGTAGAGCCGATGCAACCGCCTGATCAAGATCATCCGGAGCCTGCAGAGCTGCCGCTGCGGGACCGTCGGTCGCACGGCCGCTTTCCCGATGAGGCGTCGCGGGCGGAAGACCCTGCCGTGTCCACGAGCTTCGATGCGCAGACTGGCGCGCGCACGAAGAAGGGTGTGTTGATCGCGGCTTTTGTGCTGGTCGTGTGCTTTCTCTTGGTGAGCGTATTGCGCTTATTTCATGCCCATGCAATCACCAGCGCCGGCGAGGCCAACTATTCGCGGTCGCCGCCGGTCGATGTGGTCATCGCCAAGCCTGCAACCGCCGGACAGGATTTGGTGCTTCCCGGAGAGACAGCCGCTTGGTATGAAAGCATCATCTACGCGCGTGTTAACGGCTACGTGGCAAACTGGCGCGTGGACATCGGCGATCGCGTCAAGAAGGGCGATGTGCTCGCCACCATCGAGACGCCGGAGCTCGACGCCCAGCTGGCCGCGGCGCGGGCGCAGCTGCAGTCATCGGAGGCTCAAGTCGGCGCTCGCCAGGCTGAAGCAGCATTCAGCAAGTCGACCAACGAGCGTTGGCGCGATTCGCCCAAAGGTGTGGTCTCCGAGCAAGAGCGAGAATCCAAGAAGGCGGATTATCAAAGCGCCGAAGCTCAGCTCAATGCCGCGGTGGCGCAAGTGGCTCTGGACAAATCCAAGGTTGATCAATACAACGCGCTGACGGAATTCAAACGGGTCAAGGCACCGTTCGACGGGACCATCACCGAACGCAAAATCGATGTGGGCAATCTGGTCACGGCCGGCAGCGGAGCATCGACGACGCCGCTCTACCGCATGGCGCAGACCGATCCGCTGCGCATCTTCGTCGATGTGCCGCAGAGCGCATCCGGCGAGCTGATGAACCCCGGCGTGCCCGCCGAGATTCGCGCAACCGGTGCGGTGGGCGGCGTTTTCCCCGGAAAAATTGCCAGATCGGCCGAGTCGATCAATCCGCAAGCCCGCACCATGCGGGTCGAGGTCGACATGCCCAACGCATCGCATTCCCTGGTCCCGGGCATGTACGTCAAAGTCGCCTTTAAACTGCCCGCCCGCGGCTCGGTAGAAGTGCCCGCTGCCGCGCTGATTTTTCGCGCCAACGGTACGCAAGTTGCGCTGGTCGATGCGAACGGCAAGGTCCAGTTCAAGGATATCGAGATCGCCCGCGACAACGGCAGCTTGGTTGAGCTTTCGTCGGGCGTGCGCGCGGGCGACCGGCTGGTCCTTAATATCAGCAGCCAGATTGCGGCGGGTCAAACCGTCGCCGTGAACGACGCCGATGCGCTCAAGCCGCCGCTCGATGCGAGGCGCTGAAAGCCGTGAGAGTGCTGCGCTCAATCGGTATTGGGCTCGCGGCCGGATTGGCCGCGTGCGCCGCCGGCCCCAACTACCACACTCCCAAACTGGACGAGCCTGCCAATTTTGCCGCGGCGGTGAGTCCGATCGCCGCAGCGCCTGGTGCGGCTCAGGTTGCAGCATTTGATTTAGCCACCTGGTGGCAGGCCTTGAACGATGCGGAACTGAGTTCCCTGGTGGAGCGCGCGGTCAAGTCGAATCTGGATCTTGAGATTGCGCTCGACCGGCTGCAGCAGGCCCGCACCTACGAGGCGGTCGTGACGGGAGCGGCATTGCCCACCGTCGACGCCAGCGCCGCGGCCGGACGTGGAACGGGCAGCGATCTATCCAAAGGACGAGCCGATCAAATCCTGAGATCCGCCGACACCAGTGCCGGGATTCAGCAGATCAACACCATCGCCGGTTTCTCGGCGATGTGGGAACTGGACCTGTTTGGAAAATTCCGCCGCGAGATCGAAGCTGCGCGCGACGATACGCAGGCGGCGCGCGCGGCGCGCGCGGACGTTCTCACCGCCGTCATTGCCGATGTGGTTCGGGCCTATGTGGACCTGCGCGGATTTCAAGTTCGAGCCAGTGTCTTGCGCAAAGCAGCCGACGTGCTGCGCGAGTCCTTGAGAATCGTCAATATTCGCTATGAACGCGGCATCACCAACGAGTTGGATGTGGCGCTGGCGACGCGCGAACTGGCGAGCCTAGAGGCGCAGATTGCTCCCATGGACGCTCAGATCAACGCGGCGCAGTACGCTCTCGCGGTGCTGATCGGCGAGTACCCGGAGCAGATGGTCGAGGAACTTTCGAAGCCCGATCTCATTCCGACCATGCCGCCGCCCACCGCGCCCGGCGTGCCGCTCGATCTCTTGAAACGTCGCCCCGACATTCAAGAAGCCGAGCGAGAACTCGCCGCTGCCACCGCAAGGATTGGCGTCGCAACCGCCAGCCTCTTCCCTGAAGTATCCTTGAGCGCGGCAATCGGCAGCCAAGGGCAGGGCTGGGGGACGAATCCAGCCGTCAGCAAACATATTTGGTCCTTTGGACCGGGCGCGGTTTGGCCGCTCCTTGATTTCGGCGCGCTCGATGCGCAAGTCGATATCGCCAGTGTCGCGGCTCATGCAAGCTTGGTGAACTACCGCAAGACCATATTGAACGCGGTGCGGGAAGTAGATACTTCTCTCGGCGCCTATGAAGCCGAACGGGTACGAATGGATAAGTTGGGCACGGCCATGATGGCGGGTCAACGCGCGGTGGATCTGGCCAATGCCAGGTATGATCGCGGCCTCACCGATTTTCTCAACGTGGTCGACGCCGAGCGCCAATTCTACGATCTGCAAATCCAGTACGCCGACGCGCAGGTTGCCCAGGGCGATGAGTTCGTGGCGCTTTACAAGAGCTTGGGCGGCGGCTGGGAGAATTTCCAAGCCGTGCCCGCGATCCGACGACCCCAGCCTGCCATCATCGCCGCGTTCCGCCGTGCCATCAGCAACAATTGAAGCTTCCCGCGGCGCTCGAACTCCTGAGGTAGGCGTCAAGCAAAACGGCGTCAGATTTTGGGTCGCGGTGGTGTTCACCGGCATCGGCGCCGGCTTGAGCGCGGCACTCCTGTACCTGCTTATGCAATGGGTGCAGGGACTCGCGTGGCCCGGTTCAACGCCGGGATCGCTGTTGCATACGGCCTCGGCGAGCGCTCCGTGGAGGCATGTCGCGGTGCTGCTCGGCGCGGGACTCTTGACCGGCGCAGGCCAGCTGGTACTCTCCGGCCTATCGAGCGGAAACGGCATCGATATCAATGCGGCCATTTGGTTTTCCGCAGGACGCCTTCCGACCTTGCGCACCTTGGGCAGCGCCGTGCTATCCATCATCATTGTCGGCATGGGCGCATCCCTTGGGCGCGAAGGCGCGCCGAAACAAGCGGGCGCGGTGTTCGGCAATCTCCTCTCCGAACGAGCACATCTATCGGATGAGCAGCGGCGGCTCCTTGTGGCCTGCGGCGCGGGCGCGGGCATGTCAGCCGCGTACGGCGTGCCGTTGGGCGGCGCGCTGTTCGCGCTGGAGGTCCTGCGCGGCGTACTGGCGCTGCGCCTGGTGCTTCCGGCGCTGCTCGCCAGCGTCATCGCCGCGATGGTGGCGTGGCTCGCCGTGCCCAGTGGGCCCATTTACGTAGTGCCGGCCTATACCAACTCGATTTCCATCGTCGTTTGGGCGATATTGATCGCGCCTATCGCAGGAGTCGTGTCGGTGGCCTATGTGCGCGCAATTGCTTGGGCCGACCGGCACCGGCCCACGGGGTGGTATCGGCTGCTCACGCCGCTTATCGTCATGGGAGCATTTGGCGCGGTCTCGATCCCATTTCCCCAGCTGCTCGGCAATGGGCGGGATATTTCTGAGCTTGCCTTCACCGGCACCGTCGCGCCGCTGCTGCTGCTCGCAATCCTGATTCTGAAACCTTTGGCCACGGTACTATTCGTGCGCAGCGGCGCCCCCGGCGGCCTGTTCACGCCGTCGCTGACCTTGGGTGCCATGCTGGGCGGGCTCCTGGGGGAAGGTTGGGCGCTTCTGTGGCCAGGCACGCCGCCAGGTCTTTATGCCCTGATCGGCGCCGCTGCCGTATTGGCGGCCACCACCCAGGGGCCGATTTCCACCGTGGTCCTGATGATCGAATTTACCGGCCATGCTCGATCATTCATCGTGCCGCTGCTGATCACGGTCAGCCTCGCGACCTTGGTGTCGCGGCTGATCGAGCCGCGATCCATTTACGATGCGCGCCTGACGGATGAACAAGTGGCGGCGCGCCTGGCCGCGCGCGCACCCTCTTCCGCTTAACGCATCGTGGACATTGATCCGCGCCACAGTTTGGCTGCCGGCATCATCTGGCTCCTGGTGGCGCTGGCGACAAGTTTCGCCATTGCCGCATCCTTGTGGGCGGGGAATGTTGCACGCGAGATCGTCGTGCAACAACACGTGCGCCGGCTCGCACTTGAAACCGATCAGTTGGCCTCGGATCTGAGCCAGGCGGCCAGCGTGCGCCTCGAGGCCATCCATGCCATGGAGGGTGAGGGTTCGCCCGCCGAGGTTTTCAAGCGCCTCGCCGCCGCCTATCCCGAGCAGGGATGGATCGCGGTGGCCGATGCCGGCGGCGTGCTGATCAACGCCGCCAATGCAGGCACCTCGGAGCTGCGCCATTTGGGCGCCGATGTGTCAGGGAGGACCTGGTTCTCCGGTGCGCTCCAAGGACCTTGGATAGGAGAAATCGATGAATATTCCAGCCCCGGCAAAACGCCGCTTCTGGGCGACTTGTCGGCGCCGTTGCAGGACGCATTGGGACACACCGTCGGCGTCGTCGCCGCTCACCTGGTCTGGCCTTGGGCATCGACTGACGTGCAGCGCCTCAGCGATGCCTTGGATCCGCACGGCTCCGCGCAAACATTGGTGTTGAATCGAAACGACGTGGTCGTGGTAGGTCCCGAAGAGTTGCTCAATGCGCCCTGGAATGGTGCGGCCGGCGAAGCCTCGCCGCTCGATGCGCAGCGGCGCACACCACGCTTCGAGCAGCTGCCGAACGGCCGCGACGTTCTGGTCGCCAGAGCGCCGGTCCAGCTCGAGGGTGCAGCCGCCGGCGGCACATGGCAGGTGCAACTGAGCGAACCGAAGGAGATTGTCTATCAACGCGCAAATGCCTTGGGTCTTCGCATTGTGTGGATCTCGGTGTGTCTCGGCGCGATCACCGCCTTGTTCGGCGCTGTGGTGGCGCGGCATCTCACCAACCGCTTGAAACGGCTGACGCGCTCGGCCGGCGCAGTGGGCCGCAATGAGATCGAGCGCATTGAGGTGCCAAGCGGTCGCGACGAAGTCGCGCAACTCGGACGTGCATTCGCCAAGGTACTCGATGATCTGCACCAAGAGCGCCGTGAACTATTGGCATTGAGCGGCGAATTGGAACGCCGCGTCGCAGTGAGAACAAGGGAAGTCGAGCGCCTGGCCGAGGAGTCCCGGTATGCGGCAGTGGTGCGCGAGCGCTTGCAAATCGCCAGAGACCTGCACGACACGCTTGCCCACTCCATGATGGCCATGCTCAGCGAGGTACGCTTATTGCGCAAACTCCACACCCGGAATCCTTCGTCTCTGGCGGCCGAACTGGCGCGCGCCGAGCAGGTGGCTCATGCGGGATTGAGCGAGGCTCGCAACGCCATCGCGCAGATGCGCGGCACCACGGTGCGCGATACCGGCCTTGGGCCGGCGCTCGGCAAAGCCATCGAGCGATTCAAGGATCGCACCGGGCTCGAGGTAGGGTTCACTACGGACACCGCAGCGGCTCGCTTCGCCGATGATCGGGCGGAGGTGATCTTTCGCATGGCGGAGGAGGCGCTGCGCAATATCGAGCGCCACGCCGGCGCATCACGCGTGAGGGTCGCGCTGCGAAGCGCCGATGCGGCTCACATCGAGCTGCAAATCGAGGACGATGGCGTCGGCTTCGATCCCGCCCAGTCCCGGCCCGGTCATTTTGGATTGGTCGGCCTTCGCGAACAGGCGCAGCTCATCGGCGCCCAACTCGAGATCAAAAGCGCCCTCGATGTCGGAACGACCTTGAGCTTGGCGCTGCGGATCGCACCCGAAGCGCTTTAGCGGCGCCCGTGCGGCTCTCGATTGAGCCCGGCGCGAAAAACGATCAGAACGTGAAACGACCACCAATTGTCGGAGCAGTGTTGTTCTTGTTGAGATAAGGAACGCCGGGGCCGTGAGGAATGGCGATGGCAAGACCGCCGCTCACGTTGGAATAGGCAATGCCGGCATACACGTCGAAACGCTTGGTGAAGTGATGATCCGCATACAGCGATCCCTCGTTGAGGAAGCCCGAGCAGGAAGCTCGGAAACTGGTGGGCGGACAGGCCGGCGGCACGCGAAAATCGTTCTGCCACTGATGATAGTAGGACAAAGTGATGTCGGTTTTGATGTCGTACGCGTATTTTACGCCGGTCCAGGCGACCTGCACGATCTTGGGAGAATCAAGATTGTTGTCTTCAACGCCGCTTAAGAGATAACCGCCCTGGGCCGAGGCACCGACACCCAACGGGTTCGACGGGTTGAACTGCTGGATGTGTTCGTAACCGGCAAAGAACTTCAACGGGTCCCAGGTGTACTTGGCAGCAAACATGATGGCCGTGTTGTCGGTCACGATGCCATATTCCGTGTTGTCCGTTCCGATCAAATTGGCCCCGTTGATGGTATTCGTATTGATGCTGTTGGTAGTTGACTGATAGGGAGCTGCCAGACTCTCAGGCCCCAGCAAGGGGTTCAGCACGCTGATCGCCTGGTTGTAGTGTTGGAAGACGAGGTCGGCGGAGAATTTGAGGACTTCAGCGCCGAGGTCGAATCCGTAGGCGGTGTTATGCGCCTGTTCCGGGGTACACGTGGCGGCGGTCCAGGTTGCGGCGGCGGAGTAGCAGCCGCCTGAACCGTCGGCGAATTTATACATCGCGCCGACATGCACAGGACCATAGGCGAGGCGATACTTGATGGCCTGGTCCCAACGGGTGTCCTCGGTATCGCCGCCGCCGGCCATCGTGCCGTTGTAGCCGATGTACGAAAAGGAGTAGGCGCCGACCGCCGGATCATAGGCGAGCATCGCATCGGTACCGAGAGAGCGCTGACGACCGAAGGTCAACGTGCCGAAATACGTGGAGGATGCGCCGGCATAGAGTTCGTCGTTGAAGGCTTGGCCCGCGCGCGCACCGTCGCCGGTGATTGAATAGGCGTAACGAGGCAGGCCGTTGTTGGTGGTGTTGGTTGCTGCCATGTTGGCGAGCTGGCCGGACTGTGGATTGATGCCGGTCGACGCATTGAACACGGCGTACCAATCCTGCATGAACTCGATCTTTCCCTTGATACCCAGACCCGTCTGCTGCAGGTTATTCGGTGCAAGGACGAATCTAGAGTTGCTCGCGTTGCGGTTGACCAGCGATTCGCCTTCGTAGTTGTAGCCGTTTTCCGGCAGCCCATGGCTGACCCAGCCCACGCCAATGTCATACGCGCCGTACAGGGTGATGCCGTGCCAGGTCAGCGGGCAAGCGGTGGCGACGAACTCCTCGAAGCTCCCGCAGGCTTCGGGGACAGGTGAAGTGGCCGAAGCCGAAGCAGGGGTTGGAAGATCGGCGGCGGGCTCCGCGTGCGTGACGCCCGCGATTGAGCTCATGGCCACCAAGGCCAGGACTGACTTTTTCATGGTTATGTTTCTCCCTGGTAACGGCCACTGCCGTGAAAACTCGTTATATTCCATCATATATAGCCAAGGTCGTACACAGCTAAATGGGGGCGAGCTAGCAGAGAGATCATTGCTAAAGGGGGACGCTGCAAGATGATGACGTCGGCTCGCCTTCGATATGATGTCGTGAGGAGGGATCTCTTATGGCTGCTCCCATTGTTCGATTCCGGATCGATTTCGCGGAACATTCCAGCATTGGACCGGGGAAAATCTGTCTTCTCGAAGCTATTCGAGATTCCGGTTCGCTGTCACAAGGCGCGCGCAACATCGGGATGAGTTACCGCCGTGCGTGGCTCTTGGCGGAGAGCCTGAAACAATCTTTCCGGGAGCCCGTGACGGTGGCAAGCACGGGAGGTAAGGACGGAGGCGGCATGCAAGTCACCGAATTTGGCGACGCCTTGATAAAAAGCTATCGCGAATTGGAACGAGACTTTGCGACGTTGGCAGCTCGACGTCTCCACCCAATCAGTGCAGCGCTTGTCCGACATTCCAAGTCTGGCGGTAGGGTCTCGGTACGCACGAAGCTTGACTAAAGTCACATACCTTAAGCTTGGCGCTGCGGAGCGCGCCCGAAGCGCTTTAGAAGCCCTGCTTCACCGGGAGTTGCCCCGAACCGCAATGGAATTCACTACGTCCTTCACGTTTGCGGCCTGATATGCGATCGTCTCGGCGTCCCTGCGGCCCAAATCCGTGTCCACCTCGCCATTCAGATACACCACACCCTTGATGGTTTGAACGCGTATCGAGCCTGGCGATCCCAGCGCCGCGTGGCTATCCAGGAGCGCGCTCACAGCGGCGCTGATCGTGGCATCAGCAGCACACACATCGCTGGTGCACTTGCCGAAAGATTCACACCCAGCCATGTTTAGCGCCAGCAGCAGCGTGAGAGTCAATGTGTAGATATGTTTGAGCGTAATCATGCCGGCTCGCCTGTCATCCGACCCGCTCAGGCCAGCAAGAGTTCCAGAGTGCGCCGATAAATGCGATGCAGCGCGTCGATGTCCGCCACCCGCACACATTCGTTCACCTTGTGGATGGTTTCGTTGATCACGCCGAGCTCGATCACTTGAGCGCCCATCGGCGCAATGAAACGCCCGTCGGATGTTCCGCCTCCCGTGCTTAGCTTGGGGCTGATTTGCAGCTGCTCCCGCACCGCTTGTGCGGCGGCCTGCGATAAGGATCCGGGAACGGTCAGAAACGGCAGACCGGAGATGAACCACTCCAGGGTGTACTTGACGCGATGACGCCGCAGTATCTCTTCGACCGACTCCTTGAGGCTTTCGACGGTCTGTTCGGTGGAAAAGCGCAGGTTGAAGCGCGCCCGCAGCTCACCGGGGATTACGTTAGGCGCTCCAGTGCCGGCCGAGATGTTCGACACCTGGAAGGTGGTGGGTTGAAAGTGCGCGTTGCCATGATCCCAAACGCGAGCGGTGAGTTCGGCAAGCGCCGGTGCCAGCGAGTGCACCGGATTGTCGGCCGATTGCGGGTAGGCAATATGCCCCTGAATGCCATGGACGGTCAGACGCCCGCTCAAGCTGCCGCGGCGGCCGATTTTGATGGTGTCGCCCAAGGTGTTCTCGCTCGAGGGCTCACCCACCAAACACCAGTCGATCTTTTCCTGTCGATCGCGCAACACCTCGACGACCCGGCGGGTACCATCGATCGACGGTCCCTCTTCATCGCTGGTAATCAAGAACGCCAGTGTTCCGCGGTGCTGCGGGTATTGGTCCACGAATTCTTCGCTGGCCGTTACCATGGCAGCCAGTCCGCTCTTCATGTCCGCCGCGCCGCGGCCATACAACAGTCCATCTTTGATGACCGGTTCGAAGGGATCTGTCCCCCATTCTTCCAAAGGTCCAGACGGCACGACATCGGTGTGTCCCGCGAAGCAGAACACAGGGCCGCCGCTGCCGCGCTTGGCCCAGAAATTATCGACCGCACCGAAGCGCAGGGTTTCCACGGTGAATCCTGAGGCCTTGAGACGTTCGATCATCAACGCCTGGCAGCCGCCATCGGTGGGACTGACCGATTGGCGCGCAATCAACGCTTGGGCCAATTCGAGGGTGGCCGGCATCAGAATCGCAAGATCGGAGGCTGGCGCCGCAGATTGACCCAGAGTGCCAAGCCGCCGAGCGCGAGCGCGCTGATCAAGACCCATGCGGGCATTGCCAGCCCGAGAAAAGACCATGTCACCTTGGCGCATTCCCCGGAACCGGTCAGCACCTTGACCAGCACTTCGCTCAAGGAAAAGACTTTGAGCATGAAGTCGAGCGAAGCTCCGCAAGACGGGACGCTGTCCGGAGGCAGGCTTTGAATGTAAAGATGCCGCAGCGCGACGCCGGCGGTAGCGAGTGCGGCCAGTGTCAGGAGAACCGCATATACACGCCGGCCCAGGACACGCGGATCATGCAGGGCCGCGATCAAGAACAACAAGCCGAGGAGAAATACGCCGATTCGTTGAAATATGCACAGCGGACAGGGCTCCAAGTGCATGACGAACTGCGCGTAGTAGGCATATGCCAGCAAGCCGGCGCATGCGAGGGCGCCGAGAAGATTCCCGCGTCGCGCCGTCATCAGCGGCGCATGAGGGCGTGCGCGGCGTCAATCTGCTTGGCAACGTCCTCGAGAGAGGAATGGCGAATGTCCTTGCCGTGCACCATGTAGATCACATATTCGCAGATGTTCTTCGCGTGATCGCCGATTCGCTCCAGGGCGCGCACGATCCACATGATCTCGAGCGCACGGCGTATGGTGCGAGGATCTTCCATCATGAAGGTGATGCATTGCCGCTGGATCGACTCGTATTCCTCGTCCACCATTTTGTCCTCTTGCGCAGTCTTCAAGGCGGCCTGCGAGTCCATGCGGGCAAACGCATCGAGCGCGTCGTGCACCATTTGCGCCACCTGCCTTCCCAAGTGCTTGACCTCGCGGTACTTGTCCGCCGGCCGCTCCATGGTCGCAAGGCGCGAAGCGATGTAGCCGATTTTTTCGCCCTCATCGCCGATGCGCTCGAGGTCGGTGATGGTCTTGATGATGGCGACGATGACCCGCAAGTCGCCGGCGGCCGGCGCGCGAATCGCCAGGATCCGGCTGCACTCCTCGTCGATGGACAATTCCATGCCGTTGACCTTGTAATCGTCGGTGGCAACGGATTCGCCCAGGCGGCTGTCGCCCTCCACCAGGGCGGTGATGGCCTTGTGCAGCTGCTGCTCGACGAAACCGCCCATCTGCAGCACTTGGCTGCGCACCTTCTCCAAGTCTTCGTTGAAGCGGCGAGAGATGTGGTGAGTAAGATCGGCGGTTTCCATAGATTTACCTTGCGCGCAAGTCGCGTGAATCGTTTACATCCGATTGCAGCGCACGTCAACCATCGGTACGAAATTTGTGACCTTCATGCTGTCGCCGCGGTCCAGGCCGTCAGCTTCCAAATGCGCTGCTGAGGGAAATGGCAAGTGAAGGTGCTGCCCTTGCCCTCCGTGCTTTGCACGTCGAGCCATCCGCCATGGCGCTGCAATGCATGTTTGACGATGGCCAGTCCCAATCCGGAGCCGCCTTGGCCGCGCGAGCGGCCCGCGTCCACCCGATAAAAGCGCTCCGTGAGCCGCGGAATATGCTCGGCGGGTATGCCGATGCCGCTGTCGATGACGGAAAAATACGCGCCCTCCTCGTCCACCCACCAGCGCATGCGAACCGTGCCTTCCGACAACGTATATTTCAGAGCGTTCACGAGCAAGTTCGTGAACGCGGATTCGATCTCGTGCGCAGAGCCATACAAGCCGTCGCTGGATTCCAGTTCCAGCAGCACATGGCGCGGCCGGCTCGCGCTGATCAGAGCATCCCGATGCAGCCGCTCCAGCATATGCGGTACATCGATGGGATCGCGCGGCGCTTCGCCGTCGGTGGATTCCAAGCGCGAAAGTTCGAGCAGGTCGGCGATAATGGTGTTCATTCGCTGCGCCTGCGTCCGCATGTCCTTGATGGGGCCCTGCCACGCCGAATCCACCGAAGGGTCGTCGGCCAGGGTATCGAGATATCCGGAAATCACGGTCAATGGCGTGCGCAGCTCATGCGAGGCGTTGGCGACGAAATCCCTGCGCATGGCCTCGAGGCGCATCTGTCTGGTCACATCGCGCACCAGCAATAGCGACTGGCCGCCGCCGTAGGGAACCATCTGCAGGGCCAGGAATACATCGAGCTGTACCGGCGGGCGGATGACCAGCGGCATCGCGAAGTCATCGCCGTGCAGATAGTGCGCGAATTCCGGAGCGCGGATGAGATTGTCGATCCGCAGGCCCACATCCACCGGTCGGCGCAGACCCAAGAGGCGCGCGGCCTGGCGATTGAACCAGACGATCTCGCGCTGGGTGCTCAAAATGATGACGCCATCGGGCAGTGCCGCGGTGGAGCGCCGCAGTTCGCGGTATAGCTGCACCAAGCGCTGCTTGTGATATTGCTTGCGCCGATGCAGTCGCACGACCTGCGCGACGATGTCGCCCCAGATGCCGCCGGTCCTCGGCGGGTCGATTTGCGAGCGCAGCCGCAGCCAGCGGTCCACCCGGTAGAGGTTCAACAATTGCCAGGCCAGATAGAAGCAGGCGGCGCCGAGGATCCACAGCCAAATAGGACCTACCAGCAGACCCGCACACAGGCCCAACAGTAAAATGCCCGCGAGCCGCGCGAGCGCGAAGGTCCACATCGCTGCCATTGGCTAGGATTCTGTCGCTTTAAGAGTCCCGCGTCGAGAACCGGTAGCCGGCGCCGCGCACCGTCTGCACCAGCCTGTCCAATATGAAGGGCTCGAGAGCCTTACGGAGTCTGCGGATATGCACATCGACCGTACGCTCTTCGACATAAGTATTGCCCCCCCAGACGCGGTCGAGCAACTGGCCCCGGGTAAATACCCGCTCAGGGTGGGTCATGAAGAAATGCAGCAGCCGATATTCGGTCGGGCCCAACGCGATCTCCCGTTCGCCGGCACTCACCCGGTGGCTTGAATCGTCCAGTTTCAAGCCATCGACTTCCACGATGTCGTCCGCACCCGCGGGTGCCGCGCGCCGCAGCACCGCTTGAATCCTGGCCAGCAGTTCGCGCGGCGAGAAGGGTTTGGTGATGTAATCGTCGGCACCACCCTCGAGGCCGTTGATCTTGTCCTGTTCTTCCGCTCGCGCCGTCAGCATGATCACGGGAATTTCCTCGGTATCCTTGGCGCGCTTGAGCGAGCGGGTCAGTTCGAGGCCGCTCATATCGGGCAGCATCCAGTCGACCAGCATCAGGTCGGGCCTGACATCGACGATGCGCGCACGCGCCTCCCGGCAGTCCTCCGCTTCACGCACGTCGTAGCCCGCGCGGCGCAATCCAAAAGCGATCATGTCGCGTATGGGTTTTTCGTCTTCGACGATGAGGATGCGCCTGGCTGACATACGATGTTAATCCCTTGATTCCAAAGCAGGCTATTACAGGCTTCGATTGTGACAGTTCCGTGACTTAGCGGGCTGCGCGTTCCGCCTCGGTCAGCGCGACTTTGTCTCTCAAGTAGAGCGGTTGCAGATCGGCAGGATCGAGGGCACTGCCGCGCCCGAGGCGCAGAGCGCCGAGCCGGGCCATTTCGCGGGCATTCGGCAGCGCGACGCTCGATTGCGCGTCGATCGATACGCCCGGGAGCCCGGCAAGCGCCGGATAAGCGGAGAAGCCGCGGCCGATGCCGCATGCGTCGACATTCGCCGCCAGCAACACGCTCTGCGGCGGCCCGACGGCCGGGGCGCTGGTCGCGATGAGTCCTTGCGAGGCATCGGCGGCGAAGGAACCCCAATACACCTCGCCCATGCGCGCATCGAGGCAGGCAATGGCGCGCCGGTTCTCGCCGCCCAACACCTGCAGTGCCAACGCCTCCAAGGTGCTGACCGGGGCCACGGCGAGCCCCGCGCCGAAGGCCAGGCCCTGCGCCACCGCCACGCTGATTCTGACACCGGTGAAAGCCCCGGGACCAATGCTCGCGGCAATGCCATCGAGCATGGAGAGCGACATCTGCCCTTCGCCCAAGATTTCCTCAACCATGCTGAGAATCTGCTGCGAATGGATCTTGCCCGCCTCGATTGTGCGGCCGATCACCTCACCGTCGCACCACAGCGCGACTGAACAGGCCTCCGTCGCCGCGTCGAGTGCCAACACGCGCATCCTCAGGAAGCCTGGGAGGCGGCGGCCAACGCCGAAAATCCGCGCAACCGGTCGGCAAGAAACTTAGCGCCGATCGCGCCGTCCGTGATGATGGGACTCGGCGGCATCGAATCCAAAAATACTCGCCCATAGGCCTTGGTTCTAACGCGCGGATCGCCGATGACAATGACTCCGAAATCATCGAAGTCACGGATCAGCCGGCCGACGCCCTGCTTCAAGGCCAGCACCGCTTGGGGCAATTGATAGTCAAAAAAAGGATTGCCGCCTCGCCGCCGAATGCCTTCCAAGCGGGCTTTGAGCAGCGGATCGTCGGGCGCCGCGAACGGAAGCTTGTCGATCGCGACGATCGACAGCGCCTGGCCCTTGACGTCCACGCCTTCCCAAAAACTGCCCGTGGCCAGAAGCACGGCATTGCCGAGTTCGCGAAACCGGTTGAGCAACGCCTCGCGCGGCGCCTCACCCTGCACCAGCACGGGAAACTTCGGCTCGGGAAAGCGAGCCTGCAGCGCACGAACGCCCTCGGCCAGTCCGCGATAACTGGTGTAGAGCAGAAACGCTCGGCCGCCGCTGGCCTCGAGGAGGGGGGCGCAAGCCGCGATGAATTTATCGGCGAAGCTAGGGTGTTGCGGTTCGGGCATCTGCGGCGGCAGAAAAAGCCGGGCTTGAGTCCGATAATCGAAAGGGCTGCCGATGCGCAGCGTGCGCGCATCGCCCAAGCCCACGCGGGCGGCAAAGTGCGAGAAGTCCTCGCCGATCGCCAACGTTGCCGACGTGAACACCCACGCGCAGGGCCGCGACTCGACGTATTCGCGCAATCGCTCAGCGATTTCGAACGGCGTGAACTGCAGCAACAAGCCGTTTGCGGTTGCTTCCGCCCATCGCAGACCGGTTTCGTCGGACAGTTCCCGCAGCACGGCCAGCTCGTTGGCCAGCAGCGCTGCGCGGCGCGCGCAGTTGGCGGTGCCGGCGCCGCCGCCCAAATCCTCGAGCAGCCCGGCCATTTGACTCAGGGCAGTCTCGATTTCAGGCAGTGCATCCAGAAAAGAATCCGGCAATTCAGACCATTCATAGCGGCCGGCACCCCGCTGCAGAGCGGCTCGGAGTCCATCGAGCTGCGCATCCAACGTGAGCACCGCCTCAATCAGGGCCGGCACGCGAATTGCGGCGGCCGCCAACTCGGCGGTCACGTCTCGCGTGAGTGTTTGCACTTGCCGCACCGACCAGATCTGACCGAAGAACTGCGCCGCGATGTCCGGCACCTGATGAGCCTCGTCCAGGATCACGGCTTCCGCGCCCGGCAGCAGATCGCCGAAGCCCTCATCCTTCAATGCCAAGTCCGCCAGCAATAGATGATGATTCACGACCACGATATCGGCAGCCTGCGCGTTGCGGCGGGCGTCGAACACATGGCAGCGCGAAAATTGCGAGCATCCTTGCCCCAAGCAGTTTTCGCGCGTCGAGGTCACGCTCGGCCAGACCGAGGACTGCTCCGGCAAATCGGTGAGTTCGGCAAGATCGCCGGACTTGGTCGTTGCCGCCCATCGCGAAACCCTCGCCAGCACGCGGCCGGCGCCGCGTTCGTGCCCGAGCAAAGATGCTTGCTGCGTGGCGAGATCCAATCGGTGCCTGCAGAGGTAGTTAGCGCGGCCCTTGAGCAGCGCCATCTTCACCGGCAGTCCCAGAGCCTTCGCCAACAGCGGCACGTCGCGATGGAACAGCTGGTCCTGAAGGGTGCGCGTGCCGGTGGAAATGATCACGCTGCGTCCCGACAAGAGCGCGGGGATGAGGTATGCGAAGGTCTTGCCAGTACCCGTGCCGGCTTCGACGATCAGCGGCTCCAAGCGAGCGAGCGCCTGGCCAACTGCCTTCGCCATGGCGGCCTGTTCCGGGCGATAGGTGTAGCCGGCCAAGGTCCGTGCCAGCGGGCCGCTCAGATCAAAGACGTCGCGATAATCGCTGTTCACTGCCGCACGATCACGCGAAAGCGCACGAAGGCCACGGAATTGGCCTTGAGATTGTTCTTCAGCTGCCAGCGAATGTGGGTGTAGTCCGCTGCGGCCGCAACGCGCCACTGACCCTCGGACCCGGGCAATCTGAGATTCTCAGGGGCATCGAAGCTCTCGCCGCCGTCGATTGAATAGGTCACCTCGGCCGCCGGACCCACTGCCGAATCCGCCAGGTACCACATATGCGCGGGAATGGGGTAGATCACCGTGGGCGCGGCGAGCGTGGTCGTGCCGGTATTGTGGACTTCGAGGGTATAAATAATGAGATCGCCCGGGACCACCTTGTCGGCGGGCACCAGCTTGGAGGTTTCGCGCCCCTGCTCGGCGCTGTGCAATTCGACCTCGGCAACCGCCCTTACGCTAAGGAAATTCGAGGTCGCCTGCGGATGCACGACCGATGCGAAACCCAGTGCTATGAGCGCTCCAAGGAAATTGTAAATACTGCCTCTGTACATATTATCAGGGTATGTCCTCGAATTTTACGAGTGATTTCAAACCATTCATAATCAATGGCTTAACAATATGTTTGCAGCTTCATTCTAGTGCAAATCACGAAACCACCCGTGGGCAAAAAAAATCAGGGCACGCCGACTTCCAAAGCCCGATGACAGTTGGCGAGGCCACACCCATCTGTCATCCTTATTGGTCTATCAAGCTTGCTTCTAAGGAACGCCATGGCCACCGCTCCCCAGCATGTAACCACACTTGCCTCCATAAACCACGACGTCGCGGCCTGGGTTGATGAGGTCGCCAAGCTCACCTTGCCGCAGAAGATTTATTGGTGCGACGGCAGCGATGCGGAATTCCAAAGCCTCGAACGTGAGTTGGTGGCCGCCAAGCAGCTGCTGCCTCTCGATCAGAGGCGCTTTCCCGGGTGCATGTTGTCGCGCTCGGATCCGTCGGACGTCGCGCGCGTCGAGCACCTGACCTTCGTTTGCACCAAGAACAAGGAAGATGCGGGGCCGAATAATCATTGGATCGAGCCGAAGCAGGCGCACGCGCAGATGGATGCGCTGTTTGCCGGCTGCATGCAGGGGCGCACGCTGTATGTGGTTCCCTACTGCATGGGACCGATCGACTCGCCGTTTTCGCGTTGCGGTGTTGAAATCACCGATAGCGCATATGTGGTTTTGAACATGCATCTCATGACCCGTTCGGGACGAGCAGCGCTGGAGCGCATCACACGCGACGGGACCTTCGTGCGGGGCCTGCACTCCACCGGCGACTTGAATCCCGAACGCCGCTTCATCATGCATTTCCCCGAAGAGCTCTCCATCAAGAGCTTTGGCTCCGGCTACGGCGGCAATGCACTGCTGGGAAAAAAGTGTCACGCCCTGCGCATCGCGAGCTGGCAGGCGCGCAGCGAGGGCTGGTTGGCGGAGCACATGCTGATCGTCGGTATTGAAAATCCGCAGGGCGAGATTCATTACCTCGCCTGCGCTTTTCCCTCCGCCTGCGGCAAGACGAATCTAGCCATGCTGATTCCCCCGGCCAGTTATCAAGGCTGGAAGGTCTGGACCGTCGGCGACGACATCGCATGGCTGCACCCCGGTAAGGACGGGCGACTGTATGCGATCAATCCCGAGTCAGGATACTTCGGCGTCGTGCCGGGCACCAACGCCAAGACCAACCGCAATGCCTATGAGATGATCCGCCGGGATACGATTTTCACCAATGTCGCGCTCACTGCCGATAATCAGCCGTGGTGGGAGGGTCTCACCGAAGGCAAGCCGGTGCTCGACTGGCAGGGCCGATCGTACGACCCGGCCAGAGGTCCCGCTGCCCAACCAAATTCCCGATTTACGGTGTCGGCCAAACAAAATCCAAGTTATTCGAAATTGGCCGATGCGCCCGGAGGCGTGCCCATCTCCGCGATCATATTCGGCGGCCGCCGCCGTGCTTTGGCGCCGCTGGTCTATCAAGCTCGAAATTGGCTGCACGGGGTGCTGGTGGGCGCCGGCGTTGCATCGGAAACCACAGCGGCGGCGACCGATGCCATCGGCGTGGTGCGCCGTGACCCAATGGCGATGAAGCCCTTCGCGGGATACAACTTCGGCGACTATTGGGCGCATTGGATCAGTGTCGGATCTAGATTGAAGTCGCCGCCGAAGATCTTTCACGTCAATTGGTTCCGCCAGGACAGTGACGGCAAGTATTTGTGGCCCGGCTACGGAGAGAATTTGCGCGTGCTGCGCTGGATCATCGATCGCTGCAAGGGAACGGCCAGCGGCCGCGACAGCGCCATCGGGCACCTGCCGAATTCCGCCGACCTGGACTTGAAGGGATTGGAGATTGCACCGGCTGCGCTCGAGGAGCTATTGGCCGTCAACCCGAAGCTGTGGCAGGAGGAGTTTGCCGGAATCGACAAGTATTTGTCCGAGTTCGGCAATCGAGTGCCGCAGTCCCTCAAGTCGGAGCTGAAGGGCGCTTTGGATCGGGTTCACTCCTCGCAGGTATAGCGAATCACTTGGGAGGAGTTGCTGTCGGGCGCCTTGCCGAGTCCAATCAGGCCTTCGCCGCGAATTTGCATGGAGTCGCGGCGCACGAATGCTTCCTCGCCATCCTTGCCGACGACGAACGTTCCGTTGGTGCTTTGATCCACCAGAATGAATTTATTTCGGTTGATCTCCACGCGGGCATGCAGCCGCGAGATGAGATTTCCCTTGACCACCAGATCGTTTTCCTCGGCGCGCCCGATGGTGATCATGGCACGGTCGTCGGTCACCAGAACTTCCTGTCCTTGGTATCTGAGGCGAAGGCGCTGGGACTTGCCCGACTTCTCGCGCTCCCGTGCGGTAATGGCGATTTCCGGCACCATGCTGGTGTTGTCCTCGGTCTGCCACAGCACCTCGAACAGCGCCACCTCGCTGCTGCGGCCTTTTAAGGTCGCGATGTCGATCTGGCGCACCTGGGAGCGCCATTCGGGCGAAAGCCGTTCGACCATCGTCGCGGTCGTCATGATTTGTCCGGCCTTCGCCTGGCTGGTCATGCGGTTGGCGGTATGCACGGCGGAGCCAAAAATGTCTCGGTTCTCCAGCACCACCGGGCCGAAGTTGCAGCCGATTCGGATGGCTACGGTCTGTTCGCCGACTTTGAGCTGGGGATGCGCGACGATTTGCTTTTGCATCTGCGCGGCGGCATTCAAGGCATCGTCGGCCGTCGTGAAGGTCGCCATGACCTCATCGCCCATCGTCTTGATCACCGTGCCGTGATTTTGTTCGGTTGCCCCCCGCATCACTTCGATGCAGATGCCCACCATGTCGCGCGCGCGAAGATCGCCCAGCAATTCATACAGCTTGGTGCTGCCGACCACATCGGCAAACAGAATGGCGACTTCGATTTCTTTTCCCATTGCCTTGGCCATTATACTTAACGCACCAGGGGCCGCTCGGACCGTTTACGCTGCTAGCCCTGGGTTTATTATTGGAAGCGCCGAAAACAGTGTTTCCGGCGCCGCTTCCGGCCGCGCAGCCACCTCAGAAAGAAATCGCCGCCAGCTGCGCGCACCTTCGCGGCCGGCCATCACACCGTGCATATGCCGAGTTATCGAGTGCAGGCGCATGCCTCGCTGCGCGCAGCGCCTCGCGTAGGGCACGACGCGCTCCAGGATGTGCAGCGGTTCCGGCACCGCCCATGAGGGATCGAGCAGCGCTTGCTCCAGTTCGGCGAGCAGTGCCGGACGATGATAAGCGGCCCGCCCGAGCATCACTCCATCCACACCCGCGTCCAAATGCGCGCGAACCTGCGTGCCATCGGACAAGCCTCCATTCAGTATCACGGTCAATTCGGGCCGTTCGCGTTTGAGACGATGCACGTAGTCGTACCTCAAGGGCGGAATCTCGCGATTCTGCTTGGGCGAGAGGCCGCCCAATATTGCCGACCGCGCGTGCACGATGAGCGCATCGATGCCCGCGGCCGCGACGGCATCGGCAAAGACTGCAAAAAATTCATAGTCGTCCCGATCGTCGATGCCAGTCCGGCACTTGACCGTGACCGGCAAATGGGTCGCCGCGCGCAGGCTGCGCACGCAATCCGCGACCAGCGAAGGCTTGCGCATGAGGCAGGCGCCAAACGAGCCATTCTTGACGCGGTCGCTCGGGCAGCCGACGTTCAGATTGATTTCGGCATAACCCGCGCTGCTGCCGATGCGCGCCGCGGCGGCCAGTTCCTTCGGGTCGCAGCCGCCCAATTGCAGCGCCACCGGGTGCTCGGTCGCGTCATGGTCCAGCAGCCGCCGCACATCGCCGCGCACGATGGCCCTGGCCACGATCATTTCCGTGTAAAGCAAGGCGTGCGGCGCATACAGACGATGCAAGTAGCGGCAATGGCGGTCGGTCCACTCCATCATGGGAGCAACCGATAGCCGCCGATCGATCGGGACCCTGGTTTTTTCGGAGGACGTGGCTATTTTTCCGGTGTTTTCCATGCTGGCGTTTGTGCGGGGTTTCGGAGGAGAAGTAAAGGGGACAAGAATACCTTGTCTCCTCTAAGTGCGGTATGGCAACGATCAAGGCCCGAAAACAAGCGAAAGGAACCAGGTATACGGCTCTCGGATCGTAAAACCGCTCGACGCAATCGAATACATCTGCTTTAGCTTCGGTCGCGCCGCGGCCTCCAGTCGTCATCACCCATTACGCCGGCGGTCGCGCTCGTCGAGTTCTATGATAGCGACTTAATCAGCGGTACATGCGCGTGAGGCAGGTTCTGATCCCAGAATTTTCATCTCCGCCGGCGTAAGTCCCGGCGAAAATCGGAAAAAGGAAATAAATCCGCCGGCTGCTTCGACAGCGGCCGTGCCGTCCGACTTGATGAAGGTCTTGACGCCGGTGATCGAGGTAAACGCCGCAGCGCCCGGCATAGCACGGGTGTACCAGGCCTTCTCTTGGTCCAGATCCGACATTTGCCTGCCGACATAGAGCACGGTGCTCGCGTTCTTTCCGCAGTACTTGTACGACTGAACGGGATCCGCGGTCCGCTCGAAACCCGGCGGCAGTGGAAGACCGCTCAAGGGTTCGATCGTGCTCTGAGCGCCGATCGCGGCACCGGCAAACAGAAGGGCTGCAACGGCGACATTTTTCATTTCACGCTGCATGTTGGTCGGTTCCATTGCGAGTGTTCATATGACCCTCGTTCGTCATAGTTCTAAATCCGTTCGTTAGTTAAGAAACAGCAACGGCCCGTCAATCCCGCCATCGCCGCCCGAACCTTCGTCTACGTCTCATCGGAGGACGCCAGCTATCAAAGCGCCCACAAGGAAAGCGTCAACAAGGCGTTGCGCGCCTGCATCGAGAGCTCAGTGATCGCTCTCATCAAGCGCGTGGATCTCAGCGCCGATTCGACATCAGACTGCCGAGGAGTCCCCCGACTACCGCGCCGCCGACTTCGATCGCCAGCCGCTCGCCGATATTGCCGAGAGCATCCCCAACCTCGGCCCCGTCCTCCTGATCGATGCGCGACACCACCCAATCGAATTTTCCGCTTGTGACCGCGGCCTTGCAGAAGCGGCACTCACCGATCTGAGTCAGGGATACCGGCGCTCCGCAGTTGGGGCAGGTACTTTCCAGGGTGCCGGGCTTATTCGAGGTGGCGGCACCGATGGATCGCTGAAAGGTCCAATCCTCTTTGAACGGCCGCACGCTGTGGTCGCCGAACACCACCCTGCCGCTCGAGTCCACATCGAAATCGGCGGCGGCGGCCGTGATGCGCACGGTCAAATCGTCGAACACCCGGCCGTGCGTCACGCGAACCGGTTCGATGCCGCGAATCTCCAGGTGCTCCATCACATTGCGGCGTCCTTCGCTTGCCATGCCCGCCAGTTGCGCGCTCCAGGAGAAATAGGCTCCCGGGCTCATGAAGGCGCGGCCGGCATCGAGGTTCTGCTTGCACCACGCGTCCTGCAGCGTCAGAAACGCCGTCTTCACCCGGGTCTCGAAGGCAGAGATGGAAAAGCCTTTGTCGGTGGATGTGAGCGTGGCAATGCCCTCAGCCACGGTGGTCGCGGCAACTCCCAACGACGATTCCGCCGAGTAACCCACGAAGGCTGCCGGCTGCACGTCCGAGACCACCCAGTCCGCCGCGCCATTGGTGACGCTGGCTTTGCAGTGCGCGCACACACCGTCCAATCCTAAGCGCAGTTCCGCGCCACAGGCGGGGCATTTCGAGGCAATCACGCCCCCGCTCAACGGCGTGCGCGCTGAAGGCTTGCGCGTGAACGTCCATCGTTCGGCATGGCGGTTATCCTCGCCCTCATCGCTCACCATTGCGTTCGAATCGTCCAAGGTCTTGGCGCGATACACCAGGTCGAAGTGAACTTGAAGGTTCTGTGCCTCCTCGCTGCACTCCGCGCTCTCGAGCGCCAGTCCGCGGATGTTGAGACTTTCCAGCAGCGCATGACGATGCTGCGATTTCGATTGCGCGATATCCTTCCCGACCGCGCTGAACACCGTGTCGTTCAGATAGGGCCGGATCGCTGCGGCGTCGTTCTTCTGCATGCCGCGCTTCACCAGGAAGAACGTCATCTCGGCCCGCTGCATGAAGCTTTCAATTTCAAAGCCCTCATCGAGCGCGCAGATGGCATCGATCGCGGGGGGCAATGCTCGCCGCCCGTTAAAAGGGCCGCCGATGCCGCTGCTGACGCCCAGCGCCGACGCGCCGAGGGCCGACCCCAGCGCCGAGATCACCGTCTGCGCCGATCCCGCCTGAGCGCTGCTGCCGGCTCGGCGCAGAAAATAGCGCACGCCGAGCACGATGATCACCAGCACGATGATGCCGCCCAGCGTGCCGCTGCCGAAGGAAAGACCGCCGCTTGACGATACCGCGGCATGATTTCCCGCGCCGGTGCGGGCCAGCGCGCTCGCCGCGAACAGCAGCGCCGCCACCCCCAGCGCTCGTCCTGCGATGGTCGTGCATTGCGCTCGGATCGAGCGCATCACGTCAGCGCACCGCCGCAATTGGCGCAAAATTTTGCGCCGGGTGCGGCCGCGGTACCGCATTGAGTGCAGTGCACGTTTTTGGGCGCCATCGCCGTTCCGCAGGTGGAGCAGAATTTGGCGCCTGGCGCATTCGACGCGTGACAGCTCGCGCAGGCATTGCTGCCCGCGGCGCCGGCGCCCCCGCCAGGAGCCGGTGTGCCGCCCGCTAAACCCGCTCCTGAATTGGGCACCGCCGGTGCAATGCCAACACCTGCCACCATGCCGCCAAGTCCCATGCCGACACCAAACGCGGCTGCGCCGCCGCCACCGCCCGCGGCCGCGCCCTCGCCGATGCCCTTGAGCGCAGCGCCGACCCCGTATTCCCGGAAGCCGCCGGCCAGCCGCGAGTACGCTGTGTCCTTGCGCAAACCTTTCAGGGTTTGTTCGTCCTCGGGGCTCAGGCTGATGGTCATATTACCCAGACGCGTGATCTTGAGGCCGTACGGTGCCAGCGGCTCTTGCACGTCGGCCATCAAGGCCGCCTCAATGTCTGCCGTGCGCGCTGCGAGCCCCAGCACCGGCCATTTCTCCGCAGTCAGCTTTTTCACGACGCTGGTGCGCAGCGCTTTGAGCAGTTGTTCGCGCGCCCAGTCGGTGATCAGATCATTGGAGGCCTGACGCGTGCCGACCAATTTCAAGATCATGGCGGTCGGATCGCTGATCACCATCGCGTATTCACCGAATACCCGCAGACCAACCGCGAGCCCGGTCTCGGGATCTTCGATGTTGTCTATGGGACCGCCGAACGGCAGGCTGACGAACTCCCGCGTGCCGACGAAGTAGAGCTCGGCGCGGTACATATTGCCGCCGCTGGCCCAATCAACGATGTCGCCCAAGAACGGAATCAAGGCCCCATCCATGGTCGATCTTCCCTGCGGAAGCGTCCCGGCCAACTTCCCTTCCTTGAAGAAGAGCGCAGTTTCATCCGGCTGTACCGTGACCTGGGTCAGCTTGCGAATGGTCATATCAGGCCATTTGTAAAGTATGTCTTCCTTGGCGGTGTCAGGCCGTGCGATGAACTGGCGATTGAGATCGTTGGGGTGAAATAGGCTCACGATTCACTCTCCTGAGGATTGCAAGGCTCGGTGCGAAAGAATCTTCGGGCGGGATTGCTTCGACACAAAACTGCTTCACGATTAAACCGCAAACCGGCCAGGATCCCGCCACGCGTTGCTGGCCTACAAACCCCGTACGTCATGATTGCAGACGCGTCACTGGGCTTCCTGGCCGAGGGTTCCGCCGAGTTCGCGAAACAGCCAGGCCCGCGCTTTGAGCCAATCGCGTTGCACCGTGCGCAATGACATGCCCAACGCGCGCGCCGTATCCTCTTCGCTGTAACCGCCGAAGAATCGGCACTCGACCACATCGGCGAGCCGCGGTATCTCCTTGGCCAAACGCTCCATCGCCTCATTGAGCGCCAGAATGCCCTCGTCGGAATCGATGGATAGGTCAGCCACATGCGACAGTGTGAGGTGCAGACCACCGCCGCCGCGC
>Ga0302324_100000901_pt1 | contig 74607 bp, 64 predicted proteins | sample Palsa_T0_1_FD_201949 | JGI IMG/M metagenome (GOLD analysis project Ga0302324, IMG submission 201949) | Peat permafrost microbial communities from Stordalen Mire near Abisko, Sweden - Palsa_T0_1 | ecosystem: Environmental > Terrestrial > Soil > Palsa > Peat permafrost | place: Sweden: Abisko...
CGGTGGTCTGAAAAATGAAGAGGAGAGTGCCATGACCGTGTTCGTAGCGGTCAGCCAGTTTTCTCCGGACCGAATGACCTACGCGCTGCGCACTGCGGGTGATCCGCTGAGGTATGTCAAGAGTGTGTATGAGATGGTGCGGGAGGCGGATTCACGCATTCCCGTCACAAACGTGGCCACACAGGCTGCGGAAATCGATCGGACGATCAGCCGGGAAGTCACGTTCGCGAAACTATGCACGGGTTTCGCGGTTCTCGCTCTCCTGATGGCGTGCGTGGGGCTCTACGGAACGATGTCGTACAACGTCGCGCGGCAGGTCGGCGAGATTGGAATCCGAATGGCGCTGGGCGCGCAACGCGGCGCCGTGGTATGGATGGTTCTGCGCCGCGTTCTACTGCTGGCGGCGGTGGGACTCGCGATCAGCGTGCCTGCCGCGTTGATCGCGTTCCGGCTGGTCAAATCGCTTCTGTTCAACACCCAGCCCAATGATCCGGGAACCCTGGCGCTGGCCGGTGTCGTCCTCCTAAGCTCCTTGATTCTCGCTGGCTATGCGCCGGCAAGGCGAGCGTCCCGAATTGATCCTCTGGCGGCTCTGCGGCACGAGTAGCCCTCTCCCGAGTTGGAGAAGCGTATACCAACATGTAGAAGCTGCACGCGCTGGTCGAGGCCGGTGCAGTTCCGCGCATGCAATTGCAGAAGGCGGAAGACGAACAGACGAACTGCCGACACCCGGACGCCGCGCTGATCCGTCGCCCTCCGTACGGCCAGGACTGATGGTCGACCTCTCGGGCGATATGCGGGCGCCCTTGGGCCCGCAATACAGCGAAGAACGGCGGCAGCTCAGAGCGGATAGAGGCGCAGGGATGTGCCAGCATGTCTTCGCCGTGATGTAGCCCGTGGCCCTGTTCAGGCGGACGTTGTTGTAGTGGTCCACGTGTCCGTTTACCAGGCGCCGTGCATCATCGAGCGATAACGGCGTTCCCGGCCGGATGCACTCCCCTTTAAGCCATTTGTGCCAGCGCTCGATCTTCCCGTTCGATTGCGGGTAAAACGGAGAGGTCCGGACGTGCGTCATTCCCGAGATCCGAATGAACTCCTTGAAGTCCTTGGCGATGAACTGCGGCCCGTTGTCCGATATGATCCGGGGTCGCGCTTCAACTCCCGGATTTCCCAGGTCACGATGAAGCGGCTGAAACCGTCCAAGGCGCTGCACAGGTAGTAGAAGGTCCCGCCGATGTTTGAGTAGGAGACATCGATGTGCCAGTGCCGATGTGTTGCCAGCGGCTGCGCGAAGCCCGTACCTTTCTTCGATGGCTTCCCGTTCCACTTTGACAGAAGACCGGCCTGGCTGAGCACTCGCCACACGCTGGACGGTCTGACCGCCGCGATGTCGGCATCGAGCATCATGAACGTCAGCCGGCGGTAACCCTCCAGTGGGTTCTTCAAGTGAAAGCCGATGATCGCCTGCTTCTCCCAATCCTCCAGCCAGAAGTCGCGGGGAACCCAGCCGTTATGCTCGTTCACCTTGCCATAGCGTTCGCGCCAGTCGTAGAACTTGTTGGCGGCGATGTCGAGCCACTCGATGATCTGCCCGGAGCCGATTTCGCTCTTCTCCGACCAGCGCCGAACGAAATCCACGAACTGGTCTCGCGTATCGTGCGGCACCCAGGTTCCGGTCAGAGTGCCCCAATGTCTTTTTTTAGCGCGACGTGCTCCGCCATGAGCTCAACCGCTTTCTGCTCGAAGGCTGCCGCCCCGTTCTCGAAGAATTCCTTCTGCCAGCGGTAGAAGACAGTCGGCTGCATGTCCCACTTCATCGCACAGCTTTGAGATGGGTTCCTTCTCCAGCAGATGCCGCCTGAGGATGGCGACCTTCTCTGCCGGCGTATAGTTCCGTTTAGTTCCGTTGCTTTTTCATGCGTTCCCTCCTTTACCTTACCGGGAGAACGCCTTCTCCATTTCCAACTGAACCGGAACAAGAGCATCAGCACGGCTGGAGCGATATAATCAGAAAGGACCGACCGGTCTCAACTGATTGAAAATAGGCGAGCTTATGACCAGATCCGATCGCGGCGCTACTGAGCCGTATTTCGCGGTCCGATTCCGAGGAACTCTTCATATATCGATTCGCGGCCGCGTTTCTCCGACGAGGGGGGATCATCGTCCCCCTGGAATTTGGGCCGATGAGACCCTTCGGTCGCATAGTTTTTGGTGGAACATTTTCTTCGAACCTGAGACCGCTTGGTCTCAACGAGCATCAAAGAGGCCGGGCGCGTTATGTTTAGAAAACTGATTGAAAATAGGCAAGGTTATGAGCAAAGGCGAAGAAACACGGCGAAAGATTGTTGAAGCTGCCGCGCCGATCTTCAATAAACACGGCTACGAAGGCAGCTCGCTCAACGATCTCATGCAGGCGACCGGCCTGAAGAAGGGTGGCATCTACCGTCACTTCTCTAGTAAAGAGGAACTTGCCGCGGAAGCCTTCGACTATGCGTGGGAGGCCGCCTGGAACGCCCGCTTGCTGCATGTGGACGAAAAGGCAAATGGTATCCAAAAGCTCAAGCAGCTCATCGCGAATTTCATCGAGCACCGGTCGCCCGTTGCGGGCGGATGTCCTATTTTAAACACTGCAATCGATGCGGACGATGGCAATCCGGTCCTTCGGGCGCACGTGGCGAAAGCCCTCCGGTCCTGGTTGAGCCGCTTACAGGTCATAGTAGAGCAAGCTCAGAAACGAGGCGAAACGCGGCCCGGAGTTGATCCGAAAGCTATGGCCACGTTAATCGTGGCGTCTCTTGAAGGCGCCCTGATGATGAGCCGTCTTCAGCGGAATGAGGAAGCCCTTCGGCACGTCCAGTCGCATCTGAATCAATATCTCGAAAACGAGGTAGGCGCCTCGCGATGAGGAGACAACTATGCAGACCGAACGCGGCGGATCACACCGCACTTCTGAGCCGAGGCGTCGGCCCCTTCGCGATCATGCGATCCGGGCAGCGGATATCCAGGTCATCATGGTGCCCGTGAATCAGTCACAGTCAAACAACGACGAATACCGAGAATACCCGGTCAATGGGCCGGCCTTCGCGCACGCCATTTTGACCACCGAGGAGTTACTGGCCCTGCTCCCGTCATGAGCTGGAAGCGCAGGCATTCTCCGGTAACGTGGAGACCTTTCCAATGAAAGAAAAGAAAATCATGACCACCAGAAAAGTCGAGATGGAACGCTTCAGCGTGATATCTTCCAAGCCGATCCAAGCGGTGTTGGCGGCGCTCAAAGCGGCGGTCGGCCATCCGGATATGGCGGAGTTTGCCAAGGCGGCCAAAGGTGCACGGACCTTCGCTGAACTGGAAGATGTCGTTCGAAGGGGACTCGGGAAGACGGGACTAATGATGTTCATGGAGCTCGATCACGGCGCAATTCTACGCAAGGAAACCGGGCTCGATACGCCGCAAATTGTGCGTCTTGTGATTGGCAACCCCCTCATCATGAAGGAAATGGCCAAACGCGTTCCCGATGCCGGATCGTACGCGCCGGTTACGATTCTGCTGGATGAACGGCCAGACGGCGTGCATCTTACGTATGACAAGATGGCCAGCCTTCTGGCGCCTTACGGAAACGCCGAGGCACTGGCTGTCGCTCGGGATCTGGATTCGAAGGTCGAGCGCCTTCTTCGCGAGTCGGCGGAGTGACTGTACTGCTGTTGCCCGACGGAGGCGGCGCTGGAGGGAATCGATGGGCAAGCTTGACGGAAAAATAGCTCTTATCACGGGTGGGAATGGCGGCATTGGTCTGGCGACGGCGAACCGGTTTGTGACTGAAGGCGCGTACTTCTTCATTACAGGAAGGCGCGATTCGGAATTAGCCGCGGCTGTAAAGAAGATCGGACACGACGTGACCGGCGTGCAAGGAGACGTGCCAAGTCCCGGCGATCTGTATTGCAAAGTATGCCCGCTTTGGCGAGATCACTGAGGGGTTTTATGATTCGCTCTTCGACATCAATGTGAAAGGCCTCCTTTTCACTGTCCAAAAGGCACTTCCGTTGCTCCCGGATGGCGCCTCAATCATCCTGAATGCCTCCGTTGTCGGCAGCAATCGTTCGCGCACATGGACAACCGATCTGAAGCGACCTGCTGGCTTCGTCAGAGGCCGGCGAGCAACGTAAGAAGATGATTTCCAGCAGCGTTCCGCTCGGCCGGGTCGGTACACCAGACGAGATCGCCAAAGCCGTGGTTTTTCTCGCATCCGACGACAGCAGCTACGTCACGGGAGCGGAATTATTCGTGGATGGAGGCTTGGGACAAGTCTAAGCCGCTTATAGGCGAGCCTCGCTCGATGAACGCTTACGACCGGCATGCCTTTTGCCCGGTAATTCGAGTCGTCCGAGCCCCTCGGCGCGCTTTCCGACCTTTTTCAGAGCTGCTTCGAGCTCCCGAAGTTCTTCTGTCGTCAATTCAGAGAAGACAACTTTCATAGCAGCGGCGTGCTTCCGAAAGACAGTGGCGATCAGTTCCTTACCGCTCGCCGTGAGTGCCACGATTCGAATACGGCGATCATCGGAACTCTCCATACGGCTGACTAGCCCTTTGCCGTGGAGGCGATCTACGGCGACGCTGATCGATCCTGGGTTCAAGTTAACTTTGGGGCCGATCGTGTTCACCGGCAACGGACCCTTGTGAAGGAGCACTTCCAGAACTCGAAAGTCGGAATCTCCGAGTCCAGTTTCCTGAATACCCGCTGCCGCGTACTTGCCGATCGCTTGCATGGCTTTCAGCATGACCAGCCAGACGTGGACCGCCTCCGGAGAAGTGTTTTTCATAAATCCTGAATCCACTACCAGTATACTATCATCAAGAATATCGAGATCGATATAATCGATATAAAGGAGTTGATTCTATGAGAAGCGCTTACGCAATTGCGCGATTTCTGCTGGGGATCGTTTTCCTCGCGTTCGGCCTTAACGGCTTCCTTCATTTCATTCCCATGCCTCCGCCGGCGGGAGTAGCCGGCCAGTTCTTCGGAGCGATCTTTACCTCTGGCTTCTGGGTTCTGATCTTTCTGCTTCAGATCATCCCAGCCGTCCTTCTCCTGATCAATCGTTACGTTCCGCTTGCGCTGATGGTGCTGGCCCCGGTGATCGTGAATATTTTCTGCTTTCATGTGTTCATGGCGCCCGGCGGACTGCCCCTAGCGCTGATAGTGATCATCCTGTGGATAGTTGTCTATCTTGACGTCCGTTCCGCCTTCGCTGGACTGTTTCAGCTGCGTATACGAAAAGTCTAAGCACTGGAACACCATCTTCGTATAGAGACATTCGGATGAGCACGACCTGGAAGACGTATTACGGCACGCACGATGGCCCTTTCCTCGGTATTGCTCCGACGCGTCGAAAGGCTCACTGCGAGACGATGGCCCGGAGGTATAGGGCATGGCGGGATCGGCATAATCGTCCGCTTTCAGATGCTGGAAGACAGCTTCGCCGTCTCCCGGGCTGCGCGGTGATGCTTGTCAAACTTGCGCTTTCGGCTGCGGTCGATTTATGATTGAGTAGACACTCAATCCAAAATGGCCCGCCTCAGGAGCGACGACAAACGCGATGCAATTCTAGCTGCCGCCATTTCTGTCTTCGCTGAAGGGGGTCTGAGCGCGCCGACGTCGGCGATCTCCAAAGCTGCGGGGATCGCTGAGGGAACGTTATTCACATATTTCCCCACGAAGGACGATCTGCTGAACGCCCTCTATCGGCAGATCAAACTCGAACTGGCGGAAGTCCTCATGTCCGGCTTCGCTCGAAAAAAGGATGTGCGCGGCAAACTCCAGCATATTTGGGATGCCTTTGTGAATTGGGGTGTTGCAAGGCCGGAACGTCGGAGGGTGCTGGCCCATCTCCTGGTGTCGGGCAAGCTTACAAGAGAAACGAAAGCGGTCGGAGCGGCGCCATTCGCGGAGGTCGAGGTGATGGCACGGGAGGCTATTGCTCAGGGCACGATCCGGGATTTTCCGCTGGAGTTTATTATTGCAATGATGGAGGCGTCCACGCAGGCGACCATTGACTTGATCGCAGCAAACTCGGCCAGCGCAGCCAGGTACCGGAAGTTCGGATTCGAAGTGCTTTGGAACGGCCTGACCAAATCGTAAAAATTCCTGCAACGTGAGTGAGTACTCAGGCATCCAAACCACGGAAGCCGAATGATACGGACCAAACAGGCCGCGAACGGCGTTCCCCGCAGGCGGGCAGACTTGCTGTCGTTACATGACCTGAAGGGATCGGCTATGGCCGGACGCAATGAAGCAAAAGGCCGCGACGCAACTCGTAGGATGATCGCGTTGGCTCGAGGAGCAAGCGTTCTCGCTGGCACCTTGGATATGCGCGCCCGGACTCACCAAAGATCTGATGGGAACATGATGATAAATTGGCATGGCCTTACACAATTCATCACGAAAGGGAGCTTGATATGCGATACCGGCTGTTAGGCAATAGCGGACTACGAGTTTCGGAAGCAGCACTCGGCACGATGACCTTCGGCGACGACTGGGGTTGGGGCGCTGCAAAGGACGAGGCGCGAAAGGTTTACAGTGCTTTTCTCGACGCAGGCGGCAATTTCATTGACACCGCCAACATCTATACAAACGGGACGAGCGAATCGTTCCTTGGCGAGTTTATGGAGGGCCATCGACAGAGTGTCGTCCTGGCGACGAAGTACACGAATTCCTTTCCGGGCACTGACCCGAATGCGGCCGGCAACCAGCGCAAGAATATGTTGCAGGCTGTGGAAGCAAGCCTCAAGCGGCTGCGAACCGACTATATCGATCTGTATTGGGTCCACATCTGGGACCAGGTTACGCCGGTCGAAGAGGTCATGCGAGGATTGGACGACCTGGTTCGAGCAGGCAAGGTGCTCTACACGGGTATCTCCGATGCGCCGGCCTGGTGGATCGCGCAGGCGAACACGCTGGCGTACCTCCGTGGTTGGTCGCCCTTCATCGGATTGCAGATCGAATACAGCCTGATCGAGCGAACGGTGGAACGTGAACTGATTCCGATGGCGAAGGCGCTGAACATCGGCGTGACCGCATGGTCGCCACTGGCCAACGGAGTGTTGACTGGCAAGTACCACGGCCAAGGGTCGCCCGAGGGCGGCCGTATGAACCACGAAATGACAAAAGGCTTCGTGCAGCAGGACCAACCACGAACCGACCGCATTGTCGCTGCTGTGAAGAAAGTGGCCGACGAGACCGGCCGCAGCATGGCGCAGGTCGCGCTGGCGTGGCTTCGGCATCGCTCCGCGCCTGTAATCCCGATCATTGGCGCCCGCAAGCTATCGCAGTTACAGGACAATCTTGCAAGTTTGGACCTGACGCTCTCATCGGATCAATTGAAGACGCTTGATGAGGCAAGCCGGATTGAACTTGGATTCCCGTATGGTCTTTATGAGAAAGAAATGGTACGCACGATCCGTTACGGCGGTTTGCGAGACCAGATCCTGGCCTAAGGGAAGAGGAGGAACACACATGAAAGCGATCGTTATCGGAAGCGGAACCATCGGTTCCGCCGTAAAAAGAGCATTGCCAGAGAACGGACACGAGGTCGTCTCGGTCGGCCGCAAGTCCGGTGATTATCAGGCGGACATCGGCGATCCCGGGAGTCTGAGGGCTCTGTTCAGCCGCGTTGGCTCCTTCGATGCTGTAGCAAACGCCGCGGGAGACGTGTCTTTCGGGGCTCTCGAACAGACCACGGACGAGCAATGGGCGAGTTCTATTAAGTCCAAGGGGATGGGCCAGGTCAACCTGGTCCGCGGCGCTCCCGTTCATCGCCGACAACTGGTCGTTCACGTTGATATCGGGCGTCCTCACTGAGGAACACATTTACGGCGGAACCATCGGAACGACCATCAATTATATGGTCGAGGGATTCGTGAAAGGGGCGGCCGGAGAATTGCCGCGCGGCCTGCGGATCAATTGTATCAGCCCGACGGTCCTGACCGAGTCAGTTGCTTACCACGCCTATTTCCCGGGCTTCCTTCGAGTTCCCGCCTGGGAAGTCGGCCAGGCCTATTTGCGCGCGATCTCGACGCCGATAAACGGGCGCATCATCAGGCTGCACAAGACGGACTACTGAGAGTAGAGGAGAAACAAAATGAGCAAACAGATGAACCTTGGGGGCAGCTTCACGCTGCCTGGCGCCTCGATGACCCTGAATCGCATGGGCTATGGCGCGATGCAACTGGCCGGCCCGGAGGTGTGGGGACCGCCACGTGATGTGGGCGCTGCGATCGCTGTTCTGCGGGAAGCGGTTGCGGCCGGCGTGAATCATATCGATACCAGCGACTTTTACGGTCCGCATCTGACCAATCAGATCATCAAGCGGGCGCTCGATCCCTATCCCGATGGACTGGTGATCGTCACTAAGGTAGGCGCCCGCCGGGGTGAGGATAAGTCGTGGACTCACGCTCTTTCGCAGCGAGAACTGACCGATGCCGTTCACGACAATCTGCGAAATCTGGGGCTCGACGCCCTGGATGTCGTCAATCTTCGGGTTGGAGCTGTGATGGGGCCATCGGAGGGATCTATCGAAGAACCTTTGACTGCGCTTGCCGAGCTCAAGCGTCAGGGACTAATCTGCCATCTAGGTGTGAGCAACGTCAGTCCCGCGCAGTTGGCAGAGGCTCAGACAATTACAGAGATAGTCTGCGTGCAGAACCTCTACAATCTGGCATACCGGAACGATGATGATTTCATTGATGACCTTGCACAGCAGGGCATAGCGTATGTCCCGTTTTTCCCCCTGGGAGGGTTCACTCCATTGCAGTCGTCCGCGCTCGACCGAGCGGCGGCATTATTACAGGCCACGCCCATGCAGGTCGCGCTGGCGTGGCTTCTTCAGCGCTCGTCCAACATCCTATTGATCCCCGGCACATCGTCCGTCAAACATCTTCGCGAGAACCTTGATGCGGCAACGTTGCGCCTTCCTTCCGAAATAGTCGCCAGTCTCGACTCAATCGCCGTGGGCGCTGGGTAATGATGGCAGGCCCACCCAGGAATTCACAATTTGGGTAGATTCGAAACGTTCCAGCCCCCTGATACCGGTTCTGGGTGAGCCGCAGCGCTTCGCCATAGCTTTCAACGGTGTTGTCCAGGATCTGTGTCTGCGCGTCGGCGCTTCTGAGCTCGAAGTAGTCGAACGCCAGTTCCGCCTGCAGACTGAGCTTTGCCGTCTCGACGTCGGCGGCGCTCGCCTGGGCAAATTCACGCGCGGAGGCGACCGTCCGCCGCACCCGTCCCCAAAAATCCAATTCGTAGGAAACGTCAAATGGCAAAACGAGATCGCCCGTCGCGCGGGCAGCTCCGGACGCCGTGAGTCGCTTTCGCGATCACAAATTGCGGACCAATTGCATTAGATTCCTGATCTTACGCTCCGAGGACGCTTTGCCGCCTTTGAGGTTTTGTGCTATGCAGAAGCCGTCGAAGAACGTTAGCACAACATCGGCGATTATGCCCGGGTCCAATTGTGGCTCTTCCGCCTCGATGTTTTTTATCAGCAATCGCGTGAGTTTCTGCTGAGCGTTCGAAATAAGTTCCTGCGCTTCGGCTGGCAAACTCGCAAGCTCGCGCATCGAATTCACTGCAAAGCAGCCTCGCTGGTCGTCATCGCAGCCAAAACCTAGTCTCAGAAACCTCTCGATGTTGCCCCAACCGAGCGGCTGTGCTGTCAGGATTTCCGCGCCACGAGTTTGGAGGTACCGTTCAAGGCTGGCAAGGAATAGGTCCTCCTTATCTTTGAACTCCGTATACAGGCCCGATTTGTTGACGCCGGTCGCCTGTTCCAGGTGCTGAACCGTGGTGTTCGCGAAGCCATGTTTCCAAAAGACCGGGATGGCCCTGTCCAGCACACCCTCGCGAATAAACTTTTTCGGTCGTCCCATGCTCCCTCAGCAATCAAAAACTGATCCGTTCCCTGCCGCTAACGGTACTGAACAGTAGATGCGTCGATGAACCAAACGGTTCATTATAATGGTTTTCTTGGCGCGACTTCGGCCTCGCGATGGTTGGCCGTTTTGTGGCCTTCTCGGATACCCCACTCAAAACCTAACGGGTGTCGAGCCACTTCCGAATATTCGAGACGGTATCCTCATAGAACGTCTTGTAAAGACCATGCGATACGTAGCCGATATGCGGCGTTGCCAGTACATTGTCCAGCGTCCGGAAGGGGTGAGACGGAGGCAGCGGCTCAATGTCGAATACGTCGATCGCCGCGCCGGCGATTTGCTTATTCTTCAACACGCTGATCAAAGCTTGCTCTTCGACAATCGGCCCGCGCGACGCATTGATCAATCGGGCCGTTGGCTTCATTCTCTCCAGCTCCGCGGCCCCTACTATGCCGCGCGTACGGCTGCTCAACACCAAATGGATCGTCAGGATGTCGGCCCGCTCGAACAACTGGTCCTTGGAAACCAGGATTGCGCCCGCGGCTTTGGCGGCTTCGGGCGTCATGTTCTGGCTCCAGGCAATCAGATTCATTCCAAAAGCGCTCCCGACCCGCGCGACCTGTGATCCAATCCGTCCAAGTCCCAGAATACCCAGGGTCTTGCCACGGAGATCCGTGCCCACTGTTTGCTGCCAGCCGCCGGATCGGACGGAGTTGCTCTCGGTCACTATATGTCGCGCGGAGGCCAGGATCAGCGCCCAAGTAAGCTCGATCGTCGGGTCCGACCTATACCCCGTGTGAACCACTGCGATCCCATGATCGCCCGCGGCGGCGACATCGACCGACGCGTTTGCAGGTCCCGTCGAGGCAATAAGCTTGAGATTGGGAAGGCGCTCAATGACGTTGCGCGGCAGCGGGGTCCGCTCGCGCATGACACACACGACATCGAAAGGCAGCAGCCGCTTAATCACCGCGTCCGGATCGGCGAGGTGATTCTGAAATACGGCGACGTCCGCTCGATCGCGGAGCACCGACCAATCGGCGCTCTTAAGAGCCACATTTTGGTAATCGTCCAGAACAGCGATCTTGTACTTCTTCATTGGCATCCATCCCGCGATGATTGATTCGAGCCTTCGCGTCCGGCGACAGTCAGGTTCATTTCGTTAACGAGTAGCACACTCGCAGAAAGTGTGAGTAACCCAAGACTCCGTTTCACGAAACTCGTATTCCTTCAGGCGCTGCTTGTTCATGTATTTCCTTCTCTCGTCGGCTGTCAGATTGTAAGGACGACCCTGCCGAAGGGGCGGCCCTCAACGAGGTAACGCAGAGCATCGGCCGCCTCAGCCAGCGGAAACGTCTTTGCCACGATGGGCTTGACCGCACCGGATTGAAGTAATGGAACAATGACGCTCCATGCGGCGGCCCATATCTCCGCGGGTTGTGAAAACAGGGAGAAGCTCTTTATATTGGCGCGCTTCCAGATAAGATCCGTGACGTCGATGGTTGTCTTGCGGCCTGCGGAGTAGCCCAATGTAGTCAGACTTCCCCCGATCGAGAGTGTGCCGAGAGCTTCGCTCAAGATTTCTCCGCCCATTGCATCGATCACGATATCGGCGCCATAACCCTCCGTGATCCGGCGAACGCCGTCGCTAAGCTTCTCCACAGAAAGGTCGATCACCTCGTCGAAACCCAGAGAGCGCGCTTGTTGCGCCTTCGAATGGTTAGTCGTCGTTGATATCGCGTGTTTCGCCCCTTGCGCCTTCGCGATCTGAGTGACTGCGTTTCCGACCGAACCCCCGATGGCAGGTGACAGCACCGTCCTGCCCTTTGCAAATCCCGCAAAGCTCAGTGTCATTTGGGCGGTCAGATACGCAACGGGGACACCGGCAGCCGAAAGATCCTCGATGTTGTCGGGAATTGAACAGAGGTTCTCTTTGCGGACAGCAATCCACTCACTGTAGGTTCCATTTTCGGAAACGCCATACGGCCCCGTAAACATCACACGTGAACCGGCAGGAAAGGCTGTTCCCCCTCCCTCCTCCACCACGCCGGCTCCCTCTCCTCCCAACACCAGCGGTGCTTTCGCTCGCGGGTATCCCCCGAACAAAATGGTGTGCTCTAATGGCGTGACCCCGGCTGCAGTGATTCTTACCAGTACTCGTCCGTCCGAGACTGCCGGTTTTGGAATGTCCACTAGCTTCAAATCCTTGTAGCCGCGGAATCCTTCTGCTCTCATTGCACGCATGATCGTTATCCCATCCTTATCTAGTCAAATCACGGTTTGACGCTACCTCCCGACCCATTGATCGGTAAATACCACCGGCGCCCAGCTATACCCACTCCCCTCCTTGCGCAAGCGACCGAGGCCGGGAAATAGTGCCGTGTGCGGCCCCGCGATCAAAACATCCTCGCGCGCGAGCCTAGACAGCAATTGATTCCGCGTCGCCGCAGCCGCGGTCTGGTCGATGTCGAATACCGCCGTGACCTCGGGATGCTGCAACTGGACGCGCTGTGCATGGATAATGTCGCCCCAACACAGGAGTCTTTGCCCTTTCGATGTAAATTCATAGCCGGTATGTCCCGGGGTATGACCAGGCAGCGGGACGAGTTTTACGCCGTCGACGATTGGCTCGGAGCCGCTAAACGTGTGCCACCTACCGGCCCCGATGTACGGCGCTGCGATGGCTTGCGCACTCTGGAAGAACGGTCGCGCATCCTTTGGCGCTTTAGCAGCGATTTTCCGGCGACAACCAAAAGTCGCTTTCGGCCTTCGCGACGTAAACATCGGCATTTGGAAAGACGCGCTTTCCGTCCTGAGTGGTCAGGCCGCCGACGTAGTCGGAATGGAGGTGCGTGACCAAAACTATGTCGACTTCTTCCGGCGTGTAGCCTGCGCTGCGGAGGCTGCCCGCCAAGCGCCCGAGTGCCCCCCACCCCACCAGGTGCCGGCACCCGCGTCGACCAGGATTAGTTGCTTGCCGGTGTTGACCAGGAAGCCCTCATCGACAACATCCAGCATGTGCGGATCTTCGTGCAGTGCCTTCATAACACCATCCATGGTCGCCGTCGTTCCGTTCAGCCAGTGCGGATCGAATACGCCGGTACCATCGTATAGGGCCGTCACTTCGAAGTCGCCGACTTTCAATCGGTAGAAGCCCGGCGCCTGATCATGATGCTGGAGTGTGGCAGCCAGAGTTGCGTTCGGACCAGCGACAAAGCCGGCCAGCGCGGCCGGGAGAGCGGCCCCTCCGTTGATCCAGGCCCATGCAGACTGAGTCTCATAACCACTAAACCTTTCTGCTCGCATTGCATGCATATTAGTTCTCCCTTCTCATGTCAATCATGGCCGCTGGCCGCGAATTGGTTCGATCCCTGGCCTTCGCCAAAATAAGTCTTCTGGATTATCGTTATAATCCAGATATGGGATCGGATTCGTTAATCCCGATTTGGTTGCAGATTATTTTGGAAGGAGGATCAGATGGGCTATTCCAAGGCCCAAAAGGCGAGAACTCATAAGCGCATCGTTGCCATTGCCTCAAAGAGATTCCGCGAAAAGGGCCTCGCAGGGTTCGGAATAGCGGAGCTAATGAAGGAAGCCGGCATGACCGTGGGCGGCTTCTACAAGCACTTCGATTCGCGTGACGAGTTGGTCGCCGAAGCGGTTAGCTCTGCATTCGGCGATTGGCAGCGTCGAGCGGACGACGCCGCCTCTGGCGAGCCGCCGGTATCCTACCGACAGCTGATCGACGACTATCTGAGCGATGTGCACCGCCAGAATCCAGGTACGGGCTGTGCCTTCAGCGCGCTGGCGCCGGAGATCGCGCGCTGCGATAAGCGGACTCGCGCGCTTGCCTCTGAACAAGTCCGGAACGACCTTGAGTTGATTGTCGGGTTGCTGCCAGGCAAGGACAAGCGTATGGCAAGGTCGAGGGCGATCTTGACTTTCAGTGCGCTTGTCGGAGCGATGTCGCTGGCCCGCGCCGTATCGGATGAGTCGCTTTCGCGCGAGATCTTGAAGACCGTGGCTAAGCTTCTGAAAAATTCTGCCGCGGAAACACCAGGAGAGCAAAAGATGAGGTGATCAAATCGTCGAGAGGTGATGCGATGAGAGACAGTCGCGGCGCTTACGCGGCGGTGCAATTTGGCTAGCTGGGCCGCGGATTGAACTGGGAACAGAGCGCGAAAGTCTTCTCCAGGTGCTCGATGAAGATCCGTACTTTGGTGGACAGCCGGCGCCCGGCAGGTCGAACCGCAAGGATCGGCACAGTTCGTTCGAAGGGAGTCAGAAGACGTAGTACAGTACCTTCTCTGAGTTCTGCGGCGAACAGCCATGCTGGCGCCTGGGCAATCCCCAGATGTTCAAGGACCCCCATTCGCATTTGTTCAATATCGCTGGTTCGAAAGACCCCTGTGGGGGTAACACGTTTGGCCTCTTGTCCGGAGCCAAAGCTCCACGGCTGTACGGAGCCCCGCTCGACAAGAACGACAGCTCGAAAGCGGTTGAGATCGTCCGGCGTTTCCGGTGCGCCGTGCCGTGTGAGGTACTGAGGAGTGGCTACGAGAATGATCGTCGTCTGCGCGATTCTTCGCGTAACCAGAGTCGAGTCCGGAAGATCACCTGAGTGGATCGCTAAATCGAACCCGTCTTCGACGAGCGTCGCGGGGCTCTCCGATGCCATCTCAACTGCCATGTCAGGGTAGGCAGCAAAAAAAGCAGGCAGCTTTGACACCATGTGGAGGCGGGCAAACGTGGGAGGAACGGTCACACGAATGAGGCCTTTCGGTGTAGTTTGGCCTCTGCCGATTCGTGACGTCGCGTTTTCAAAGTCGTCAAGAATGTGCAAAGCAGACTCGTAAAAGTCGCGACCTGGCTCCGTTAGTGCAATGGAACGAGAGGTGCGGTGAATCAGTTCTGTGCCGAGCTCATCTTCAAGGGCGGAGATCTGCTTGCTTACGGCAGGTTGACCAATCCCACGTTCCCGTGCGACCGCGGAGAAGCTCCCTTTTTCAACTACTCGGACGAACATTTGCATCGCATCGAATTTGTCCACATCGGCCTCCGCATTCTTTTATGGAATAGATGCTATGCAAGGCATAACGATTCTCGCGTTCGCTTTCAGCACCCCCTCTCCTGCGTTATGCATTCCAATTGGGAATAGCTGGTATTCCTCAGAGTGCCCAATCTGCTCGCAATGATTGCACATCGAAATAGACAGGTGAATCAGTGAAGTCTGATTCGTTCACAGAGAGCAAAGGAGATCCCATGTCTAAGTTAACCAAGAAAGTGGCGCTCGTAACCGGCGGTTCCCGGGGCATTGGCGCAGCGATAGCGAAGCGACTGGCCGCGGATGGAGCGAACGTGGCCATCACGTACGCGAAGGACGCCAGCGCGGCTTCCGCCGTGGTCAAAGCGATTGAACGCGATGGCGGAAGGGCTATCGCGATCCAAGCGGACGCTGCCAACACCGAAGCAGTGAAAGGCGCGGTTGAAAAGGTGGTAGCGACCTTCGGCCGGCTCGATGTGCTTGTGAACAATGCCGGCACCGCCATTCCGAAGCCCTTCGAGGAGACCACGCTGGAAGAAATGGATCGTGTGATCGACATCAACCTCCGTGGCGTACTCGTTACGACCCAGGCGGCGCTGAAGCACATGAATGATGGTGGCCGCATCATCATGATCGGTTCGGCCGTGGGTGAGCGTGTCCAGACACCCGGGCTTGTGCCCTACTCGGCCACCAAGGGAGCCGTCAAGATATTTACTCAGGCATTGTCCAGGGAGGTAGGTAGCCGGGGCATCACGGTTAACAATGTGCAGCCGGGTCCGATCGATACCGATTTGAATCCCGCCGCGGGCGATTGGGCAATACCGCAGAAGGCCGCTACAGCGCTCGACCGCTATGGGCACGTTGATGACATCGCTTCGATGGTGGCGTTTGTGGCGGGTCCCGAGTCCTCGTACATTACCGGGGCGAATCTTACCGTGGATGGCGGAATGAACGCCTGAACCGCAAATTTAATCGACGATGCAGCGGGAACGGCCACGCAATACATATCAAGTGGAGGAGGAGTTTCCAATGACCAACGTGATCAAGAAACATAGCATCTCTTCTTCAACTTTATCCAAGGCGACCCGTCGCTTTTGGCCGGCATCCCCACCCTTGCGCGTGTGGCGGCATACGGAGGAGGGTTTCCCATTAAGGTGGACGGCGATTGCGCGAGGGCAGCCCTAGCGCTCGTCTCCGATGCAGTGCCGGGTGGACTGAAGTAACCCGAGTCGGCGGATACGTGGCTGCACGGAGCCGCCCTTGGACGATTGGCGGCCAAACCGATCTGGGCCGAGGAGCGCATTATGCATACGACGACTAAAGGCAAGGAGATCAGAATTCCTGGCCCTGATCATCCCATTACGATTTCGCCAGCTGAAAGCAAGCTCCGCGTAACGGTAGCCGGAAGAATAGTCGCTGAATCGACGCGCGCACTTCGGCTTGAGGAGAAGGGACACCCACCTGTTTACTACTTGCCGCGCGACGATGCGGACATGTCCTTCCTCGTTCGGACCACACATTACACCTTGCACTTACTACAGCATTACAATCGGCGAAACGAAATCGGAATATGCCGTTTGGACGTACGAAAGGCCGTATGAGGCAGTCGCCAGCATTAAGGACTACCTGGCATTCTATCCATCGCGGGTCGATGCGATCGAAGTCATGCCCTAAGTATATTGCTCAGCAAAAGGAGTTGTTATGTCGAAACAGGTTGTTCTGATCACAGGAGCCCTTACGGGCATTGGCCGCGCAACGGCCGTGGCTTTTGCAACGGCGGGCGCTAACGTTGTCGTCGCAGGCCGTCGCGACGAGGACGGCAAAAAGCTAGAGAAAGAACTGCGCCAACTCGGTGCCGAAGCGCAGTTTGTAAAGGCCGACGTTCGGCACGAACCAGAGATCCAGTCACTCGTCGATGAGACAGTTAAACGGTTTGGCAGGCTCGACGTAGCTGTGAACAACGCGGGGACCGAAGGAGCGAATGGGCCTATCACCTCGCAGACCCCGGAGACATACGCCGGTACATTCGAAACCAACGTACTCGGCGTGCTGCTCAGCATGAAACATGAGCTGCGTGTGATGCTTCCCCAAGGCAAGGGCAGCATTATTAATATCTCGTCGACCGTGGGCCACGAAGGAGTCGCCGGACATGCCCTCTACGCGGCGAGCAAGCACGCCGTTGAGGGCCTGACAAAATCAGCCGCGCTCGAGGTAGCCGGAACGGGTGTGAGAGTGAATATCGTCGCGCCTGGGCCTGTGGAGACCGGTATGCTCAACCGATTCACTGGCACTTCGGAAGCCAAAGCCGCTCTGGCCAGCGGTGTTCCGATCGGGCGAATTGGTGAGCCCGATGAAGTTGCGGCTGCGGTGGAATTCCTTGCTTCGGACAAAGCCTCGTTCATCACTGGGTACTCCCTGCTTGTCGATGGCGGCAAGCTCGCTGGCAGGCCCGCTGCAAAACGATGAGAAGGTCGGTGCCCGTGGTTACACAGACTATCCTTTCTCCGAGGAAGTTCCCAAGTCTGGTGAAGTCCAACTCAAGGCCCAGGAGATTTTCACACTTGGTTAGCCCTCATCAACTGAAGTTGCGATGAACTTGGATCGTTACGAGGGGAAATGGTCACCAAACATGGGAAGCTTGCTCTTGGATTCCTCCTTGGTTCCTTCGGGCTGGATCACGTCCCAATGCTCCTCCAACACACCCTCCTTGATACGCATGATGTCGACGACAACCATGGCGGAGCCGTCCGGGTGGGAGTAGCGGCTATGAATCATCACATAGTCGCCTTCAGCCATCATGATGCCGTGCTCCCAATTGGATCCAGTAGCCAGTGATTTCACTAGATTGAACAATCCATCTCTGCCCGGTTCGATATGTGAGCTGTGCTGGATGTATTTCGGCGACCAGAATCGCTCGGCTGCCCTGTAGTCGCGCTTGTTGAAGAGCGTGTCGAAGGCTTCAAGCCCACACCAGTTCCGCAAGCGGTGCACCTTCGCTGAATGGCGAAATTCCTTCTTGACCTCACTTACCATGCCCGCCTTCACTCACGATGATGATCGCCATTGTCTGTTTGATGCAGGGTGGCCAGTTGCGGTGCAAGAGTGCCACCTACCGTAAGGAATTCGCAGCGACGACGCCAGCAGACATTCTTGCAACGAACTCCCCCACACAGGCGCTCATGTGGGTAACGCGTTCGCAAGAAGCCCGTCCCGGGTCAAGTTGTTCGGTTTTGCCATGTTTCCATTGTGATCGAAATGAACTTACCGCTGCATTATTTTGCATCAAGGCCAATTCTGGCGCATCATAATGAACTGAGCGGTTCATTATGTTGGAGGGCCGTGTAGAAGACTAACCATGAGCGCCCATACCGCGGTCACCGTCTGTAACCGACGGTATTGCGAAGGATCGCGAGATCATCCTCTTCAACGAGGCAGACATTGGAAGTTCTAGCGGTGATGTCCCGACGACCATCGCCGCGATGGCTAAGAATGCTGAGGCGTTCATCGACGCGCTTGGGCTGCAGCACGCTGACTTCTCGGCTTCTCCATGGATGAAATGATCGCTCACCAGATCGCCGCGGATCGTCCCGATCTAGTCCGAAGACTCATTCTGATTGGGACCGGCCCACGCGCTTTCCTGAAGCGTTATCTCTCCCGTACGGAGAACCGCGATACGCCAATCAGCGGGAAAGTCGCGCCGGCACAACTCGCCGCCATCGAAGAGTGGGGAAGGCCGGTGGGCGAACGCTTCGGCTACCTCAAGAACATCAAGCAACCGGCCTTAGTGGTAAACGGCACGCACGACATCATCGTATACACGGCGAATTCGCTGCATCTTGCACAAAACGTGCACAACGCAAAGCTGGTCCTTTACCCCGACGCCAATCACGGATCACATTACCAGTACGACGAGGACTTTGTTCTTGAAACGAACCGCTTCTCAATAGTTAACTCACGATTTAGAAGAACCAACTAAATGTCCACCACCTTCCGTGCTTACGCTGCCTCCGCACCGCATGCCCCGCTCGAACCGTTCATCTTCGATCCGGGTGAACTCGGACCCGAGGAAGTAGAGATTCAGGTCAGCCACTGCGGAATATGTCATTCCGATCTCTCTATGCTCGATAACGAATGGGGCATGTCCACATTCCCCTTCGTGCCAGGCCATGAAGCTGTCGGCACAGTCGTTGCCCTTGGCGAAGAAGCCATAGGCCTTAAGATCGGCCAGCGCGTTGGCGTCGGCTGGTTTGCCCATAGCTGTCTCTCATGTTACGAGTGCCTCTCGGGCGACCACCATCTCTGTGCGCGTGGTCAAGGCACTATTGTGGGTCGCCATGGTGGATTCGCTGACCGTTTGCGGGTCCAGTGGACATGGGCGCGCTGCCTGATGCGCTTGATCTTGCTAAGGCGGGGCCGCTGCTCTGCGGCGGCATCACGGTCTTTTCGCCTCTGCTTCTGCACAACCTACCTTCCATCGCGAGGGTCGGAATCATCGGTATTGGCGGACTGGGCCACATGGCGTTGCAATTTGCTAACAAGTGGGGCTGCGAAGTCCACGCATTCACTACGTCCGACACTAAGGAAGCGGAAGCCCTCAAACTCGGCGCACACTACGTCCACAACACCAGACGCGACGGCGAACTGAAGAGAATCGCCGCAAGTCTCGATCTCATCGTCTCGACTATCAATGTCCCAATGGATATCCCTGGCTTGCTGGAAACGCTTGCGCCCAAGGGCATTCTTCACGTCGTGGGCGCGGCGCTTGAGCCGATGCCGATTCCGGCCTTCGGTCTGATTCTCGGCCAAAAGTCGATCGCCGGTTCGCCTGGCGGTAATCCGACGGCCATTGACCAAATGCTAGCCTTCTGTGCGCGGCATTCCATTGCTCCCGTTACCGAGACTTTCCCGATGTCGAAAGTGAATGAAGCGCTCGAACATCTTCGTGCCGGCAAGGCCCGTTATCGTGTAGTGCTCGTCAATGATCGGTCTTGAGTAGAGCTGAGGATCCTGTTATGAACCACAAGCCAAGAATTCTCGTCACGGGCGCGACTGGCCAGGGCAAACAGGTTATCCCGCACTTAGCTGCGAATAAGAACCTGGAGCACGTCGCGGCATTGCGTTCACCGAAAAAAGCACAGGGCATCGGCGTTCATGTCGTTTGCCTCGATCTCGACAAGCCCGAGACCGTCGCGCCGGCGCTGGAAGGCTGGATCGCGTATTCATGGTCACGGGCTACACCGTTCTCCTACGAAACCCGGCCGTCGAAGGAATTCTACGAAAACGCCCTGGCGGCCCCGATCTGCTGGAGCGTTTTCTGGCCAACGCTCCGCTTAGCGAAGTCAGTTGGCCAACGGTTTACGCATCCGGGCCAAAAGGGTACACCGATTATCCCGCGCACGATGCGCCGACGTTAGCCGAGAGCTCGGAAGAAGAATACTCCAATAGTCACGAAAGGATGGAGGAATTAGTATGAGTCAAACGATACAGGAACAAAACAAGGCGCTGGTACTCGACGCCTTCGACACGTTGTTTAACAAGCGGGATTACGATGCGGCCGAACGCTATTGGTCGCCCAACTATATCCAGCACAGCGCGCATATTGAGCCGGGACGTGACGGCCTGTTCAACCTCATCAAAGGAATCCCGGGCACGTTGAAATACGAAGCGGGAACAATTGTTGCGGACGGGAACTTCGTCATCGTGCATGGCCGATTTTCCGGGTTCGGTGCACCTGTTAACTGGATCGCGGCTGACATCCTTCGCATTGAACACGGCATCCTTGTTGAGCATTGGGATGTAATCCAGGACGAGGCGACGAAGGAACAGTCAAAGAGCGGAAATCCGATGTTCGGCGCTTCGTTTCCGAAATAAGCAAACGGTGACATCGTTGATCGATCTTTCTTCCTGTTTGAAGGTAACTGGTGTCTATGAATGATTTGCTCAAACTGGCATTAGAAGCACACGGCGGCCTCGAACGATGGCGCCAGCTCAGAGTCGCGCGGGCCAACGTCTCGATCACAGAGGAACATACCGTTGATGTCCTTGGTGGTGCTCGGGGACTTAACTACGCCTCCGACTATAAAACCTCAAACGGAATCATCGTACCGCGCAAGCGAAGAGTCTTTGCCTATGACGGCGAGAAGCGGAAAGTACCGGAACCCTTGCTCGTGGCAATCGACATTCACGAAATAGAATTCACCTGAAAGTGGTATTTGCTTGACTCAGGTAACCCAATATCTTGGCGTTGTGCCGCCGGTGAGATTGCGTAGCATTTGACCATGGCTTTGTAGAGATCCGGGCCTACGGGCACGGCTTGCTGGAGGTGTCGGGAGGAGAGCTTGCCCCGCTACGTGATTTCCGTCGGTTTAAGCGGAAGGCAAATTCGTCCAGGCAGTAGTCTAGGCGCTCCAGACTATGCTCCTTGGTGGGGGCCCATCTGCCACGTTTTTTGGAGGGAAAGGCGCCAAGGTATCCAAGAAATACTCGCAGATAAAGCGCGAGGCGCTGACCAGGCTCAACCGCAAGGCCAGCGAGTTAAGCTCTCCAACCAGTTCTGATACGGAGAGGTGAGGCTGATGCGGCTTTGATAACGTTGGTGATACGTTTTTGGGTTTTGAGGACAGCGTAGGAAATGAAGCTCAGATGCAAATGGCCGATTCAGAAGCACTTCCATGGTGGGCGCGACAGGACTCGAACCTGTGACCTCCTGCGTGTGAAGCAGGCGCTCTAACCAACTGAGCTACGCGCCCAATCTTTGGGTACCTTTGATTCTAGAACACTCCCCGCTCCTCCGCCACCCTCCTTCAAGGTTGCTCCGGCCCCGCCGGAATCGGCCCCGCCGGAGCGCTCCGCGCGCGCAGCGCCGCTTGCTCGTCCTCAAACACCTGCCCGAAAAAGTCTCGCGACGATGGCGAGCAGCCGATGTGCAGCGTTTGGCTCCCCGGCGGCTCCTCGATGAAGCCCAGGCAGCCGCTCCACCCCATATCGTCCAGCACAAACTGCAGGCATTCGCGCTCCCGGTCCGGCAGTCGCGCCACTGAGATGTCGAACACCTGTCCGCTCGAATGCTCCTCGGTTCTCGATCCCTGCGCCACCCGGCCATCGACTCTCATCGGCAGCACCAGCGCGGTCACGTCGAACGGCACGAACGCGTCATCGCCGCGCGGCATCGCCTCAAAGAGCCTGCGGGTCTCAAACGCAATATAGGCCACCGTGCCGATCGTTGAAGGAAACGCCTGCCCGTAATGGTTGTCGCCAGAGTTGTCGCCGGCGAGCCCCAGCCCCGCCGCCTGAAATCCGAAGAACGCCGGATCGTCCGGAGCGCTTACCAGCTTATGTCCCTGCTCGTTGCGTATGTCGTCGATGGTTCCGTAGATCAGGTCCTGCGGCTTCAACCATGCCGACAGCCGGTCCGGCGCCCTCTGCGCCGCGTCGATCCGGTACCGGTATTCCTCGACCAGGTCCCGAAACTCCCCAGGCTCGTCCGCATACATCCTCAGCAACTGTTGCGCCCGCATTACGCGGAACCAGTAGGTCGGCGAGTAGTCACGATCCATCTGCGCATGAATCGCCTGATACAACTCGCGGTTCCACACCGGGCTGCAGCCGAAGAACACTTTGGCCACGCTGGCCGGCGGGTCGTCCAGCCCCGGCGTCAAGCGCGCCGTCGCCCGGAAATCCGCGACGCAGCCTTCGCCGCAATGATATGCCCAAATGGCCCAATCCCGACCGCCGAAGCGTTGCTCCATCCCGGCCAGATACAAGGCCGCCGCGGGGATCGCCTTCTCCGGCTTCATGCGATCGTCCTTCAGCAGAACCGTATATGCCACGCTGTGCCGCACCGTGCGATATACCAGCTTGCCATGTTTGTTGCGCACGGCCGTCTTGGTCTTGGTCACCCGATGTCGCAGCGCGTAAGCGATGTGCAGCCCCATGTGCCTGCCGGTCGCTTCGGAAATCTGCATGATTCCCCGCGGGCCGGCCGGACTCTCGGCGTTCGCCATCCCCCAGCTCTCCAGATACGCGATGGCCTCCAGCGTTGCGGCCGGAAAGCCGCTCTTCCGCTCGGCATCGCGAAACAACCGCTGCAACCCCGAACTGGTGATCCTCTGCGCGCCCGCCAGCGCCTGCGGATCGCGCATGATGGTGAAGGTCTGCGACTGCATCATGGCATCGGTCCGCTGCGCCAGCGTTTCCTCGGTCAACTCCTGGCGCCCGGCGCCGATCCCCGGCAAGCGGTGAGAAGGGATGAAGTATTCCGACTGCATCGGCCATGCAGGCAGCGCAACTCCGAGTGACACCATCATAGCAGTCACCGCCGCAACTGTACTGGAACGCATTGTTTACTATTATCGACGGTTATTTTGCCTGCCACGGTTTCAGGCCGAATTCCATGTGCAGCCGCACGCTCTCGATCCACACCGGTCCGCGATCGTGGTTGAACGCCAGATTCGTGTCGTGTTGTAAGTCGAACGTCGCAAAAAAACCCGGGAACAGCCGCGCCCGATAGTAACTCTCCCACACATATTCCGGAGAATAGTTCAGCCGGCCGTCTCCAATCAGGAAGTCCAGCCCGCCGCGCGCCAGGTAGACCGCATGAACACCCGAGATCCCGCTGGCGGTGAAGGACGTGGCCACTGTGTCGTCTTTCCTCTTCCAGCGCGTTCCTTTCACCGAGACCCCGCCGCTGGCCAGCCGGTCGATGGCCGTGAAGGCGAAGTCCTGGGTCTTGCCGTCGTTCCAGCCCAGCCGGACGAAGAAGCCGGTGTCGGGGGTGATCTCTTGCTGGAGATTTACGCCGGTCCCGTACTTGAGCGTTCCCACATGACGCACCGCGTCCACGTTCGGGGTGGTTCCGGTCTGCTCAGCCAACTGGATCGCCGCGCCGTAGCTGCCCGAATTCGTGTGGTTCAGGTATCCCAGCAGCCGCACCGTGCCCGCATGCCCGGCCAGCGAGTACCGCCGCTCGCCTTCCACAACGTCGCCGCGATCGCGGAACAACCGCCGGTCGAACTGCGACCCGTTTGCGATCTTGGGTTCGGCGGCGCTGGCGTAGCGCAGCGACCAGTTGCGCGTATGAAATTCGTGTACCCAGCCCCAGGTGTAGCCGCGCGTATCCGCCGGATAATCCCACGCGCCGTTATACATTACCGCCCAAGCCATGAATTGCGTGCGCGGATCGTGCGTGTAGTCGTTGTTGTCGAAGAAATCCGAAAGCGAGAAGCGGCCCGCCGTAATCGTATAGCGAACCATCGGCCGCTCGCCGCCAAGCTGGTTCTGGTCGCTATCGATGTGTTCCTTTTCCGAACCGAAGCCGAAATCGTACGAGAGATACAGCCGCGCAAGATAAGGCTTCGGCGTCGCCGTGGCCACCCGCGGCAATTCGCCGTTCGAAGGATTCGCCAATCCGTCGACGCTGCTGAATCCCCTGCCGCCGGCGATCTCCGGATCGAAATAGAGTTGCAGGTTCTGCCCCAGGCGCAGTCCGAAGAATAGCGTTGTGGTCAGCGAGACATCGCGCTCGGGATAGTCTTGTAAGCTGAGCGGCCCGGTGTAAGGAGAGTTGAACGTGCCGTGATACTGGCCGATCGAAGTAGCCTGATAATAAAGGTTCCAGCTCTCGTCGTCCTGCTGAGCCATCAGGCGCACGCCCAGAAATAGAAGGAGCACAACGGGGATTCGCGGCTTCATGCACAAACCTCCACTCTACCGCAGATGTCCGCCGTCCCTGACAACCTGCTGCAACGGGAGAATCCCAGTTGGGGCTATGATCGGATCGCCGGCTCATTGAATCGTCTGACAGTCGGTAAGAATGGTCCTCAAGTCTCGGCCTTCGGGCTGGGATGCAGGGCATGTCAGCTGCCGACCCGCGCCACGTCGTCCACTCGATGGTTTCGATAGCCGAGATCGAACGCCTGCTTCAACCCCGATGCCTTCAAGAACTCGCCTGTGTCATGCTCATGGGCCGCGACGGTTTCATCCAGAGTGAGGCCATAAGAGTCTTTCTCATCATTGCTGGGCCGGATGAAATATCCGCTATGACCCTTCTTGGGGAGTTTGGCCACCTGCCGCAGGCAAAGAACGGTCCGTCATCAAGATGAGGCAGAAATCGCGCCGTGCCACAGACGAATTCTCCAATGCTCAAGTGGCGAGCACCGACAACTTTGCGGGCCTCCTTCGGGATGTCGCCACAGGTCATGGTTATGCCCTCGTTCCGGTTGCCCCAAGCACCTCCGTAACAGCCGTTTGCCAGTCCGAGGGAACCTGTAGGGGCTGTTTGGTTGCCGGCTTATTATTTCGTCTTTTGAATATATTTGAATATACAGTCGGCGAGGCCCTGAATAGTTATGGCCTCGTATCAACAGGTTCCCGAGTCCGCTGCTTTTCTTTCGGCGGCTGCTAAGGTCCTATTTGCTGGCACTTAGCCATAACCAATTGGCAAACCGGCACAATCCTATAGCAACCGCGCTTGACAAACATGTAAACTGTACTGATAATAAGTAAGTCGAGCGCCCCTTTCCGCTGACTGACCCGTGGTTTGTCTGGCGCGAATTGACTGATTACAGCTTCGGAAAGTTAAGGAAAAGGAGCACTTCGATGGCACGAATCGCTATTGAGTTTGGCAAACTACACCCGGGGAAACGGGCGTACGCTGTGTTTGTGCTGTGCTAGCGACGGCGATTGCCCTACCTGCGCAGACTTTCACCACGCTGGACGGCTTCGACAGCACGGACGGCGAAGTCCCCTACGCAGGCGGACACCAGGCGGTAGAGGGGCACCCTAGAACACGGTTGACGACGTTTACGCAAGCGTCGGCTCCCAAAGCGGCGACGGCGACCTTTCGCGGCGCAGGTCAAATCGCGGGTTATTTCAGGAGGCAAGCAACCTGGCGCACGGATTCCTGCTGACCTCGCTTCTTCCAGACGAAACTCCAGAAGAGCAGTAGATTGTCAGATAATATGAAACTAAGCCCTCGAACGATCTCTCTTTTGTACGCTGCCGCATCCGTCCTTCTGGCCTCGGGTTGCTCGATGCCGCGGCACCCAATGGTGTTGGGCGCCGCACCGCCGACAACAAACTCGGTACATGCCGAGAATCGTGACAGCACTGCGAAAACCCCCGCGCTCGTCATGCGGAGGAGTGGTTCGCCCGACGAGGGCGAAACGGACGTGCATCCGGATCGCGACCCGCATAACGCGCCCTACAACCGGGCCAGCGACCTCGCGATCCAAGCGCTATCATCCAACACGCAATTGGGCGAATGGCGCAACGTGGGCCCATCGAGTTTTGCTGGGAAGGTATACAGCGTCGCGGTCGATCCGGCCAACCCCGATATCGTCTATGTCGCTTATGAGATAGGCGGGTTTTGGAAAACCACTAATGGCGGAACAACATGGATACAGTCCTATAATCCTCAGCAAGACCCCTCTTATGCCTGCGTACGCGCGCATCCCAGCACCCCTGGGTTGATCGCGGCTGGACTGATCGCCGCGGGCTCCGGATATTCCGTCAGCCATAACATCGATACCGGAATATTACTCTCGAAGGATGGCGGAGTTTCCTGGAGCTTGATCGGGCCCGGCGGGGACCCCATGATGACGATCTGGGATATTGCGTTTGACCCAACAAACTCCACCACACTCTACGCCGCCACCAACCACGGATTGCTTAAGACGACTAACCTGGGTCAAACGTGGACGGTCATCTACGCCTATTCCCGTGACACGGATTTCTTTGCCGACGCGCCTTCCATCTCTTTGAATCTGAGTAATCCGAACAACCTGTTGCTGGCTGTTCGCACGCTAGGTGTCCAATTGAGTACCGACGCCGGCAATTCATGGAAACGGGTGGACACATGGCAGATTCCTACGAGCACCCGAAACACGACTATCGTTGCCTGGTCGGTTTCCAGCCCGAACACGGCCTATGCAGAGACGCTGATCGACCCCCAGCCAAATGCCGGAATGTGGAAATCAACTGACGGAGGAAAGACCTGGACCGCGGGCGCCGTCGTAACGCTGTTCAATCAGGGTCGCTACGATATGTCGTTCGCAGTAGACCCTTCAAATGCCAACCATGTGATCATGGACAACACTTCGCTAACGGTTTCAACCGATGGGGCCATGACCTTCACTAACCCCAATTCCGGGCCGCATGCCGATGCGCTGGGCACGGTATTTGCTCCGTCAAACCCGAGCATTGTTTACAACGGGAACGACGGGGGTGTTTTTAAGAGCGTGGACGGCGGAAATAACTGGAGCCAATTCGATATCGGCGTGCCGTCGAATAAATCGTGCGGATTGTCGGTGGGGTCGGATGGCAGGATGTATATGGCCCCTGCCGATTATAGCACCGGCGTCGCTTACACACCGGGGTTCGGGTGGCATTTGCTTCAGAGCGGGTACGAGTACGATAGGTATTTCGTCAATCCGCACGATCCGACCGACGTCTACCTCGCCGGTAATGGACTGTCGAAGGTCGACAGAGCCACTCAGCCGGATCAAACGATTAATCCGGCAGGCGAGCCCGGTACGCCGTCGACGCTTTTGGAGTTCGATCCCGTAGACCCGAACACCGTGTACGCAGGAATAAACCACGTCTGGAAATCCACGAATCGGGGTGCATCGTGGACACAAATTGGCATCAACGACGCAGTGGCCAGCGCGGGGACCATCATCAGTCTGCAGGTGGCGCCCTCGAATTCCCAACATATCTATGCGTTTAGTTCGGCAATTGCGAGCGGCGGCGGCTATTATCACTCGTTGTGGTCGTCGCTGGACGGCGGCACAACGTGGAGTGAGGGCGCGCAGATCTGGGCGGCGCTGTCTATCGCGGTGAGCCCATCCGATGACAACACGGTTTACGTCGGCACCTGGGGCGGTGGCGTCTTTGTGTCTCATGACGGTGGCGCCTCCCTCACTCATCTGACAGGGTCGCCGGCCACATACATGAGCACGATCATCGTCGATCCCGCGGACGTGCAACAGATTTACGCAACGGCTTCAGACGCGATAGTGACCAGCGCGGACGGCGGCGTCACTTGGCAAAACCTGGGCACGCAACTCCCGCTGGCAAACTTCAACCTGCTTCAACTCGTTGGGCGCGACTTATATGCGACCTCGGATTCCTCCATTTGGACGATGCATCTCGGCGGGGGTAATCCTTGTCAGCAGGTTAGCTTGTTACCGCAAGGCTTCACGGCTCCTTCGGCTGGAGCTACTTTCTCTCTGGAAATTCAGACTGTCAGTTATTGCTCGTGGGGCATTCAAAACAACCCGGATTGGATACAGGTGCAGGCGAACGGGCAAACTATGGGTCACGGGATCGTGCAATTGTCCGTAGCGGCAAATTCGGGGCCGGGATTCCGATCGTCCACGCTGCAGGTCGCCGGCCAGACGATGACGATATCTCAATTCGGCGGTGCTACCGCCGTAAACAATAACTCCACCGTCGTCATCTCCAATGTCAATGGCTGCCTCGAATCGGGTTCCAGCATTAGGCCATGCTCCAAGGAAGACACAAATCAGCAGCTTCAGTTGCAGAGATTAGACGGTAATAGCTATCTGATCGAGACGTTCTACCAGGGAGCACCGTCCGGTCAGTGTCTGGATATTGGTGGAGGAAGCTACCAGGCAGGCGGCCCAGTCGGTCCGGCTCCGTGCGTGTGGAATAACTACGGCTTGCTTCAGGCTAACGTCACTCAAACTAGCGGAACCACTTGGCAAATCCAGGGGGAGATGAGCCAGCTCTGCTTGTCGGGGCCGGCCTCGACCGGGGGCATTATCATGCAACTTTGCGATGGAAGCGCGCCCCAGCAATTCCAGATCACAAGTTCGCAGTCAACCATACTGCCGGCTCCAAGCACAATGTCCACCGTTCTGGCGGCTGGCTACCTGCCAGGCACGTTGGCCGCCGAGTCGATTGCCGCGGCGTTCGGCACCGGCCTCGCCACAGGAACGGCCACAGCCTCATCAACGCCGCTTCCCCTGAGTCTTTCCGGTACGAACGTGATTGTGGTGGACGCATTTGGTACCGGCCGTTCCGCACCGCTCTTTTACGTATCGCCGGGGCAGGTGAATTATGAGATCCCGTTGGGATCGGCCAACGGACCCGCGACCGTTAGCATCGTCTCTGCAGACGGCACGATCAGTGCAGGGACTACGATGATTGCGGCGGTCAGCCCTGGTCTCTTTCAGATCAATTCCGCGGGACTGGTGGCGGGTACAATCCTGCGCGTCGAGGCCGACGGTACCGAGGTGTATGAAGCCCTTTATGAAGTGAATGCAGCTGGATCTGTTATAGCAAACCCAGTCGATCTGAGCGACGCGAGCGAACAGGTGTACTTATTTCTGTACGGTACGGGTATCCGAGGTGCGGGCACAGCCGGAACAACCGTGACTGTTGGCGGAGTGAACACCACGGTATTGTTTGCAGGGCCTCAAGGTTCGTTTGTTGGCTTGGACCAAGTGAATGTGATGCTGCCCCCGGCGTTAGCTGGCCAGGGAATAGCGCCGATAAGGCTGACGGCGGATGGAGTGGGCGCCAACCTCGCGACGCTAACTATAAAGTAAGCCGGATAATTTGGGGTGCCGGTCCGATCTGTCGACGCGTTTGTGGCCGCGGTTCAGCAGCGGCGATGTCCGTCTGCCAGCGCCAAACGACTAACGCCGCGAAGCCTGCGAGCGACCACTTCACCGCAGCTATTCCAGCGCCGAAGAGGTTGGATCCCCATCTAAACAGCACATTACGTTCGTCCTCACAGGCTTCGGGCGTCCCCGGGCAGGGATATCAGCCCGCATTTCTTGTAAACACTGGCCAATATTTTATTCGTCCCGGCGTCATCGCCGTTCACGCGTCGGCGAACTTTATTTCCGCTATCGAAACAAACCTCTTACTCCCAAAACCATAACCGTAGCCCCCCAACCCGCCTGCCTCGCCCGCATACCCTGGGCTTAGGACGGGCTTAGGACACCCGTGTCCTAAATCTAAATCTACTCCCCAGTCAGGACAACCAAATGACATCTATCAAACAGACAGAAGCCAATCGTCGCAACGCGCAAAAGTCCACCGGACCCAGAACTCCCGAGGGCAAGGCCGCCGTCCGCCTCAACGCCCTTCGCCACGGCCTGTGCGCTCGCACCGCCGTGCTGCCCAACGAAAACGCCGAAGAGTTCCAGCAGCTTTGCGCCGACCTCGAAACCGAATGGCATCCCCACGGCCGCACCGAACAGTACTTGCTCGAGCAAATGGCGGTCGCCCAATGGAAGGCCGCCCGCGCCTGCAACATGGAGTACAACATCTACGATCAAGGCAGTCTCACCGAATCCAGAATGCGCACGCTCGAATACGTTTTGAAACAACAAACCCGTTGGGAGCGCGCCTACTTCAAAGCGCTCCGCGACCTCCAGGCCCTCCAGAAACCCCGTCCGCCACAAACCGAGCCGCCAGACCCGCCCGCAGACACCGAACCAGAGCCCGCATCAAAAACGAATGAACAGAGCCATTCTGACCCGCAACCAAAACAGAATGAGCCAGATGCACAGATATCCAATCCGCCGGCCGAGGCTAGCGCCCCCTCGCCCGCTCGCCCGCTCGCCCCCTCGCCCCCCTTCGCCCGCCCCCTCCGTCACCCTGAAACGCAATCGCAACATTTCTTTGCGATCCTGAATTGAGGAGACACTGCCATGCCTGCTCCGCTTTCGCCCGAAGAGTTGCGCCTGATCGACGCATACTGGCGCGCCGCCAATTATCTGTCCGTCGGCCAGATCTACCTTTACGACAACCCGCTGCTCACACGGCCGCTCACCATCCAACATGTCAAGCCGCGCTTGCTGGGCCATTGGGGCACCACTCCGGGCCTCAATTTTATTTACGTACATTGCAATCGCCTCATACGAATGCACGACCTCGACATGATCTACATTGCCGGACCGGGCCACGGCGGCCCCGGCGTGGTCGCCAATACTTACCTCGAAGGCACCTACAGCGAGTATTACCCCAACGTTTCGCGCGACGAAGCGGGCATGAAGCGCCTGTTCACGCAGTTCTCGTTTCCCGGAGGCATTCCCAGCCATGTAGCGCCGGAAACACCCGGCTCCATCCACGAGGGCGGGGAGCTGGGCTACTCTCTGCTGCACGCCCATGGCGCGGTCTTCGACAATCCTGGCCTGCTCGCCTGTTGTGTAGTCGGTGATGGCGAAGCTGAAACCGGCGCGCTGGCGACAAGCTGGCATTCCAACAAATTCCTGAACCCGGTCCGCGATGGCGCCGTGATTCCGATCCTGCACCTGAACGGCTACAAAATCGCCGGCCCCACGGTGCTGGCGCGCATACCCGACGAAGAGCTCGTAGAGCTCTTCCATGGCTACGGCCATGAGCCGCATTTCGTGTCAGGCGACCAACCGGAAACCATGCACCAACTCATGGCCGCCACCATGGATCAAGTCCTCGCCGAGATCCAGGCCATCCAGCGCGACGCCCGCGCCAATGGCTTCAGCCAGCGCCCGCGCTGGCCCATGATCGTGCTGCGCACTCCCAAAGGCTGGACCGGCCCCAAGGTCGTCGATGGCCTCCAGATCGAAGGCACTTTCCGTGCCCACCAGGTGCCAGTCACCGAATTGGCCACCAAGCCGGAGCACCTGCATATCCTGGAAGACTGGATGAAGAGCTACCGGCCCGCGGAGCTGTTCGATTCCGGCGGCACGCTGATCCCGGAGCTGCGAGAGTTGGCTCCGAAGGGCCAACGCCGCATGAGCGATAACCCGCACACCAATGGCGGCCTCCTGCTTCGCGATCTCAAGATGCCCGATTTCTGCAGCTACGCCGTAGCCGTCCCCAAACCCGGCACCGTCGTCGCCGAGGCCACCCGCGAGATGGGAAAGATGCTGCGCGACGTGATGGAGCTCAACGCCGATGCCGCGAACTTCCGTGTGGTCGGGCCGGACGAAACCGCCTCCAATCGCCTGGACGCACTCTTCGAAGCCACGGGCCGCACTTCCACCGCCCGCATCCTCCCCAACGACGATCACGTTTCGCCGGATGGCCGCGTGATGGAAGTGCTCAGCGAACACATGTGCCAGGGCTGGCTCGAAGGCTACCTGCTCACCGGCCGTCACGGCTTCTTCTCGTGTTATGAAGCCTTCGTCCACATCATCGATTCCATGTTCAACCAGCACGCCAAGTGGCTCAAAACCACTCTCCATATCCCCTGGCGCCGGCCCATCTCATCGCTCAATTACCTGCTCACTTCCCACGTCTGGCGCCAGGACCACAACGGCTTCAGTCACCAGGATCCCGGCTTCATCGACCATGTAGTGAACAAAAAAGCCGATGTAGTCCGAGTCTATCTGCCGCCGGACGCCAATACGCTGCTTTCGGTCACCGATCACTGCCTGCGCAGCCGCCACTATGTCAACGTCATCGTGGCCGGAAAGCAGCCCGCCCTGCAATGGCTGGATATGGAATCCGCCGTCGAGCACTGCACCACCGGCATCGGCATTTGGGAATGGGCCAGCACGGATAACGGTGTCGAGCCGGATGTGGTGATGGCCTGTTGCGGAGACGTTCCCACGCTCGAGACGCTCGCCGCCGTGGATATCCTCCGCAGCAGGCTGCCGGATCTAAAAATCCGCCTCGTCAACGTGGTGGACCTCATGACCTTGCAGCCTTCGACCGAGCATCCGCATGGCCTGAGCGATCGCGAATTCGCTTCCCTTTTCACCTCCAATAAGCCCGTGGTCTTCGCCTTTCACGGCTACCCGTGGCTCATCCACCGGCTCACCTATCGCCGCACCAATCACGACAACTTCCACGTGCGTGGTTATAAGGAAGAGGGCACCACTACCACGCCATTCGACATGACCGTGCTAAACGATCTCGACCGTTTCCACCTGGCCGGCGATGTGATCGACCGCGTGCCGCGACTGCGCGACATCGCCGCGCACATCAAACAGGATCTGCGCAATAAACTGATCGAGCACAAGCGCTACATCGTCAAACACGGTGACGACCTGCCGGAAATCCGCGATTGGAAGTGGCCTTACTGATGAAAATCCTGGCTCTCAATGGCGGCTCCAGCACCTTCAAAGCCAGCCTGTTTGAAGTACACGCTAACGAAGGGCCCGCCGCTCCCCACCCGCTCTGGGATGCGCGCGCGGACTGGGAGCATCATCCAGGCGAGGCCGAAATCCAAGTCAAGACTGCCGGCGCAACTGCTACCCGCACCATCCCCATCCACGCGCCTCTCGAATCGCTCGACCCGCTTATGGAAATGCTCTGGAGCGGCGACACGCAAGTGGTGCGCGACCGTAGTGAAATCGAGGTAGTGGGTCATCGCGTGGTCCACGGCGGCCGCGCGTTTCGCGAAAGTACCCGCATCACCCCGGAGGTTCGCGCAGGCATTGCCCAAATGGCCAGCTTCGCGCCCGAGCACAACCGGCTGGAGCTCGAAGCCATGGATGCGATGGCGCGCATTTTCGGCCCTCAGGCCGTGCAAGTCGCCGTCTTCGATACGGCGTTCCATGCCAGCCTGCCGGAACCAGCTTACGTCTACGCCGGGCCGTATGCATGGCTCGACCAGGGCATACGCCGCTATGGATTCCACGGCATCAGCCATCAGTACACTTCCCGCCGCGCCGCCGATATTCTGGGCAAAGACCTACAGTCCCTGCGTATGATCACCTGCCATCTCGGCAACGGCGCCTCGCTCGCGGCCATACGCGGCGGCTTCAGCATCGATACCACCATGGGCTTCACGCCGCTCGAAGGCCTCATGATGGGTACCCGCTCGGGCACCATCGATCCGGGCATAGCTATTCATCTGGTGCGCCACCTCGGTTATCGCGCCGAAGATCTCGACCGCGTGTTGAACAAGGAATCCGGGCTATTGGGGGTGTCCGGCGTCTCTGGGGACATGCGTGAAATCCTGTCCGCCATTGCCGGTGGTGAAACTCGCGCGCAACTGGCCTTCGACATTTACGTGCATCGTCTGTGCTCCGAAATCGGGGCCATGCTGGCAAGCCTGGGCGGCCTGGACGCCCTGGTCTTCACCGCCGGTGTAGGTGAGAACAGCCCTGAAGTCCGCGCCAGAGTCGGCGAAGCCTTCGGCTTCCTGAGCCTCAAACTGGACGCGGCAAAGAACAATCAATCGCCCGTCGACACAGACATCTCCGCCCCAAACGCCAAGGTGCGAACGCTGGTAGTAAAGACCCAGGAAGAATGGGAGATAGCCAAAGAATCCTACCGAGTGACACAGTAGGACAGGCCTCCTGGCCTGTCCCGGCCTGTCACTGTATCAATAACTAAACGACTGCAACTCAGTCAAGTCCGGCGTCACAATCACGTAGCCAAGCCGCTTGCTGGGATTGATGGCGATGTTCCCCCCCGGAGTCGCTGGAAGGCTCAATCCGTTGACGGCCTCGACGAAGTTGCCTTGTGTGTCGTAAACCAGGATGCTGCTTCCAGTGGGCGCGACGCTCGAAAATGTCTGGCCAACCAGGAACAGCTTGTTGATCGGGTCGAACGCGATATAACCGCCGCTCTGCGATTGGTCCGTGGCATTCAGGAGCTTTACCTTGAAGCCCTTCTTCGTGGCCAAATTGTAATACTCGAGGCTGAAATCGTCTTCGGTCGAGGTTACTGCGATGCCGTCGGCCGAGTCCACGGCGATGCCGTTCACAAATCCAAATCCGAGGCCCTCAAATTGGGCGACGTTCTGCGTGGTGAGGTCCACTATAGCCAGGGTTGGATGCGTCAGGAAGGCTCCGCTCCCACCCCCGACCACCACCTGGTTTGTCAGAGTGTCAATGGCGGGTGCGGGAGAATTGGCAAGTCCAAAGACTCCGCTTGCGAGGGTTATCACCGGTCCGAAGGTGTTCTCCGCAACGTTGGATTCGAACAGCACCGCGCCGAAGTTGTCGGAGGCGAGGACCGCCGTGTTGGGAGATCCCTGGCTCGCTGCCAGCCCTATAATCAATTGGTCCGTGGTCAAGGGGGGCGTCCACATTCCCGTGACCTTATTTGAACTCACCGGGTTTATCGCGGCGTATAAGCGCTGATTCACGAAGAGTCCCTTCACCAGTTCCAGTTCGATCAGTCCGACGCTGTTTCCGTAAACTCCTAGGGTGATGAAATTGTTCCCGGTGTTGGTTTGTTCGTTCACGATTTTCACGATCTTGCCCGTGGTCTGATCGAAAGTCTCGGTGGCGATGTTGACTTTCCCGCCTGATACGAGCAGCGCCTCGCTCAACAAGCCTTCCGTCCCGTTCTGATCGACATCGTAACCGAAAATGGTTCCGCCCAGGGCAGTCTTCACGAATACTGTGCCGGACGCGGCGGGTATACTCTGGGCTTGCGCGACGGAGCCAAAAAAGCACAAGGCGCAGACGACCGCATTCAACTCTTTCATCGAGATTACCTTTCGTTAGTTAGTCAAAAATGAGATGCTACTGTCAATTATACTTGTGAGGACTTGTCAGGCTTGTAAAAATCGAATGACTCAGGTGTAACTCGTGGTTGAGATATTACCCAATCACTCGTACCGCAATGCCACCAGCGGATCGATCCGCGCCGCCTTCCGCGCCGGCACATAGCTCGCCACCAGCGATACGGCAATCAACAACGCCGGCACAACCGCAAACACCAATGGATCGGTCGCCGTAACTCCGTATAGCATGCCCGCCAGCGCCCGCGTCAACTGGAACGCCGCCGCCACCCCAATGGCCGCCCCGATCACCGAACTCGCCAGGCCGCTCGCAGCCACCAGCCGCAGAATCTGCGTCTGGCTCGCGCCCAGCGCCACTCGCAAGCCGATCTCATGCGTGCGCCGGCTCACCGCATAAGCCGTCAACCCGTAGATCCCCACCGTGGCCAGCGTCAGCGCTAGCCCTGCGAATACGCTCAACATCAGCATGGAAACCCGCCGTAGCATCAGCGAATCCGCGAGCACCTTCTGCATCGTGCGCACATCTGAGATGGGCTGCTCCGGATCCAGCTTCAGGATCTCGCGGCGCACCGCGCCGGCCATCGCGCCCGGGTCACCGTCTGTCCGCACCACCAGCCCCATGGATGTATTGGCCTGCTGCCCGTGCGGTACATAAATGGCGGGCTCCACCGGCGCATCCAGGCCGTACAGCTTCGCGTCGGCGACCACGCCCACGATCTCTCGGGCAGCCCCGTTAATCACCATGCGCCGGCCCAGCGGGTTCTCGTTCATGAACTGCCGCCGCACCATGGTTTCATTGACCAGCGCCACTTTCTTCGCGTCCAGATCGTCATGGCCGTCGAACAGACGGCCTTGCCGCAGCCCGATTTCCATGGTGCGGAAGTAGCCCGGCGTCGCCGCCCGATAATCCGCCATCGGCTGCTGATCTTCGGTAACCGGCGGACGGCCCTCAATCTGAAACCGGCTTACTCCAATGCGGAACGAAAGAATCGACACACGCAGCGGCAGAAACACAACGGCGCCCGACGAACGCACGCCGGCGAGCGCATCCACGCGCTCCACCAGGGTCTTGTAGAAGGTTGCGCGCTTCCGCGGCGTATCGTACTTGACCTCCGGCAGGGTCAGGTTCATCGTCAGGATATTCTCCGTTCGCAGCCCCGGGTTGACCGCCATCACTCGCATGAAGCTGCGCAGCAGCAGGCCCGCGCTCACCGAGAGCAGCACGGCCAGAGCCACCTCCGAACCGAGCAGCGCGCTGCGAATCCGCTGCGATCCGCCCGCATTTTCCGAGCGGCCGCCGGCTTCCTTAAGGGTCGTATTCAGATCGGTGCGCGACGCCTTCCACGCCGGCGCGAGGCCAAATAGCAGGCCGGTCAAAACACAAATGCCCACCGTGAAAACCAGCACGCGGGCGTCCACGCTCATGTGCCGCATCATCGGGAACATGTCCGGAACCACGCCGCGCAGCAGGCGAATGCTCCATGCCGCGAGCACTAGGCCCAACGCGCCGCCGGCCAGCGCCAGCACCAGGCACTCGGTCAGCAACTGCCGTACGATGCGCTTCCGCCCGGCCCCCAGCGCGCCCCGTATGGCGATCTCTTTTTGCCGCGTGGCGGCGCGCGCCAGCAGCAGGTTCGCAAGATTAGCGCAAGCGATCAGCAGCAGCAGCCCGACCGCGCCCAGCAGCACCAGTAGCACCGGCCGAATCCGCCCGCTGAACATCTCCGCCATCGGAAACAGCGTGACGCCCCAACCATTATTCGTCGCCGGATATTCCCGCTCGAGGCGCTTCGCAATCACCATCATCTCGGCCCGCGCCTGCTCCACGGTCACCCCCGGCTTCAGCCGCGCTACGATGCCGTAGTTGTGGTTTCCGCGCTGGCTGTGGCTGGGGTCGATCGCGGTGGGCAACCAAACGTCCGCTGCCACCAGCTCTCCGAGTTCGTGCGGAACCACGCCCACGATGGTGCGCGGAACCCCGTCCACCGTTAGCGTCCGCCCCACCGCCGAGGGATCGGAATGGAACCGCCGCTGCCACAGCGCATGGCTGATCAACACCGCCGCCGGCCCCCCGGGACGGTCCTCTTCCGGCAGGAAGTTCCGGCCCACCACAGGCTTGATCCCGAGAGCCGGCAGGAATTCCTTCGACCCCAACGCCGCCCCCACCCGCTCCGGTTCGCCCGCGCCGCTGATGTTCAACCCATATTCGGGAATGGCAAAAGCCGCCGCCATTTCCTCGAACGAGTGCGCCTGGCGCTTCCAATCGAGGTAGTCGTTGGCACTGACGGGCATCTGGTCGAAGCCGGATTTCAGCAGCGTCTGCCAGATCATCACCACCCGGTTGGGTTCGGGCATGGGCAGCGGCTTCAGCAATACAGCGTTCACGATGGTGAAGATAGCGCTATTGGGTCCTATACCCAACGCCAGCGCGAGAATGGCCACCACGCTGAATCCCGGATTCCGCACGAGGGACCGGAGGCCATAGCGAAGATCTTGAGCGAGGAACTGCATGGGCTCTCCTTAACGGACAAACTAACGTATCCGAGGGAGCGTTTGTTCCACGGTTTTACCGGCTCGGATCTGAGCCGCGACCGTACTTATGAAACGACCGGCTTAGTGCCGGCGACCACCAGCGAACCCTGGAATTCCACTGCGGCGACATATCCATGGAACTTGGCGGCGCAGCGGCTCACATGGGCCGTGCCGTAGAGGTGGAACTGCCGCACTTCGAGGTATACCACCTCGCCAGGCTTCAGCGGCACGCGCGACTCCACAGCGGCCCCGCTATCGGAGATGTTCACAATACGAGCGGCCACACCGGTCATGGAATCGGCGCACAGCAGTCGGACATTGGCGTGAACCGGATAACGTTCGGCTCTGCGCCGGTTGCGGTCCGCGGGACGGGTGTAACGCATGGGGGCCTCCATTACCTAGCATGACGGAGCTCCTACGGTCCGGCAATAGCTACGGCGATTCCCTGGTACTAAAACTCTGGGCCGGGTTGTACCGGGTCTCGCCCCCGTCGCGTCGTACACCTTCTTTGACTTTCGGTCCTCACCAGTATATATATTGAATCATATACATTCATGAAAAAGCCTCTTCCCGAAAGCTTCGTCCCGCTCAAGCCGCACTGGTTTCACGTCTTGCTGTCGCTCTCGAACCAGGATCAGCACGGCTACGGCATCATGCAGGAGGTCCTCGACCGCACTGCCGGCCAGGTGCGCCTGTGGCCGGCCACACTCTATGGCACGCTGCGCCGCTTGATGGACGCGGAGCTGATCGAGGAATCCGACGAGCGCCCGGCTCCCGAGGTGGATGACTCGCGCCGCCGCTATTACCGGCTCACCGGGCTCGGCCGGCGCGTGCTGGCGGCCGAGTGCGGCAGGTTGGAAGATTTGGTTCGCGTCATCCACGCCAAACGGCGTATCGCCAACCGGGAGGCGGCATCGTGACACACCCATCCAACCGGTCAGTGGCACTTAGCCTGCGGCTATACCGCGCGCTGGCCCGCGCCTTCCCCGATGAGTTCAGAAACGCTTACGGAGACGAGCTGGTGCGGGTCACCGAAGACGCCATCGAGCCCATCTGGCGGCATCACGGCGTGCTCGGATTGGCGCGGCTGCTGCTGGACATCGCTATTCGCGTCCCCGCCGAACACCTGGCTGAGCTGCGGCAGGATATACGCTACGGCCTGCGCATGCTGGCTGGCTCACCGGGCTTCACCGCCGTCGCCATGGCCTCGCTCAGTCTGGGCATTTGCATCGCCACCTGCGCCTATAGCGAGATGAACGGGCTTCTGCGCAACCTGCCCGGAGTTCCTCATCCCGACCAGTTAGTGGCGCTCGAGGCGCGGGCATCCTATCCCAGTTACCAGAGCTACCGCCGGCTAGGCCGCCTGTTCTCCGCTACCTTTGCATATCTTGCCCCAGTGCCATTCGGGGTTTCGTTCGGTGGCGGCCGCTCGGAACGGATCTGGGGACATCTGGTCACGCCCTCGTACTTCTCCACCCTGGGCGTGCGTCCATTATTGGGCCGCTTTTTGGATTCGGTGAATGAGCAGCATGACCAGCCGGGCCAGCCGCCCGCCGTGGTGATCAGCTACCGGTTCTGGCAGGAACATCTGGGATCGGATCCGTCGATTATCGGGAAATCGCTTCGCATCAACGGATATCCTTCGACCGTCATCGGCGTCGGCCCGAAGGACTTCCTGGGCGCGTCGCCGTCGCTCTTTGTGGCGGATCTTTGGCTGCCGGTATCGGTGGACGCGCGCCTGGCGCCGGAGCTGGCGGACAACGCCCTGGAGCGGCGCGACCTGAACATGTTTCAAGTGGTCGGGCGTCTGCGGCCGGGCGTCACCGAGGCTGGCGCGGAGGCGGAGCTGGATGCCGTCGCCCAGCAATTGCAGCAGTCTTATGGCGAGGCGGACAGGGACCGGAAGGGCCGCCGTGTGCTGCTGCTGAGCGGCGGCAAAGTGCTGCCCCTGCGGAAGCAGGATGTGCCATTCTTCAAACAGTTCTTCCTGGTAATGGGAGGCCTGGTCCTGCTGATCGCGTGCGCCAATGTCGCCAACATGATGCTGGCGCGGGCGGCGGACCGGCGCAAGGAGATCGCGGTTCGCCTGGCCCTGGGAGCCAGTCGTGCCCGGCTGATTCGCCAGTTGCTGACGGAAAGCGTGCTGCTGTCCGCGGGCGCCGGCGTGCCGGCCTTTCTGCTCTGTGTCTGGCTGATGCACCTGGGTTCCAAGATGCGAATGCCGTTGCCGATCCCGGTAAGCTATGACCTGAACCCCGACTGGCGGGCTCTTTTGTTCGCGCTTGCCGCCACCGCGCTCACCGGCATAGCCTTCGGCCTGGCTCCCGCGCTGCGGGCCACCCGCACCGACCTTACTCCCGCACTGAAGGAAGGCGGTCAGATCCAGTTGCGCAGGCACCGGCGGCTTAGTCTGCGCAATGTGTTAGTGCTTTGCCAGATGGCCGCCTCGCTCACCCTGTTGCTGCTTACGGGATATATGGGGCTCGGCATACAAAGCACCCTGGGCGTTCAAGCAGGTTTCAATCCCAGCAACCTTTATCTGATTTCTCTGGATCCGGTTCGCGATGGATACTCCGCCGAGCGTGCCACGGATTTCTTTCAGAAACTCCTGGATCGCGTGAAGACACTGCCCTCCGTAACCGCGGCGTGTATCACCGATACAGTGCCCGTCGCCATGGACGGCAACGCCGGCGTGACGTTTTCCTCCCCCGGCAAGCGAGCCGCAAGGGAATCGAATTGGGCGCGCAAGCACATGGTGGGCCGGGACTATTTCGCGACGGCAGGCAGTCCGATGCTTGCCGGCCGGGACTTCCGGAAGCAGGACGAAGCCAGCGGCGCCACGGCGGTTATCGTCAGCCAGGAGCTGGTGCGCGAGTATTGGAAGGGAGAAGACCCTTTGGGCCGGCGTATCGAAGCAGGCAACTCCGGGGTCTCTGCCGGCTTTGCGGCCATGCCCGGCAGCATCGATTATCGCGCCGGAGTCATCGGAAAGGGCCGCCGGACATATGAAGTCGTGGGAGTCGCGAGAGACATGACCGAAGACCTTGTGGCGAGTAAGAAGCATCCGGTCATTTACTTCCCGCTGCACCCGGAGGATTACGCCGAGCCATCTTTGCGGGGCATGACGCTGATGGTGCGGGGTGCTCCGGGCGTCGATATCATCAGTGCTGTCGAGCGCGAGATATCCGCCGTGGATCCCGATATCACGCCCTTCAACGCCCGCAGCATGATCGAACAGATTGCGCAGTTCATGTCCGCGCTCAAAGCGGCCTCCTGGACCTATGCTGTGATTGGATTGTTCGGACTGATTCTGGCCTCGGTCGGCCTGGCGGGAGTGACAGCGTATTCGGTCACTCAGCGCCGCCACGAGATCGGCATTCGCATGGCGCTGGGCGCTCGCGCCGCCGACGTACTGGGGCTGGTCATGAAGGAAGGCGCCACTCTGGTGACGGTCGGAACCGTGGCCGGGCTGGCCTGTGCCTGGGCGGGCATTCGCGCGCTATCCGGGATGTTCTTCGCGGTAGCCAGCGTGCAAGGGGACGACCCGGTGCTGCTGGTGGGCGCGCCGCTGCTGCTGGCCGGCCTGGCCCTGATGGCATGCTACGTGCCGGCGCGCAAGTCCATGCGCGTCGATCCCGCGGTGGCGTTGCGGCAAGAGTAGCGGCCGTGACCGTCTAGGGAGCGGCCCTGTCACTCTATTGCGCAAGCCGCTTATGCCCAGCACCTTGCTAGAATAGTAGAAGCGGAAGTCCCTCATGATTGATGCCTTTCTGGCCAAGATTTTTGGCACCAAGAACAAGCGCGAAATCAAGGCCATGATGCCGATCATCGCGGCTATCAACGACCTGGAGCCGCGCATCCAATCGCTCTCGGATATCGATCTCGCCGCCAAGACCATTGAATTCAAGGAAAAACTGGGACAGGGCGCGCCGCTCGACGACCTCCTGATCGAAGCCTTCGCCGTGGTGCGCGAAGCCGGCCGCCGCTTCGTGAACATGCGTCATTTCGACGTGCAGTTGATCGGCGGCATCGCCCTGCACCGCGGCAAGATCGCCGAAATGCGAACCGGTGAAGGTAAGACGCTGGTAGCCACGCTGCCCGCCTACCTGAATGCGCTCGCAGGCAAGGGCGTACACATCGTTACGGTCAACGACTACCTGGCCACGCGCGACGCCGAATGGATGGGGAAGATCCACCGGGCGCTGGGGCTGACCGTGGGCACCATCGTACACGACCTCGACGACCAGGAGCGGCAGGACAGCTACAACTGCGATATCACTTACGGAACCAATAACGAGTTCGGATTCGACTACCTGCGCGACAACATGAAGTTCCGGCTGTCCGATTGTGTGCAGCGCACCATCGCGCCGATCACGGTAACATCCCCCGACGGCCGCGGCAGTCAGTACAAGTTGTTCAACTACGGCATCGTCGACGAAGTCGATTCCATCCTGGTCGACGAGGCCCGCACCCCGCTGATTATCTCAGGGCCCAGCGAGGAATCCACCGATAAGTATTTCAAGGTCAACCGGATTATCCCGAAGCTCATGCGCGGGGAGGAAATCGAAGGCAAAGAGCCCGGCGAGAAATACACTACCGGCGATTACACGGTAGACGAAAAACACCGCACCGCCGCGCTCACCGAAGAGGGCTTCGACAAGGCGGCCAAGCTGCTGGGCCTTCCGAATATTTACGACATCGCCACCATCGAGTGGAAGCACCACGTGGAGCAGGCGGTGAAGGCGCACGCCCTGTTCCTGCGCGACAAGGATTATGTCGTCAAGGACGGAGAAGTCATCATCGTAGACGAATTCACGGGGCGGCTGATGCCGGGGCGGCGCTGGAGCGACGGCTTGCACCAGGCGGTGGAGGCCAAGGAAGGCGTCAAGATCGAGCGCGAGAATCAGACGCTGGCCACCATTACTTTCCAGAACTACTTCCGCATGTATAAAAAGCTGGCCGGCATGACCGGCACGGCGGAAACCGAGGCGGCCGAGTTTCAGAAGATTTATAACCTCGATGTCAGCGTGATTCCCACCAATCGGAACATGGTGCGGAAGGAGTTTCCCGATGTGGTCTACCGCACCGAGGAGGAAAAGTTCCGCAACGCGGCCAAGGAGATCAAGGAGCTGCGCGAAAAAGGCCAGCCCGTGCTGGTGGGCACGATTTCGGTGGAAAAATCGGAGCGGCTCTCCGGGTTGCTGAAGCGCATTGGCGTCCCGCATGAAGTGCTCAACGCCAAGCATCACGAGCGCGAGGCGTTTATCGTGGCGCAAGCCGGCCGCAAAGGCGCGGTCACGGTTTCGACTAACATGGCCGGCCGCGGCACCGACATTCTGCTGGGCGGCAATCCCGAGGCCATGGCGCATGAATCGGCGCGCAAGCAGGGCATGGATCCGGAGCACATGGCCAAGGAGGATTGGACCGCTCTGCTGGCCCGCTACAAACAGCAGACCGACCGGGAGCACGATGAAGTCACCGCGCTCGGCGGCTTGCATATTCTGGCCACCGAGCGGCACGAGTCGCGGCGCATCGATAACCAGTTGCGCGGACGCGCGGGCCGCCAGGGCGATCCGGGCAGCTCACGCTTCTATCTTTCTTTGCAGGACGATCTGCTGCGCATCTTCGGCGGCGAGCGCATGCAGCGGCTGATGCTCCGATTGGGCATGGAAGAGGACATGCCGATCGAGTCGAAGCTCATCACCAAGCGCATTCAGAAGGCCCAGGAAGCGGTCGAAGCCCAGCATTTCGAAGCGCGCAAACACCTGCTCGAATACGACGACGTCAACAACAAGCAGCGTCAGGCCGTCTACGGCATGCGCCGGCAGCTGCTGGAAGGCACCGATCAGAAAGAGCACGTGATGGAGATGACCCGCGGCCTGGTGCAATCCCAGGTGGATCTGCGCTGCCCGGAAAACTCGCATCCGGACACCTGGGATCTCGCGGGTCTGAAAACCGACATTCTCAGCCAGTTCGGTTACAGGGTTGATACCGCCGAGTTTACGCGGATGAATCGCGCCGAGATCGAGGACGCCATCTTTGACCGGCTCATGCTGAAGTACCAGGAGAAAGAAGATTTGCTCGGCCCGGACATCATGCGGCAGACCGAGCGCATGATCATGCTGCAGGTCATCGACGATCAGTGGAAGGACCACCTGCTCTCGATGGACCACTTGAAAGAAGGCATTCACTTACGGGGTTATGGCCAGAAGGACCCGCTGGTGGAGTACAAAAAGGAGTCCTACATCCTGTTCCAGGACATGATGGACCGGATCGAAGACGAGACCCTGCGTTACCTGTTCTACCTGCAGGTGCGGCGCGATGATGCGGGCGGCGATGGGGGCCTCGGGCGGCCCGCGCCGGTGCTCCCATTCCCGGAGGATGAGGACGGCGAGGAAGAAGAAAACGGGCAGCCCGCGCAAATCGAGCAGGAGAGGCGCGCGGCCCAGGCTGCCATACAGGACGTCACACGGAAGATGCAGCGCGACAAGGACAAAGAGCTGGCCGAGCTGCAGTTGGTGGGCGGCGACGGTACGTCCTCGCAGAAGCAGGTGATCAAAGGCGACAAGGTGGGGCGCAACGATCCTTGCCCATGCGGCAGCGGGAAAAAATACAAGAAATGTCATGGGGCTTAGGGACTGCATGATTCGATTTGCAATTTCACTGCTGATTCCGGCTATGGCGATGGCTGCGATTTGGCCGGACGACTTGGGAAGTTTTCACCGCGCATCGGTGCAGGCCGTGACTCCTTCCGCCGATCGGGCGCTCTGGGACGAGTACGGTTTTCAGGAGGGCGAAAGTGCGCGCTACGAAGGCGCCGGCGAGCAGTTTACAGCCACCGCATACCGCTTCCAGGATCCTACCGGCGCGATGGCCGCCTTCGAGTGGCTGCGTCCCGCGGATGCCGCGCCATCGGGGCTCGCCAAACTGGCGGCCGGGACCTCCACCGGCGGTATCGTGGTCCACGGCAATTATCTGCTGCGCTTTGAAGGTTATCGCCCGACTGCCCCCTTCCTGACCACCGTCATCGAGGGCCTCAAGCAGGTGGACAACTCTCCTCTGCCCGCCCTGGCCGACTACCTGCCATCGCAGGATCTGGCGCCCAACTCCGAGCGCTATATCGAGGGGCCGGCCGCGCTGCAGAAGTTTGCTCCCGGGATACCCCCTTCCACCGCGGCTTTCCATCTGGGCGCGGAGGGCCAGCTCGGCGATTTCCATGCTCCGGGCGGCGACTTGAAACTGATTGTCTTCAACTACCCCACTCCGCCAATCGCCAAGCAGCAGACCGAACAGTTTCAAAAAATCGCGGGCGCCATGGTCAAGCGGAGCGGACCGCTCGTGGCAGTGATATTGTCTCCTCCCAACCCGGATGCCGCCGAGAAGCTGTTGTCGCTCATCCGGTATCAGGCCGACGTTACGCTCGACGAGCGCGTCAATACACGCCGCGACAATATCGGCAACCTGGTGATTAACGCCTTTGTTCTGATTGGGATACTGTTGATATTCGCGTCGGTCGGCGGATTGGCGTTCGGCAGCGTACGCGCGTTTTTGAGGCGTGGGGGCCGGGGTGACGCGGCCGATGCCATGATCGTGCTGCACCTGCAAGATCGCTAAATGCCCGTTCCGGGCCGTTAAAGTACTTCGGAACATGACCTTAGAACAGTTACAACGGGGCAAATATATCCGTTTTTCCGTTTCGAGCAACGCTCTGTGGAAAAGTGGAAAACACGCAAGTGCCTGATCTGCCTGTAATTACAACCGAAAAATTTCAACTGGTTTTTTACTTGACTTGCAGCGCCGGGGGAAATAAGATCCAACTACCAAAGGTTTTTGGCGGGGTTGCGATTCCGTCGAAACTGATTCTCCCATCGAACATCGCCCTGGTAGAACAGGGTTGAAGGATGCTCACCCTTCGGGGTGAGCATTTCTATTTTGCGGCAAAACGCTGCTGTTACACTGTGTCTATGCACCCACCGATCCCCAAGCGGCCTGAGGGCGAGGCTACTTGGCGCACGCGGCTGGCCTCCCTGCGGAATATACGGCCGATGCTCGGGATGGTTTGGGACACCAGCCCGGCGCTCGTTTCGGCAACCGCGGTTTTGCGCCTTTTCCGCGCCCTGCTGCCGGTGGCCATGCTGTGGGTCTCGAAGCTCATCCTGGATAGCGTGGTGGGCTGGATTCGGCGCGGAAACGGGGATTCCCGGCGCATCTGGAAGCTGGTGGCGCTGGAGCTTAGCCTGGCGGTGATGAGTGACCTGCTAGGCCGCGCCAACTCCCTGTTCGACAGCCTGCTGGGCGACCGCTTCACCAACCGCATCAGTGTCCGCCTGATCGAGCACGCCACAAAGCTGGACCTGGCGTCGTTTGAAGATCCGGTCTTCTACGACAAGCTGGAGCGCGCCAGACGACAAACCTCCGGGCGACTGAGCTTGCTGGCCGCGGTGCTGAGCGTCGCGCAGGACGGCCTAAGCCTGATTTCGCTCTCCGCCGCGTTGATCGTCTTCTCTCCCTGGCTGATGGTCTTGCTGGTAGCCGCGGTGATCCCCGCGTTCCTGGGGGAGACGCACTTCACGACGATGGCCTATTCGGTCCTGTACCGCTGGACGCCGCAGCGGCGGCTGCTCGATTATATCCGTCTGCTGGGCGCCAGCAGCCAGAGCGCAAAAGAGGTAAAGATCTTCGGCCTGGGTCCGCACCTGGCTGAACGGTATCACGAGGTTTCAGAGCGTATCTATGAGGAAAACAAGAAGGTTGCAATCAAGCGCGCTGGTGTCGGATTCCTTTTGAACCTGGTTTCGACGGGCGGCTACTACGGCGCCTATGTGGTGGTTTTGCTGCGCACTCTGGCGGGGGCGTTTTCGGTTGGGACATTCACCTTCCTCACCGGCTCTTTCTCGCGCTCACGCATGTACATCGAGAAAATCCTGCAGAGCTTCACGGACATCTCCGAGCAAGCCTTGTTCCTGAAAGATCTCTTCGAATTTTTCGAAATGAAGCCGGCCATACAGAGCGTTCGAGGGGCGCTGCCGGCGCCGCGGCCGATTCGCGGTGGCTTCGAGTTCCGCGACGTCGCCTTCGCCTATCCAGGCTCGTCACGCACAGTGATTGAAAACATCAGCTTTCGCCTGGAACCGCAGGAGAAAATTGCTCTTATCGGCGAGAATGGAGCCGGCAAGACCACCCTGGTGAAGCTGCTCGCCCGGCTCTACGATCCGACCGCCGGGCAGATCCTGCTCGACGGCATCGACCTGCGCGAGTATAGCGTGGAAGACCTGCGCAAAGAGATCGGCGTGATCTTCCAGGACTACATGCGGTATGAGCTGCTCGCCAAAGAAAACATTGGATTTGGAAAAATCGAAGATCTCGCCGATCAGGCCCGCATCGAAAGGGCCGCGCAGAAGAGTCTGGCCTTTCAGGTGATCGGAAAGCTGCCGCTCGGCTACGATCAGATGATCGGGCGAAGATTCGAGGGTGGCGTGGATCTCTCGGGCGGCGAGTGGCAGAAGTTTGCGCTGGCACGCGCCTACATGCGCGACGCGCAACTGCTCATCCTGGATGAGCCCACTGCCACGCTCGACGCGCGCGCCGAGTATGAGGTCTTCCGCCGTTTCGCGGAATTGACTCTGGGAAGGATGGCGGTGCTGATTTCCCACAGGTTTTCCACAGTGCGGATGGCCGATCGGATAATAGTTTTGGAAGGCGGCCAGATACGGGAGCAGGGCACGCATAACCAACTGCGGGCTCTTGGCGGCCGCTACGAGGAACTGTTTGAGCTTCAAGCGGCGGGTTATCGTTAAGGACACAATTGAATGGCTGAAAACAAGTTGCAGGTGATTCCACTGGGCGGATTGGGCGAGTTCGGCATGAACATGACGGCCATCCGCTATGCCGATGAGATCATCGTGATCGATGCCGGGATGATGTTTCCCGAAGACGAGCTGCTGGGTGTCGACCTGGTCATGCCCGACCTCACCTTTCTGAAAGAGAACCAGCAGCAGGTCAGGGCGCTGCTCCTGACGCACGGCCACGAAGATCACATCGGGGCGGTTCCCTATTTCCTTTCCGAGATCAGCGTCCCCGTGTATGGGACGGCGTTTACGCTGGCGCTTGTGGAGCGGCGCCTCGAAGAATATGAGCTCGAGGAAGAGCCCAAGCTGATCACCATCAAGCCTAAGCAAATCCTCGAAATCGGTCCATTCAAAATCGAGTTCATCCATGTCACCCATTCGATTGTCAGCGCGGTGGCGATGGCCATCACCACGCCGCTCGGAGTGATCATTCACACCGGCGATTTCAAGGTCGATCCCACCCCCACGGATAACGAGCTGTTCGATCTGCACACGCTGGCCGACTACGGCAAGCGCGGCGTGTTGCTGCTGCTTTCGGATTCGACCAATGCGGACCGCCCGGGCTACACCGAATCCGAGCGCGCCGTGCGGCCTCGCATGGAAGACATTTTCAATCGCGCCGAGCGGCGGCTGGTCATCTCCTGTTTCAGCTCTTCGATCCACAGAATTCAACTGGTGCTGGATGTCTCCGCGGAGTTTGGCCGTAAAGTAGCGCTGGTCGGGCGCAGCATGACCTCGGTCAGCGAGATCGCGCTCTCGCTCGGCCTGCTGGATATTCCGGACGGTATTCTGATGCGCCCGCAGGACGTAATGGAGGCGCCGCCCCAGAAAGTGACCATGCTGATCTCCGGCACCCAGGGCGAGCCCATGTCGGCGCTCTCGCGGGTGGCGGTGGACAATCACAAGCACGTTTCGGTGGAAAAGGGCGACACCGTGGTGCTCAGCTCGCGCATCATTCCGGGCAACGAGAAGGCCATCTTCCGCATGATCGACCACATGGCGCGGCGGGGCTGCGACGTCCTGTATGGCAGCACGAATCCTCCTTTGCACGTTTCCGGACATGCCAGCATGGAGGAGATGAGGCTGGTGCTGAACCTGGTCCGGCCGCGCTACTTCGTGCCGATCCATGGCGAGTTCCGGCAGCTTACGAAACACGCGCGCCTGGCCGAGCATCTGCGGTCGTCGGGCCTGGAAGAAACCTTCATCATGGAATCGGGCGACCTGCTGGAGGTCGATCACCATGGCGCGCGCAAAGCGGGCAAAGTGCCGGCGGGCCGTGTCTGCATCGACCAGGGTTCGGTGGACGAAGTCGTCGAAGAGATGGTGATCCGGGACCGCCGGCATCTATCGGAAGACGGCATCGTGCTGCCTATCATTGCCATTAATCGGAGGACGGGACGCATGGAGAATCCGCCTGAGATCGTCAGCCGTGGTTTTGCTATGGCGGAGGATGGTTCGGCGTTCGTGCAGGCGGCCCGGCAGGTGGTGGCTAAGACGCTGGAGGCTTCGAACAAAGAGGAGAAGACCGACTGGGGTGTAATTAAGGAGAAGATCCGGGCGGATTTGAAGCGGTATATCGTGAAGGAGACTTCGCGGCGTCCGTTGATTATGCCGGTGATTCTGGAGTTGTAGCGAATCAAGAGCTGCTGATGTCTTTCACACAAAGGCTCGCTCTGAAAATTGCGGGTTGCACGGTCGTTGTGCTGGCGCTGGAGACTTCACATGGACGGTGAGCCAGCCATCGTCGCTCCCGTAATGCGATCGATCGGTGTCGCGGACGCCGCCCGGAGTATTCTCTTCTATCGCGACATACTCGGATTCGAGGTGCGCGACCAGTCGGGCATGATCGAAGCCGTGTGCGGCCCGGCTTGCATCCAGTTCGCCGGGCAAGGCAATACGCCCGCCATCCTCTTCTTCGAGACCACCGACGTGAACGCGATGCACGCCGCCATCCGCGCCCGCGGTGGTACGCCGTCGAAGCCACAGAAGGTCAACTGGATCAAGATGCTCATGTTCGAGATCCGCGATCCGGACGGGCACACCCTTTGGTTCGGCCAATCTTACGGTAAGCCGGACACGCCGGCGCTGTCGCCTATGATGCTGAAGGCCCTGCCGGAGCTGCCCTTCGACGATGTGGCCGCGGCCGTCGCGTATTACCGGGATGTGCTCGGTTTCCGGATCAACTACCAGCAGCACGATCTCGGCGTCATGGACCGCGACAACATCACCTTGCTGCTGATCGCCCGGACGGAGCGCCACACGGGGATTGGCTCCGCCTATGTTTACGTCGAAGACGCGGACGCGCTCTACGGGGAGCTGCGGGCGAAGGGCGCCAACGTTCAGGGCGAGCCGGTAAGCTATCCCTGGGGCCTTCGCGACTTCGGCGTGGTGGACCTCGAGCGAAATCAGATCAGGTTCGGCCAACCGTTCGAATGACGTGTCCGCACATTCCGGTTTCGTGGTCACGATCGCAGCCGCCCTTTCGGCTCGTCCCGAAAGTATACTTCTCGATGTCCGCAAAAAGGTGATGGAGACGGTCGATCGCCTACCAAAGTATCTCTGCACACAAACCGTCGACCGTTCAGCCTGACTTCGAAGCCGCCATCCGCTCGCTTCGAGGATCGCCGCCTCTCCGACCTGGTTCAGGAATGCGCAATCTCAACGGGCACGTTTGCCTCGTTCCTGAGTAGCATTTTTAGCCGCGGCGTGACGCCCGAGCGCGGAACTCACCACTTCCTTTCCGCGCTCATAGGCTATCTGGTAAGCGTCGCGCCTTTGCGCGCGCGTGTACCCGTAACCAACCCCGTGGAAGTGTTCGAGGCCCTTGCCCAGCACGTAGGTGGCGGCGTACGCAATCGCGCCCTTGGGCAGCAGGCCGCCGCCGAGGGGGATGAAGCTGACCAGTTCGCGGGCTAGCGCGCGCCAGCCGAATGCCCCGCCCAGGATGGAGAGCAGCTCGGCTTTTTGCTCGGCATAGCCCACCTTCTTATCGCTGGCGGCGGCTACCAGAAATGCCATGCGCACCTGGTTCATGGTGATGAAAGCCGTATCGGAAGCGAATTCGCCGATGGACCAGGGCAGCTCCAGCAGGCTGGGCAAAACGTTGGGCAGAGCGCTGGCAATGGCGAAGATGCCGTTCTCTCGCGCCACGGAGGCGATGACGCGGTCCACCACGGGCTTGCGGAACGGATGGAAATTGCGCGCCAAGGCCAGGCCCAAATGCTCGCGCTCGTTGAGAACGTCCTCGACCGTGCGGTCCGGATCGTCGCGGAAAAAAGTGAAGGCATCGGCGGGGCAGGGAAGGCCCTGCTCGTAGAGCACCAGGTCGAACCGGGCGGGAATGTCCGGGTCTCCGGCGCGATAGACCAGCCGCATCACCTCCATACGCTTGTCGTGCGAGACGGCGGCAGGCGCGAGGAAGTCTTCCATATCGGCGTAGGCCGCGCTGGTGGAGGAAACCAGCCCCACGGCTAGGCGGCGCTCAGCGCGCTCGCGCACTTCATCGGGATTGAGCATCGACAGTGCCGATCGGGCTTGCTTCAGGTATCGCAACATATTCGCTTTCAGGGCCGCTCCGCCCCGCGCAGGCGGAACATCACTTGCAACCCCTTCCGCCATTCTACTCCGACGCCCACGCGCTCCACATCGATGGATGGTGACAAATAACTCAGAATGGTTTCGGTGGCCGGATGGAATTCGAGCGCGGGCGATACCAGAAACAGGCGCGGGGGCTCGGGCCGCAGGGCGATTCCCGGAAAATAGCCGTTGGGCGAGAACTCATCGCGGTCGAGGTGCCATTTGACGCGCAGCCAGTAATCGAGGGCTTGCAGGGGAAGCTGCAGGTCGGCGGTGGCTTTCAATTCCAGGACGGCGAGGCGGCCGGAGCGCTCGACGGCGAGCAGGTCGAGGACGCCGCGGTCGCCGCCGGCGAAGGCAGGCACCTGGTCATAGACCGGTGCGGGCAATAGCGGCGCGTAGATCTGTTCGATCTGCGCGCGAACCTGCGATTCGAGCCAGGCTTCGGGGTTCTGGCGATAGAGTGGATGCTCGCGATCGTCCGCGGCCGGAGAGCGGCGCTCGGCCAGATCGCGCGCCAGGCGCTCGATTTCCGGCACATGAGACGCGCCGCCCGGGCGCCGCGCGGCGAGGCCGAAATGGACGCCGGTCTCGGACACGCGCGCGAATTCGACGCCGCGCACGCGCAGGCTGACGGCGCCATCATGGCGGGCGACGCGCTCGACTTCGGGCGATGCGAGCAGACCTTCGAGGGCTCCCAGCGGCGCGGGCTGGCGGCAGATCTCCACGCGCGTATCGATGTTGCCGAAATCGTGCGGATCGAGGCGGGCGGCGAAGTCGTGCTCGTCGTAAGCCAGCAACTCGTAGCAGGCGATTTCCGGGTTGAGCCAGAGCAGGCGCAGGCTGGTGATGCGTTCTTTGCCGCGCGGAACATAAATCGCCAGGCCCTCGATGGCAAGCCGCTTTTCGCGATGCCGCAAGTAATCCAGCCAGATCAGACCGAAGGTGAGCACGCCTGAGGTGTCGCTTTCGGGCGGAGCGGCAATGGCGGCCCAACCGCTTTGCCCGCGACGCAGAAAGGCGCGCGGATAACTTGGCGAGAGGCTGGACTCGAGGTTTGGCTCGGCGCTGACTTCGGCTAGGGTCCAATCGGCGAACTGGCGCGTCAGGAACTGACGGAAGCGCTCGCGAAAGACCAGGCGCTCGCTGCGGCGCTCGAAATCCTGGCTGGCAGGGCGCGCCAGATCCACCAGAAACAGGCGACCCTCTTTGCGGGCGAAGCGCTCGACGATGAGCTCCAGGCGGCCGCGCGCCTCGTGGGCGACGCCGGTGACGCGGCGCACCAGGTTGCGGGAATCGTCCCAAGCCTGCAGGGTGAGCCGCGAGCTGCGGACGGTCAGGCTGAAATTATCGGACGTCAGCGGCAGCAGCGGCTCGCCGGGTTCGAGGAGGGCAGGTTGGCGGGACGATTGGAGAAAGCGCTCGATCGCCGCCTGGGCGTCCGCGGGCATGTTAGCCAGGGTCGGGAACTACTATTGTAATAGGCTTACGGGGCGAGGGGGCGAGCGGGAGAGGGGGCGAGGGGGCGAAAGGGGCGAAACGCAATTTAGCTTTCATGTTCTACGGCGATTGAGAGCCGGCGCTACCGCCCACAGCAGCGTCGCGAGCAGCAGCGCGATCAGCAGCGCGCCTTGCAGGCGCAGCGCGGCGGCCGGTTGCGCCAACAGGTCGGCAGCCTTCTCCAGCAGCGCGAGCGCCCAGGCGGTGAGCAGATAAGCGAGGTAATTTGCGCGAGCGAAATACTTGACGAACAGCGCGCCGGCCGCCAGCCAGACCAGCGTAATGACGTAGTACAGCGACAATTCGCCGCTGTTGTGTACGGCGGAAGGCACGAAGGCTGCGGCGGCCACCAGCCCCGCCAGAACTGCGGCTCCCCGCCAGCGTTCGAGGGATCGGACGGCGTACGCGATCAACGCCAGAAGCGCGAGCCAGGATAGCGTGCTCTGACTCGCCCCGGATATGCCTGGCAGGGCGGCGGCGGCCGTCCCGTAAGACATCTGGGCGGTGATCGAGAGTAGCGCTTGCGGATGAAAGCGGTCAATCAGGACCCATTGCAGGCGGTCGAGCGCGGCTATGCACACAGCCGCAAGCGCGGCGGCAAACACGGCGTCGAGCGAGAGCCGGCGGCGGTCGGCGAGGCGGAAGACGGCCAAGGCGTCCGGCCGCAGCGCCAGAATGAGCGCCGCCCCGCAGGCCAGCGCCACGAAGAGCCCAAGTGCCGCGATCACCAGGCCGGTGACCAACACCACCTCGAAAGACTGCAGCGGAAACGCCGTATCGTAGTTGCTGAAGAACAGCGGGAATAGCACCGCCGTGGCGGCCAGCGAGATTCCCGCGAGCGGGAGCGCTATGCGCATCGCCAGGCCCCAGGGGAGCGCGCGCCGGCGGGTGCCATCGAGCAACAGCCAGATGCCCAGCACCAGGAGGCAGGCCAGCGCTACGATGCGCAGCACCAACAGCACGTTTGAGAGCGCGTTGCGCTGCGAACGGGCGCGCTCAAAGGTCTCCGGGAGCTTCCAAAAGGTGTGCAGCGAGGCGACGCGATCTCCGGCTACTTCCACGCGAATACGGAAATGCGCGTCGTCCAGATTGCGCGGATCGCCCGGCCTGGCTTCCCAGACCAGGGCGTGATCGCGGCGCGCCTTCTTCTTGTCGGAGGTGGTTTCTTTGAGGTCCAGCCGCTCGGGATCGATGCCGCGGGACGTCAGGAAATCGGCGGCGATGCGGCGCGCGGCATCCGCCGGCAAGTCCGCGCCAGGCTGGTCCTCGGGCAGGACATGATGGAAGGCGATGACTCGCCCGCTTTCGGGATCGACGGACACTTGCAGCTCTTCGCGCGCGAGCGGCTTGAAGAAGCGCACGATCCAGGTATGGAGCGGCGCATCGCGGCGAAATGCGTCGGCGACAAAGGCGATATCGCGGCGTTCGACAAAATATTTGGCGGCCAAGCGGACGTTCTCGTCGTCCCATCTGGTGGCCGGGAACACGACTGCGCGATAACCCCCACTTGAGAAACCGGAGAAGCCTTGCGCGCGTGCAAACTGTTCGGCGATCGCGCGGGCGGCAGCGGGGCGGAGGGCATAACGTGGCGTGTCACCGAATTCCTGAACGTGCACCGCGACAAGCACGACTGCGGCGGCGACCAGAATCAGTGCGGCAGCCAGGCGGCGGCGCGCGGACCAGACCGAAGACGGCGGGGCGTGCGTCTGGTCTGGCGCCTGGTTCATTATCTCGTCGGGGGGAGCCGATGCAGCGGCAGTGACTTCCGCGGAGCCTTCATCGGCATTGGTCAGCCCGGTTGCCGGTGCGAAGCCGCCATGCCGCAAATATGCAATCAAGGCCACCAGGACCGGCAATACCATAATGCCGGCGCTGGCCGCGCCGGAGAGCACGAAGTAGGGATTGTGCGAGCGCAACAACAGCAGCGCGGTGTACATTGCATCCACCGAATAATGCCAAACCAGGGTCGGCAGGATGCCCCAACGCAGCATGATAAGGCCTAGCGCCACGCCGCCGGTGCCCACTTCGACGCCACGAATCCAGAAAGGCTGCTGTGGATAGCCGGCGTGTCCGAAGCCCCAGATGAAGCCGGCCAGCACGACCGCGATTCCGACGGAGCGCAACAGTTTGGACAGAAAGGGGATGGCGAACATGCGGAACAGGAACTCTTCGGAGACCGCCGGCAGGAATCCGCCGAACAGAACAAAGAGCCAGGGCAGGCGGGTGTTGAGCAGATCGTCATAAGGCACGTCGGCTGGAGACCAGGCGCCGAAATGGTAGGCCACCATGTAGAAGCCCGTCTGGTAGGCGACGAAGATGCCGGCGAGCGTCAGACCGAGTATGGCGCCGAGGAAGAATTTCTTGGTGCGAAGCCCGCGCGGGCTGAAGAGGTTGCCGAGGGAGAGCTGCGCGCCATAGCTTTGGCGATAGAGCGGCTCGGCGCCGGCGGTGAGCACGAAGAGCAGGCCGGCGGCCGCCAGAGCGCTCATCAGGTTGCGCAGAAATTCCTGCGCTACGAAGCTGCCGTAGGAGTCCGTGGTGGGATAGTTGAACTCAGCCAGAGGCTGGGCGTTCCAGTTGGAAAGGAACAGCAGCAGGGCGCCGATGCCGCCCACCACGGCGGCGCGCCGCCAGCGGACGTCATGACCGCGGACACGCAGCAGAATGGTGACGAGCAGCGCCACGGCCAGCAGCATCAGCAGGCCGGTGTCGATGGTTTGCGCGGTGAGGTTGCGCGAGCGCAGGCCTTCGTAAGCGCGCTGCCAGTTCTCGGGGACCTTCAGATATTCCCGGTAGCCGCCCACCAGGCCGCCCTGGACGGTGACTTCCAGGCGGTAGGTGGCGTCATGGATGTCGAAATCGCGCTCCTTCCAGGTGAAGGTATGGTCGGTGCGCGCGGGGCGTGCGACGCTGGAACCCTCCACGAAATCGAGGCCGGCGGGGTCGCGATGCATGGTGTCCCGCAGGAAGCGCTCGGCCAGGGCGCGGGCCTGATCGGCGGGCAGAGAGGGGCCGGGCGCGGCCTCGGGAATCTCGTGCAGGAAGCCGGCGGGCTCGCCGGTGGGCGTGACGTCTACGCGGAATTCTTCCTTCTGCAAGGGCCGGAACCAGCGCCACGACCAGCGCCACAGACGGACGCGCCGGCCCATGAGGCGATTGGCCCGATCGAGGCCGACTTCGCGTTCGAGGAAGGTCTTGGCCTGGTCGTCGTAGCTGAAGCGGGAGGCCTGGCGATAGTCCTTCACCTGGAGGCCCTGGGCGGTCAGGAAGCTTTCGGCCAGCGTGCGGGCCTGCTCGCGGGTGACGCGGAAATCGATGGAGGCTTCGGGAAAGGCGCGATGGAAGTAGCGGGCTGAGAACCAGACCGTGGCGGCCAGCAGCACGCAGCAGATGGCCAGGAAGCGGAAGTCGGGGGGCCGGAAGCGTTCGGGCATGGGGTTCGCTCCACAGGATAGCGGATAGGGGCGGGGGAGTGCAGCATAGGCGCGGATCGGCCTATGTGCCGGCGAACAACATATACTGGTGATGCAGAGGTGTCGCCGATGCCGCTGAGCGCGCAAGAAACAACGCTGTTGGATTCATTCCGCCGTCTTCCGCCGGATGCGGCGAACGAGCTTGCGGCCCTCGTCGAACGGCCGGCTGCGTTGACCCCCAACACGCGAATCGATTCGTCGGACTCCTGGTCCGAAGAGGACCAGCGGGACTTCACCGCGCACGCTTTGAAACAGCTTGAGGCGGCAGAAGAAAAACATAATTGACCCCCATTGGCCACCTGAGTGAGCTCGACTGGAATAATGTTCAAGCTTGCGTGCGAAAAGCGCTCGCTCTCTGAGTCGCCAATATCCCAGATTCTACGGGTGACTAACGCTCGACGCGACCTTCTCCTTGGCGTCTGGGGAGAGCGGCCCGCGCATGTCGTAGAATTGAATGCGGCAATAGCGGCAATGGTACAAGTCCGCGCCGAAAATGCCCTGCATAAAGCTGAAGAAGCTCTTATACATCGCGTCAATGCGGTCACGCGTGGCCAGCCGTGTTAGGCGATAGGTGCCACACCGCGGGCAGCGCGGATAATCACCCAGATAGAGCGCGTACCAGCGCGGCTCGGGCTTGCGCGTCTTGCATTGCCGGCACTCGAACACGGCCACATACAGCAGCCTTTCGGTGAAGGTCCGGTGTACGCGCCGCAGTCTTTCCCGGCAAGTCGCGCAATTCGTCACGTTGTACCATTTTATACTCCAATTGCGCAGGTAACTCAACTCGCGAGACAATGGAAGTTTAAACCAGGGAATTTAGAATTTCGCCCGCGGATTTCTCCCGAAATATTTTCTATGCTCGACCGGATTACGGTGCACGGTGCGCGCCAGCACAATTTGAAGAATATCGACGTCGAGATTCCGCGCAACACTCTGACCGTGATCACCGGGCTCAGCGGCTCGGGGAAATCGTCCCTGGCGTTCGATACCATCTACGCCGAAGGCCAGCGGCGCTACGTGGAGACGCTCTCCACCTACGCCCGCCAGTTTCTGGATCAGATGGAGCGGCCCGACGTCGATTCGATCGACGGCCTCAGCCCGGCCATATCGATCGAGCAGAAAACCACCAGCCGCAGTCCGCGCTCGACGGTGGGCACCATCACCGAGATTTACGATTACCTGCGCCTGCTATATTCGTCCATCGGAACGCCCCACTGTCCGTTGTGCGGCAGCGAGATTTCGCGGCAGACCACCGAACAGATTCTACAGCACGTGTTGGCGCTGCGGCCGGGCGACCGCATCATGGTGCTGGCGCCGGTGGTGCGCGGGCGCAAAGGCGAATACAAGAAAGACTTCGAGAAACTGGCGCGGCAGGGCTTTCTGCGCGCCCGCATCGATGGAATCCTGCGCTCGCTCGAGGACGATATTCCGCTCGACCGCCGCCGCAACCATACCATCGAAGTGGTGGTGGACCGCCTGCTGGTGAAGCCGGGTATTGAGAAGCGCCTGGAAGCCTCCATCGACACGGCCACCAAGCTGGCCGGCGGTCTGGTGCTGATCGCGGTGGTGAACGGCGAGGAGCGCATGTACTCCCAGAAACTGGCCTGCACGGTTTGCGGCGCGAGCGTGCCGCAACTGGAACCGCGCTCGTTCTCTTTCAACAGCCCCTACGGCGCCTGCGAAGAATGCACTGGCCTAGGCAGCAAATGGACCTTCGATCCCGGCAAAGTGATCGTGGATTTCTCTCGCCCGCTGCTCGAAGGGGGCCTGGGACCGGGCGCGGGATCGGCCCTCATGAAGCGACGCCTGGCCGACGCCGCCAAGTCCCTCGGCATCAACCTGGCTACACCCTTCGATAAACTGCCCAAGAAGGCTCAGGGCGCCCTGCTCGAAGGCGGCAACGGGTTCGCGGGTATTCTCAAAATCCTAGACCAGACCTATGCGGACTCCTCTGAAGACTATCGCGAGTGGCTGACCGATTACATGTCGCCGGGCGTGTGTCCGGCCTGCAACGGCAAGCGCCTGCGGCCTTCCAGCCTGGCGGTTCGGGTCAAGAATTTCTCGATCGCCGAGTTCACTGCGATGCCGATTTCGCGGGCGCTGTTGACGGTGCGCAATTGGGAATTCGGCGATCGCGACCTGCAGATTGCCGGGCGCATCCTGGACGAAATCCGCCGGCGCCTGGAGTTCCTCTCGGCGGTGGGCCTCGATTACCTGAGCCTGGAGCGCTCCGCCGGCACGCTCTCCGGCGGGGAGGCGCAGCGCATACGGCTGGCCACTCAGATCGGTTCCAAGCTGCGCGGCGTGCTCTACGTGCTGGACGAACCTTCCATCGGACTGCATCCGCGCGATAACGGCCGCCTGCTCGATACGCTCGCGCACCTGCGCGACATGGGCAACACGGTGCTCGTGGTGGAGCACGATGCCGAAACCATAGGGCGCGCCGATTATGTGATCGATCTGGGGCCGGGCGCCGGAAGGTTGGGCGGCTGCCTGGTGGCCGCCGGCACGCCGAAATGCATTGCCGAGAATCCGGACTCGCTGACGGGGCGCTATCTCTCCGGCTCGCTTTCGATCCCGGTGCCCGCCACGCGCCGCCGCCAGAATGGCAAGAAGGTGGCCGTGATGGGCGCCTCCGAGCACAACCTGAAAGATATCGACGTGGAGTTTCCGCTAGGGCTGCTGACGGTGGTCACGGGAGTTTCCGGCAGCGGAAAATCCACGCTGGTAAACGAGATTCTGTATCGCGCGCTAGCCAAGCAGATTTACGGATCGCGCGAGGAGCCCGGCCGGCACAAGACCATCGAGGGCATGGAGCTTCTCGACAAAGTAATTCGTATCGATCAATCGCCCATAGGGCGCACGCCCCGCTCCAATCCCGCTACTTATACAGGCCTGTTTACGCCCATACGCGACCTCTACGCCATGCTGCCGGAATCGCGCGAACGCGGCTATCGCCCCGGCCGCTTCAGCTTCAATGTCAAGGGCGGCCGCTGCGAAGCCTGCCAGGGCGACGGGCTCAAGCGCATCGAAATGAATTTCCTGCCTGACGTTTATGTCACTTGCGACGTCTGCCGCGGGCGGCGGTACAATCACGAGACGCTGCAAGTGAAATACAAAGGCCACTCGATCGCCGACCTGCTGGATGCCACCGTGGAGGAGGCCCTCGGCCTCATGGAGAACATCCCCCTGATCCGGCCCAAGCTGCAAACGCTCAACGATGTGGGCCTGGGCTACATTCACCTGGGCCAGTCTTCCACCACGCTTTCCGGCGGCGAGGCGCAGCGCATCAAATTGGCCAAGGAACTGAGTAAGCGCCAAACCGGCCGCACCTTTTACGTGCTCGACGAGCCCACTACCGGCCTGCACTTCGATGATGTGCGCAAGCTGCTCGACGTGTTACAGAGGCTGGTCGGCCTGGGCAACACCGTGGTGGTGATCGAGCATAACCTGGACGTAATCAAGACCGCCGATTGGATCATCGACCTGGGTCCGGATGGCGGTGAATATGGCGGGCGCCTGGTGGCGGCCGGGACCCCGGAGCAGGTGGCCCGGTCCCGCAAGAGCTACACGGCGGAGGCCCTTCGCAAGGTGATATGAGCAAGTATTCGGCGCGCCCGCTGGACTTCACCGGATTGCAGACGGTCTCTTTGCATGCTCGCGGCGGCAAAGTCCGGGTGGCGGATTTCGCCGCGCCCTACCGGAAGGGCGCCGGCGTGGCGGGCTGGATCGAGGGGTTGCCGCACATCCTGGCCGGCGATTCGCTGCGGCGCGTAGTCGACGCCCTGGCCGCGGCGCGCGCGGCGGGCAAGGAGATTGTCTGGGGATTGGGCGGGCACGTAATTAAGTGCGGCCTCGCGCCCGTACTGGCGGACCTGATGCAGCGCGGCTATGCGACCGCCTTCGCCATGAACGGCGCGGCCTCCATTCACGATTTCGAGATCGCCCTGGCGGGCCAGACCAGCGAGGATGTGGAAGCCGTGCTGCCCGACGGCCGCTTCGGCGCGGCGGAGGAGACCGGGCGCGAGATGAACCAGGCCATCGCGGCGGGCGATCGCGATTCGCTCGGCATGGGCGAAGCGTTGGGGCGGCGCCTCGACGAAATCGCCGATCCGGCCTTCGCGCACGCGAGCCTGGTGCTGCAGGCCTGGCGCGCGGCCACACCGGTCACCGTACATGTAGCGGTCGGCACGGATACCCCGCACACCCATCCGGCGGCCGACGCGGCGGCCATCGGCAGCGCTACGCATCGCGATTTCCGCCTGCTGTGTTCGCTGCTTGCCGGACTCCATGAGGGCGGCGTTTACCTGAATGTGGGCTCCGCGGTGCTGCTGCCGGAGGTCTTTCTGAAGGCCGTCTCAGCCGTGCGCAATCTGGGCCATCCGCTGACCGGCTTCACCACCGTCAACCTGGATTTCCTGCAGCACTATCGCCCGAAAGTAAACGTGGTGGAGCGGCCTCACGCCAAGTCCGGCGGCGCGGGCATTGCGCTCACCGGTCATCACGAGCTGATGCTGCCGCTATTGGCCGCCTGCCTGATCGAACACGAGCCATGAGCCCGGAACCGCCCGCGCCGGATGACGGTCCGCTTATCGATCCGCTTGTCGATCCACTTGTCGAACCGCGGACGGTGGCGGCGCCCGAGAGTTATCCATTCTGGGGCTATCTGGACCTGGCCGGCTTCGTCCTCGTCGCGGTCCTCGCATTGTTGGTGGAGTCCTTGCTGGCCGGCGTGTTCCTGTCAGTCGTGCATGTCAGGAAGTTCCTGGTCGAACTGCCGGCCCAACTAGTTCTGTACGGGTTTCTGCTCTGGCTGCTCTCGGTAATTTTTCGCCGTTACTATGGACGGCCATTCTGGGAATCGTTGCGCTGGGTACCGGCGCGCCTGAGCGCATCGACGCTGGCGGCTTGCGGAGTTCTGCTGGCGTTTGGGGTGATGGGCGCAAGCGTGTTACTGAAGACGCCGGACATAAACAGCCCCATGAAGGAGCTGTTGTCGGACAAAACGTCCATGTTGCTGATCGCGGTGTTTGGCACCACGCTAGGGCCGCTCTGCGAGGAAATCGTGTTCCGCGGATTTCTGCAACCGCTGCTGGTGCGGTCGCTGGGGCCGGTTCCGGGAGTGCTCCTGGCGGCAGTGCCCTTCGGTCTGCTGCATTTGCAGCAGTACGGCAACTCCTGGCGTCACGTGCTGCTGATCACCCTGGCGGGCGCCGCCTTCGGTTGGATACGGCACCGCACCGGATCGACCAAGGCAGCGGTGATCATGCATGCGGCTTACAATGGCGTGTTCTTTGTGCTTTTGGCGGTACAGCAGACCGCGCCGCATGCGTGCTAAGTTACGGACAAGCCGCAGGCCCGTCCCACCCGCGTCTTAGTGGAACATCCCCAACATGTAGGCTATGAGGAGAATCAACAATATGGTGCCGACGCCTATGCCCGCACCGCCGCCGTAACCCCAGCGGCTGTGGCCGTAATAGCCCCCACCGCCGCCCAAAAGCAGCAACAAGATGATCAGTAGTATTAACACAATTTATTTCTCCAGGACCTTTTCCACCTGGCCAACCTTCTTTTGAATCTTACCGGCAAGGTTTTCATCCTGGCCTTCAGCTACTAAGTTAGGATTGTTGGTGACCTGGCCTGCTTTCTCTTTCACTTTGCCCTTCACTTCATGGAACTTGCCTTCAACCTGATCGTTGGTACTCGGTTTCATCTGTTTTTCTCCTAATCGGCTCTTACAATCGACTTGCACTAATGCCATAGCATTTGAATAGCCTTTTCGTCATCGAGCTATTCCGTGCAGGCCTGGAGCTATGAGTGAATGTTCCCGGCAGCAGTTATTGCCCTGGGACGTAAGAATTGCCTGCCCTATTGACCGGCCGCCGGCGCCGCCGTCCAAGTGCCATCGTCCACTGCGTCGCTGCCCGCCGTGGCCTCATAGCGGCCCTCAAACGTCTTGCCGTTCCATTGGCCGGTGATCTTGGTTTCGAGCGCATTACCCTGCAGCTCGAAATCGTAGATGGCTTCCAGCTTCGAGTGGTCTATTTTGCACGAACGTATAGTGGTCTTGACGTCGGCGCCGCCGACAGTAAAGCTCACCGCGCACTTCCAGCCGTCGGATGCGGATTCGAGTTTGATGCTGAAGGTTCCGCCACCACGGGCGCCGGTGCTTTTCCAATCGCCAGCATAGCGTCCGGCCAATCCGGCACCCGCGGCCAGCAGGCACAACACAGCAAACAGGGTCACTAGCGCGAGTCGGTGCATCGGGCTATTATCTCACGTCATCTCACGATCATGCTCGTTTCAGCCGCAGGCTGTTGGTCACTACGGTGACACTCGACAGGGCCATCGCCGCGGAGGCCAGCATCGGCGATAGCAGCCAGCCGGTAAATGGATACAGCACGCCGGCGGCTACCGGGATGCCGATGGCGTTGTAGGCGAAAGCCCAGAACAGGTTCTGCCGGATAACCCGCATGGTTCGCCGGGCCAGGTCGAGCGCGTCCGCCACACCGTTCAGATCGCCACGCATCAAGGTGATGTCGCCGGCCTCCATGGCGATGTCCGTGCCGGTTCCCATGGCGATGCCCACGTCCGCCTGGGCCAGAGCCGGGGCGTCGTTGATGCCATCGCCTACCATGGCAACTTTTTTCCCGGCCGCTTGCAGCTTACGCACCTCCGCCAGCTTGCCTTCCGGCAAAACGGCGGCGAGCACGTGTTGGATGCCGACCTGCCGCGCCACGTCTTCGGCGGTCGGGCGATTGTCGCCGGTCACCATCCATACTTCAATGCCCATGTCATGCAGACGGCGCACCGCGGCCGCGGCTTCACTCTTCACCGTATCGGCGATCCCGATCGCGCCGGCGATCTTGCCATCCACCGTGATCTCTATGGCAGTCTTTCCCTCAAGATGGGGTGCGCCAACCGTGACTTCGTGCCCGTTCACACGCGCTACGACCCCGTGGCCCGCGATGGCGCGAAAATCGGATGCGGGTTCCAGCGGAATCGATAGCTCTTTGGCATGTGCCACTACAGCCTGGCCAACCGGGTGTTCGGAATAACGTTCGGCCGACGCGGCCAGCCGCAGCAGCTCATCCACGCTGAATCCGCTCGCCGGAACCACATCGGTCACCCGCGGCGCGCCGCGCGTGATGGTGCCGGTCTTATCCAGGATCACCGTATCGATCCGGGCTGCCGCCTCCAGCGCTTCGCCGCCCTTGATCAGGATGCCGCGCTCGGCGCCCCGTCCCGTGCCCACCATGATGGCCGTGGGCGTGGCCAGGCCCAGCGCGCAGGGGCAGGCAATGATCAGCACCGCCACAAAATTCTCGAGCGCGAAAGACAGCGGCGCAAACGCCAGCCACACCAGGAAAGTCACCGCGGCAACGGCCAGCACGGCCACGGTGAAGTAACCGCTCACCACGTCCGCGAGGCGCGCTACCGGGGCGCGCGAGCCTTGCGCCTGCCGCACCAGCTCGATCATCTGTTGCAAAGCCGTGGCGCGGCCGATCTTGCGCGCTTCGAGCCTCAGGCTGCCCGAGCGGTTGATGGTGCCGCCGTAAACCGCATCGCCCGGCTTCTTATCCACGGGCATGCTTTCGCCGGTGAGCATGGATTCGTCGACGGCCGAGTCGCCCTCGCGCACCGCTCCATCTACCGGTATCTTCTCGCCGGGACGCGCCACTACGAGGTCGCCTATGCGCACCTGCTCGATCGGAATATCCCGCTCCGCGCCATCGCGAATGACGCGCGCCGTCTTCGGTTGCAGCTCGCGCAAGCGGCGTATGGATTCAGAGGCCCGCCCGCGCGCGCGCGCTTCGAGCAGCCGCCCGAGAAGAATCAGCGTGACGATCACCGCGGCCGCCTCGTAATAAACCTGGTGGCCGCCCTCCACCGTCACCACCAGCGAATAGAGGAACGCCGCGCCGGTGCCGAGCGAGATCAGCGTATTCATGTTCGCGGAGCGATGGCGCAGCGCGGTCCAGGCGTACTGGTAAAATGGCGCGCCCGCGAAGCACACCACCGGAGCCGCCAGCGCGAGCTGGATCCAGCTCATGGCGGGGAGCTGCATGAGCCCGGGCCACATGCCCAGCGCTACGACCGGTACGGAGAATCCCGCGGCCAGCAGCAGGCGCCGCCGCAGCGCGGAATATTCCTGCTGGCGCGACTGCTCCTCGACATCCACACCGGCTTCGGGCTGCGGCACTCCGTAGCCCAACTCTTCGATGGCGTCTACCAGATCGCGCACCGCCGCGCGCGCGGGATCGAATTCGACCGTGGCCGTGGAGGTGGCGAAATTCACGTGCGCGGCGGCCACGCCCGGCGTCGCCGAAAGCTGGTTCTCGATGCTGCGGGCGCACGCCGCGCAGGACATGCCGGTCAAGGGCAGATCCACGCGTTCGGCTGTTTCGGCGCTCATGGCCGCACTCGATAGCCAAGCTGCTGGATGGCGGTCAGCAGATCGGAAAGCTGGGTGCGATCTGGGTCGAACTCGACCGTAGCCAATCCGCCGGCGAGGTCCACTTGCGCCTTGGTTACGCCAGGTCTCGAGGAGAGTTTGCGCTCGATCGTGCGCGCGCAATTGCCGCAGGTCATGCCGTCTACGGTGATCTGGGCGGTTTCGAGGCTCACCCTTTAATGATGCAGCCGCGCTGCCCCAAGTAGCAGATAGCTTGCAGGCAGCCTTATTGGCTCACCACGGTTACCGACCGCCATGCCGAGTCGCCGGCCGCGTCGTATGCGTTCACCGTGATCATGTTGGTCCCTTCCAGCAGGGGGATGGCCGCCGCTGTCCACGAAGTTGTGCCTGTCGCAGTGCCAGAGCTGCCCGTGGAGTTCGTCCAGGTGACGGAGGTCACGTTGGCCGTCGCTGTACCACTCATGGTGATGGTCGGGAGCAACGTGGCGATGATGGTCATCGATGGCGAAGTGATCTTGAGCGACGGAGGTCCCGAAGGCGTTGGCGTGGTGGGGGTGGTGGGACTAGTCGGCGTAGTCGGAGCCGTCGGGGTGACCGGGAGCGTCGGGATGATCGGGATGATGGGAACGGCCGGCAGGGAGGGCGGCAAGGCCGTGGAGGCCTGCTGTGTTACCGTAATCGAACTCGAAGCCGTATCGCCGGCGCTGTCGGTTACCTGCACCGTAATCAGGTTGGATCCCTGATTTAACGGCACCGCGCCGATCGACCAGCTCGCCGATCCGGCCGCCGGTCCGGTACCGCCCTGATTGGTCGCCCAAATCACCTGTAGCGCTCCGGTGCCGCCCGCCGCCGTGCCGGAAAGCGCGATGGACGTGGCCGCGGAAGTCACGCTCCCTGTGGCCGGACTGGCAATCGTCACGCTTAACGCCGCAGGGACCGTATTCGGGCTGCCGTACAGAGATTGAATGCCGGCGATGTCGCTCGGGGAGAGCACCGCCCCGAACCGGTAGTAGGGATACATCACGGCGGTCGGATCGTCCGAATGCCCCAGGCCCAGGGCGTGTCCGGCTTCGTGCAGCGCCACTGTATACACATCCACATCCGACCCGATGTGCCAATCCTGATCTTCGTTCAAGTGCATCTGTCCGGCGATCGGCTCGGGGTTCTGCGGCGACGGGAAGAATGTGTGCGCCAGCACCGGGCTGCCAGCCGTGAACGGAAATTCGTCGCCATGCACCCCTTCGGCAAACATAATCGCAACCGTGCGGTCGACCGTCGCAGTGCTGCCCGGCACGAAGCTGATGTTGGTGTACTTGGCCCATTCCTGGAGCGCCCGGATGATCTCCGATTGCGTGCTGGCGGCCGGCAGCTTGGCGCTCATCTGGGTGAACACGTAATCCAATTCGACGATGCCTTGTGGGCCATTCGCGTCCGTGCCGCCCCAGCCGGTGCCCACGGTCACGTATTGCCCAACCGCCGCCAGCCCCATCATTGCCGAGGTGCAAGCCATCACCGGGTTGCCCTGAATCAGGTCGTTCGAAGCGGGAAAAATGTATGCCACTTCGTCATAACCGGCGATCTGAGCCAGCACGGCCGGTGTGGCCGACACGAGCTGGTGGTTGGGTGCCAGGTCCGGATGTTTCAGAATCTGCACATTGGCGCCGCGCAGCAGCTCGAGCGCTCGCCGCGGGACAACGTCAGGGTGAAACTCGATCACCACGACGGACGGCCCCGCATCCGCGGCGGCGGTGAGCAGCGGGCTGATTTTGTCCTCCGGCAGCAGCGGCCCGGCCCACTCGACCGCCAGGCCCTCCAGCGAGATAGGCTGGTGGACAAAGATGGTCAGTCCTCCCTCCGGAGCGGCTCCTACCACCCGCGCACCGCGGCGCTCGAGCTCCCGCACATCGCTCGCCTGAGGCGTGCCGGTGAATTGCACCAGCAGGTGGCCCGGCCCCTGCGCGACCGGCCCCAAGGCTTCCGCGGCGGGATAATCGGCTGCTGTCAGGTTCCGTGTTTTCAGGTGGATCGGCCCGCTTGCCCAAGCGGTGAGCGAAGCCAGACAGATGGTCAAAAGCAGAGAAGGGAGCCTGTTTGTCATGCGTCGAAACTCATTTAGCTAATCGGCCGGTTATGAGAAAATCTTAGGTCGCCGGACACCCCTTAAGTGATATGCGTGTGCAGATTCGGACTACCGCCTTAGCCCTGGCGATGTCTGGGTTATACGCCGCCCCCGGCACGGTTTATCAGCTCTCGACGGTAGCCGGCAGCGACATGGTGGGCGATGGCGGTGCAGCCGTCGCGGCCCAGGTGGACCAGCCCGAGGGCCTGGTAGTAGACAGCGCCGGCAATCTTTACATCGCCGACGCGGCCAATAATCGGGTGCGAAAGGTCAGCCCCGCGGGCATCATCACCACGGTCGCCGGAACCGGTCACCCCGGTTTCAGCGGCGACATTGGCCCAGCCGGATCGGCGCAGCTCAACCAGCCCTACGGACTGGCGTTCGACCCAGCCGGTAACCTCTACATCGCGGATTACGGCAACCAGCGCGTGCGGCGCATCAGCACGGGCGGGACAATCACCACCGTGGCCGGTAATGGCCAAACAGGCAGCAATGGAGATGGTGGTCCGGCCACCTCAGCACAGATGCTGAGCCCGCGTAACCTGGCGATCGACCCGGCGGGCGACATTTACGTTTCAGAGTTCCAGGGCCACACGGTGCGCCGCATTGGCGCGGATGGGACCATCACCACTGTCGCCGGCACAGGCGTCGCGGGATTCAGTGGAGATGGCGGTCCGGCCGTAGATGCGCAACTAAACGGCCCCGCGGGATTGGCCCTGGACGCTGCCGGCGACCTCTACATTGTGGATACAGGCAATTTCTCGATCCGCAAGGTGCAGGCCGGCACGATCACCACCGTTTGCAACCAGCAGAATTTCGGCTTGCCTTACGTAGCGCTCTCGGGCATCGCCGCCGATTCCACCGGCCGGCTGTATATCACGGAAAGCGTCGATAACGGCGTCTGGCGGTTGATTCCCGGCGGCGTACTCACTCTCTTCGCAGGCGCGCCATATGCCGGGGCGCCATCCGGGAATGGAGGCCTGGCACTGCAGACGGCGCTGATCAAGCCGGTGGATGTGACGGTGGATACCTCGGGTAATGTGTATATCTCCGAATTCGAACAAGTACTCTCAGTGGCAGCCGCCACGAGTATCGTCTCCACTGCCGCCGGCGACGGCACCTTCGGCTTCAGCGGAGACGGCGGCAGCGCGACCGTCGCGGTGCTCAACGGGCCGGTCGGCTTGGCATTCCTCAATGGCAATGTTTACATTGCCGACCAGGCGAATCAGCGCGTCCGTGAAATGACGATAGGCGGTCTCATTTCCACCGTGGCCGGCAATGGCCAGGTAGTGCCCCCGGCCCCCGTGCTCGGCGATGGACTGCCGGCCACCAGCGCCGGACTGTACAATCCCGCCGGCTTGACCTTCGATCTCGAGGCCAATCTGTACATCGCCGACAGCTACGACAACCGCGTCCGTCTGGTGGGGTCATCCGGCGTGATCGTCACTTTTGCGGGAACCGGCTTGAGCATCGGCCTCGGCGGCGATGGCGATCCGGCGGTCTCAACTCCGCTATTTCATCCGCAGGGCGTCCTGGCCGACACTTCCGGCAATCTATATATCGCCGACACCAACAATAACCGCGTAATTCGCGTGGACTCGGCTGGCAATATGCATACAGTCGCCGGTACCGGCTCTGCTGGCGACGACGATTCGATGCTAGCCCAGTTAAACGGCCCCACCGGTTTGACCCTCGATAGCGCCGGCGACCTCTACATCGCCGATACAGGCAATCATCGCGTGCTCATGCTGACCCCCGCCGCATCTATCTCCACGATTGCCGGTACCGGCACGAGCGGCTTCGGCGGCGACGGCGGCCCCGCATCCTCCGCGGCGCTGAGCTTTCCGTGCGCTGTCGTCGTGGACTCCAGCCAGGACATCTTCGTCGCCGACGGCGGCAACAACCGCATTCGCGTCGTCACTCCCGATGGCAACATCGCCACTGTCGCCGGTACAGGGGTCGCGCTTTACAACGGAGACAGCGGTCCGGCGCTTCAAATGGCGCTCAACAATCCCTGCGGCCTGGCATTCGACGGCTCCGGCGATCTGCTGGTGGCGGACACAGGCAACAACCGCGTTCGCATGTTATCAGCCGCCCAGGTTGTCGTGCCGCCACCGGGCGAGGTCAACACAGCCTTCGCCAATGCCGCCAGTCTGCTTCCAGGCGCTCTTGCGCCGGGCGAGATCTTTACCATCTATGGCTCGGGCATAGGGCCCGCCACGGGTCTCAGTGGCGCGTTGGACTCAGGCATGATGGCGACCACCCTCGGCAACACCCAGGTGCTCATCGGTAACACTCCCGCGCCGCTGTACTACGTGCAGTCGCAGCAGATCAACGCGCAGGTGCCTTACGAGGTAGCCGGCCAGACGTCGACGCAGGTCCAGGTACTCTACAACGGAGAGACCGTCATGAACGTGGAAGTTTCGCTGGCGGCCGCCAGTCCCGCGCTGTTCACCGTGAGCTCCGGCGTGGGCCAGGTCGTGGCGGTGAACGAGGACGGCTCGCTCAACTCCGATCAGAATCCGGCGCAGCTCAGTTCTATCGTCGTGCTCTATGCAACGGGCCAGGGCCAAACCCAACCCGCCTGCGTCACGGGCCAAGCCGCCCAGGCTCCCTATGGCACGCCGCAGCTACCGGTATCGCTGACCATCGCCGGAGTTGCCGCGGATGTGATTTGGGCCGGCAATGCTCCGGGCTTCGTCGGCCTGCTGCAGATCAATGCCCGCATTCCCGGCGGCTTCATCCCCACCGGCGACCTGCCGGTGGTCCTAACCATTGGAAGCTATGCGAGCGCGGCGGGCGTCACCATCGCGGTCGAATAGCAGAGCAACACTGCTAGACTACTAGCTGATGCTTCCCATCGCGCTCACTATTGCCGGATCGGACCCCTCGGGGGGCGCTGGAATCCAGGCCGATTTGAAGACGTTTCACCAGTTCGGCGTGTACGGCGAAGCCGTCATCACGCTGCTTACCGTCCAGAACACCACGCGCCTCGAGCGCCTGGAGTGCGTGCCCGCTGAACTGGTGATGGCGCAGTTGCGCGCGGTCCTCGAAGACATGCCGCCGCACGCAGCTAAAACAGGCGCGCTGGGCAACCGCGAAAACGTCGAGGCGATCGCCGCCGCCGCCGCCGGCTTCACTTTTCCGCTGGTGGTTGATCCGGTCATGATCAGCAAGCATGGCCAGCCCCTGATCTCGCCCGATGCCGTAGACGCCGTTCGCCAGCTTTTGATTCCCCACGCCTTCCTAATTTGCCCCAACCTGGCGGAAGCCGAAGCCCTGACCGGTATGCCCGTCGAAACCGTGGACGATATGCGCGCGGCGGCGCAGCGCCTCTGCGGACTGGGGGCTAAGGCCGCGCTGGTGAAAGGCGGGCACCTGCAGGAAAGCGCCGTGGACGTGCTGTTCGATGGCAAGGATTGGCGCGAGTTTGTGGCTCCGCACTTCGACACGCTGCACACCCATGGCACCGGGTGTACCCATTCGGCCGGCATAGCCGCGGAGCTGGCCCGGGGCGCCTCCGTCGAGTCGGCCGTCACGCGGGCCAAGAGCTACATCACGCAGGCCATTCGCTCGAGCCCCGGGCTGGGGCACGGCGCCGGTCCGGTGAACCATCATGCGCCCACCGGGCTGAAAGTGGGGGCCCGATGAAATTCGCCGATGTGCTGATGGCGGCAATCCGCCGCTCCGAGATCCCTTTGCGCTTCGAGCCGGGCGCCGAGGAGGCGGTCGCTAAGCCTGTTACCGCGCTGCTCCAGGCCTGGCTCGAAGCGCACGAACCAGCCGAGCCCCGCTCGGATTTCGACTACGGCCAGAAGGCTCTGATCGCGCTGCTCCTCGAGGAATTGAACGGATCGAAAGACGTGCCTGTCGCATAATCCGCCAGCTAGTGTTCAAATACTAGACAGTTCGTCATAGAACTGAATTCCTGCCAGCCAACGTAACTCAAAGGTAATTGCAGCGTCTTCCTGAATGCGGGCGGAATCACAGCTGTGGGCGCTGTACGATCCGGCACTATCGGGATTTTGAAGTTCAAATTCCTCTAGCTATAGTACTGCGGATACAGTACCATGATCAGGGATGAGGCTTTGCAAATTTGGCCATGGAATTGCTACAGTAGTAACCCGTGCGGCACCTTCTCGTGAGAAGAACGGCCGTATCTGAGCCGAAGAGGCTGAGATTTTTTGAAACTTTTGTAGTTAAGTTTCGTCTATTTCTTGTCTGGCGAGAAGAGCCCGATAGAGAGAACGAAAAAAGATAGGAGAACGAACATGAACAGGACCGAACTCGACAAATACAAGGCAGTGCTCGAAGCCAAACAAGCAGAACTATCCCGCGGATTACGAAATCGGGACGAGATCGTGATCGAGAAGACGCCGGATGCACTCGACGAAGTGCAACTTGCTGGAGAGCGGGAACTTGCCATTCGGAACCTGGACCGCGAAGCGAGCCTGCTACGCCACGTCCGGGGCGCTTTATCGCGTATCGCCGACGGCAGCTATGGCACTTGTATGCACTGCGAAGAGGAGATCAAGATCAAGCGTATCGAAGCCGTACCTTGGGCAGCCTTCTGCATTCGCTGCCAGGAAGCGGCAGACCGTAACGACTTCTCTCCCGCCGAGACCATTGACGAACTGCTGGCACACGCCGCGTAGGTTCGCATCTTCCAACGGGCGTGGGAGGTATCCCACGCCCGACGTGTTTTTGGCGACTGCGCCATAATACACACGGTTATTGCTCTAGTCTTAGGCGTACTGGGTCTTTTCCCTCAGTGAAGCGTATACTGCGCGTAGAGTTGTGCGATATTTGCACTGCGCGCGTCTCCGGAATGAATCAGCACGCGGTAACGGAATCGCAGAGCTTCGCCCGGCGCTAGCGTGAGGCTGCCGTTCTTGCTGTTGTCATGCTCGAAATCGTGCAGGCCGAATATGTTAGCGGCAAATAACCCATATGCGCGGGCATGCCACCAGGTAGGGTGTCGTGGGTTCGACGGATGGTCGAAAATGGCGATTCCCAGAGCCTCGCCATCGACTACACCGGCAAAATCTGCCCAGTCCGCGCGCTTGCCCCAAATCTCTTTTTCACCCTGGCGGCCTTCGGAGTCCACCATCTTGCCGGTGCGCTTCGGCAGCGCGGGAGCGTCGGGTCGGGGTTCCTCCAGAGCGGAGGCCAGGCGCACCGCAAAGACGCCTTCCTTGGTGTCGCCGAAGGTAACCTTTTCACGCGCCGTCAAGGTGATATCGAAGTCGATGATGCGGGCGTCCTTCCCCGCGTAAAACGTCATCCGGCGCGCCTCCGACAGCAGCGGCTTGCCCGCCGGGTCCTGCCAGATAAACGAAGCGTCGATGGTGCCAGAGTCCTTCCCGCTCGAAACGCCATTCACCTTTGCCAGCACGATGCGGCCGAACTTGCCGCCGCGATCCTCGTTGCCCCAGAAGTCAAAGCCATTCACGTCGCCATGGGAAAACCACAGGCCGCGATGATGCGGATGGTCGTGCGTCTCGCCCGCTATGTTCTCCATGGGAAAGCCGCGTGTCACCACTTTGCCGCTGGCCGACCGCAGCGGATGCAGATACGGCTTGTTGGTTTCCGGACCGATGAAGAAGTCGGTGAAGGGCCGGCCGTCAATCTCGACCGAAATGCGCTCGACGCCGTGCTCGGTGACGCGCACCTGAGCGGCCAGCGGCAGCGTCAACAGGATACCCCAAAGAACAGGTCTCATGGGTTCACAGAATGCGCGGCCGGCTGGCTTAGAACAGCAGCTTCAAAGCTAACTGCACGTTGCGCGGAGCGCCAGGGCCGATGCCCGGCGCGCCAAACGCCACATCGTAGGTCGAGCCGATCTGTCCTAAGTTGCTAGCTTGAAGGTTGTTAACCGGTCCGGAGTAGTTTACAAAATTGAAAATATTAAAGATTTCAGCCCGAAACTGAAGCCTGACGTGCTCGGTGATCGCGAAGTTCTTAAACACCGAGTAGTCGATCTGGTGGGTGGGAGGACCATAAAACTCGTTACGCCCCTCATTTGAATAGGTGCCTGGAGCCGGCCGTCCGAACGCTGCCGGATTGAACCAGAAATAGGTGCTGCTGGCTCGATCCGAGGTGGGCACATTCGAGAAGGGGTTGCCGACCACCTCTGCCCGGTCAGCGTACTCTTGCGTGTCGCTGGAATCGTAGCCGGAATACACCGTAAACGGTGTGCCGGTGAAGAATGAGAATAAGGTATTCATCTGCCAGCCGCCTAAAAGAGCCCGGTACTTAACCGCCTCGGGGAACGCATAGGTCAGGAACATGGAAAATGAATTGCGGATATCGAAATCCGAATTGCCGAAATCGCACCGCAGGCAATAGCTGTTCTGAGGAATGATGTGGCGAGCGTAGGACAGGTCGTCCATGGAGTGTCCCAGCGTGTAGCTGAGCTTGGTGGTAAAGCCGTGGAAATTCGTGGTTCGCACGGAGGCGAGCAGGGCGTTGAAATGACCATTGGCGACGGACTGCACTTCATTGATGGCGCCAAGGTCGGGGAACTGGCTGGAGTAGGGACGCGAGCTGTTCGCTTCCGGCGCACCCTGTGGAATCTGATTGATATCCAACATGTCCGGCAAGTGGCGGCTCAAGCTGCCCGAATAGCCCACCTCGACCACCGCATCCTTAGCCAGTTGATACTGAACGTTGAGGTTCGTATTCAAGCTATAACCGGTGACGAACTGCTGGCTAACGGCAAAGCCGCCGAAAACGGTCGTCGGACTCCCCGCAAGGGAACTTCCCGCAAAGATAGGAACACCCGCCGCAAGAGTAATAGGCGATAGATTCGACTCCGTCATAACCGGTGCGGGTCCGCCGATGTTTCCGTTAATTCCCGTCCCAGCGCTGTTGGACGCGCCGCTGTCGCCGAAGTAGGCGATGTTGGGGACTTGATAGAACATGCCCCAGCCGCCACGGATGACCAGCCTGCCGCCGGCCTTCGGTTGGTAAGCAAATCCGAAGCGCGGAGCAAAATCGTGCAGATCGCGGGGCCACAGCGTGCTCAGGCCGTGTGTGCCGACATAGGTGATGCCGCCGTCAGCGGGGATGAAGGTCGAAATAAGGTCCTTCGGATTAACGATCGGGCTTTGATACACCCAGTTCAGGCCATAGTTCAGTGTCAGCTTCGGAGTGATTTTCCAACTGTCCTGACCAAAAACAGAAGCGCCGTTGAGGTTGTAAATGCGCTGCTGGTTACCGTAGGCGACCCTGGCATTGCCGGTAGCTATGCGACCAGAAAGAAAATCCGCGAGTGCGTCGAGCGATGGATTGGGGGACACCCCCGGGTTCGGCGGCGGACATGTTCCCCCCACTTCCCAAGTGTCATACGCGCATCCGGTGGCGAAGGGTCCTTGGGTGCCATCAAACGTGAACGTCCCGGGCGCATCCGAATCATAAAACACATCCAGGCGTGAATAGCGGTAATCGCCGCCAAAACGGAACTCGTGGGAGCCCACGGTGTAGGTGAAGGTCTGATCGATGTGGCCGGTGGTGTCGATGCGTCCGAGCGGCGGCGTCAAGCCGGTTGAATCGAATCCTGAAATGTTGATGTTCGGGGAGCCAAAATCCGTGGGATTGGTTACGCCGTCGTTGAATCCGATCTGCGGCATGTTGAAGCCGTGGTTGGCATCATCGAACACCTGCTTGAAATAGTTCACGCCCACCAGCGTTTGCGCCACGAGGCGAGGCGTAATCACAGCGTTGTAGACCAACG
>Ga0302324_100000902_pt1 | contig 74509 bp, 64 predicted proteins | sample Palsa_T0_1_FD_201949 | JGI IMG/M metagenome (GOLD analysis project Ga0302324, IMG submission 201949) | Peat permafrost microbial communities from Stordalen Mire near Abisko, Sweden - Palsa_T0_1 | ecosystem: Environmental > Terrestrial > Soil > Palsa > Peat permafrost | place: Sweden: Abisko...
TCTCAAGCTCGAAACCCATCTGCCGCGCGTGCCTTACAAGGAGACGATCCGCAAAAACGTGACCCAGCGCGGCCGGCACAAGCGGCAGACGGGCGGCCATGGCCAGTTCGGCGATGTCGTGGTGGAGATCAGGCCCTTGCCGCGCGGCTCGGGCTTCGTGTTCGAGGACAAGATCTCCGGCGGCGTCGTACCGCGACAATGGATTCCGTCGGTGGAAAAGGGCATCGCCGAATATCTGAAACAGGGACCGCTGGGCTTTCCCGTCGTCGATGTCGCCGTGGCGCTGGTAGACGGCTCCTACCATACGGTCGATTCGTCCGACGGCGCGTTTCAGATCGCCGGCCGCATCGCGATGAGCGAAGGCATGCCCAATTGCAGCCCCGTGCTGCTCGAACCGATCATGCATGTGCGCATCCATGTGCCGAGCGACGCGACCGCCAAAGTGAATGCGGTGGTGAGCGGGCGGCGCGGACAGCTCATGGGCTTCGATGTGCGCGACGGCTGGAAGGGCTGGGATACGGTCGAAGCGCAGATGCCGCATTCCGAACTGCATGGCCTCATCATCGAATTGCGCTCGCTGACACAGGGTGTGGGCACGTTCGAAATGGAATTCGATCACCTGGCGGAACTCACGGGCAAGCTCGCCGATCAGGTCGTGGCGTCGCACAAGGCCGCGGCGTAGGCGCGTTCCAAAAAAAAAGCCGGAGCGATTTCTCGCTCCGGCTCACTTGGAGTCTCTCGCCCGGGGGGGCGGGGAGAGACGACGAAGTTCAATTCTTCGTCTGTCGGCGCCGCGGGGGAACGGCGCGCGACATAACGGAAATATGCAGCGCCGCGCGCCGTTTCAACTGTTGAATTTTATCGTTCGCGTTCACGGTTTCGCGAGCAGGAAACAGGCTGCTCTCAGTACCGCCAGTCCTTCGCCGCGCGCACAAGGAAATCGCGGAAAGCGCCCACGCGCTTGGATTGGCGCAGAGCGTCGCAATAGACGAGATGCACGTCGAAGGTCGGGCCTTCGATTTCGGGCAGGATGCGCACGAGATTAGGCCGCGCGTCCGCCACATAATCCGGCAGGGCCGAGATTCCCATGCCGGCTTCGGTCGCGTGCAGAATGCCCGAGATGTTGTTGATGCGCAGCGCGCGCCCGCTTTCGCCATGCACGCGGAAGGTCTGGTCCGTCAGCCAGTTCACGTCGCGGATTTCCGGCGTCGCCGTCTCGCCATAGACGATGAGGCTGTGCTTCGCGAGCTCCTCGAAGCATTTGGGCGTGCCCGCCCGCGCGAGATAGGCCGGCGACGCATAGATATGATAGTGCACCGTGAACAGTTTGCGCTGGATGAGATCGGCCTGCACCGGCGCGCGCATCCGGAGCGCGATGTCGGCTTCGCGCTGCGCCAGATCGAGTTCGCGATCCTCCAGCACGAGATGAACCTGCAATTCCGGGTAATCGCTCAGGAATTCCTGCAGCTTCGGCAGCAGCCAATAGGTGCCGAGACCGTGGCTGGACGTGACTTTCAGCGAACCGCGCGGCGCGGCCTGCGCATTCTTGAGCGCCTCTTCGGCCTGTCCCAGTCGCGTCAGGACGTCTGAAACCGCGCCGTATAAAAGTTCGCCTTCATCTGTCAGCGTCAGTCCGCGCGCATGGCGTTGAAACAGGGGCGTGGCGATCTCGTCTTCAAGCGCACTGATCTGGCGGCTGACGGCGGATTGGCTCAGCATGAGCATCTGACCGGCGTGGGTGAAGCTGCCGGCGGAAGCTACCGCGTGAAAAATGCGAAGCTTGTCCCAATCCATGTCGCCTCCCATTCCGCCAGCGGATTAGTGGTGCCCGCCTGCCAGAAACCGCTCGGCTTCGAGCGCCGCCATGCAGCCCATGCCGGCGGCGGTGACTGCCTGGCGGAAAATCTTGTCCTTCACATCGCCCGCCGCAAACACGCCGGGCACGTTGGTGCGCGTCGAATCCGGGGCGGTGCGGATATAGCCTTCGGCGTCCATGTCGAGCTGGCCGTGGAACAGGCTCGTCTCCGGCGTATGGCCGATCGCAACGAAAAGCCCGTCGATGGGAAGCGTGTCGATGGCGTCGTCTTCAAGATTGCGCAGGACGATCGCGTTGACGCTGCGCGGATTCTCGCCGCCCAGGATATCGTCGACGGCCGTGTCGTAGCGGATCTCGATTTTGGGATTTGCCGCCAGGCGCATCTGGTTGGTCTTGTCGGCACGCAGCACGGCGCGGCGATGGACCAGCGTCACCTGCTCCGCGAAATTGGTGAGATAGAGCGCTTCCTCCGCCGCCGTGTTGCCGCCGCCCACGACGGCGACACGCTTGCCGCGGAAAAAGAACCCGTCGCAGGTGGCGCAGGCCGAAACGCCGAAGCCCTTGAACTTTTCTTCGGCGGGCAACCCAAGCCATTTCGCCTGCGCGCCCGTGGCGATGATGAGCGTCTCAGCGATATAGCGCGCGCCCGAATCGCCCGTAAGCGTGAACGGCCGGTGCGCAAGATCGGCCGCGACAATGGTGTCCTGCACAAGGCGCGTGCCGACATGCTCCGCCTGCGCCTGCATCTGCTCCATGAGCCAGGGTCCCTGAATCGCTTCCGCGAAGCCCGGGTAGTTCTCGACTTCGGTGGTGATGGTCAACTGGCCGCCCGGTTGGATTCCCGCGATCATCACGGGTTCGAGCATGGCGCGGGCGGCATAGATCGCGGCCGTGGCGCCGGCGGGTCCGCTGCCCAGAATGATGACTTTGGCGTGCGTGAAATCGGCGTCCGACATGACGCTCCCAACATTGTGATTTCGCGGGATGAGCCGGCCGAGACTGCCGCGGCATCGCCGCCCCAATGCAGGTGATATCGGAACCGCAGCGGAAAAGGTCAAGCGCGGTGTCGGAACCGCGTCATTCCGGGCTTTTCCATCACCGTGCATAGTTTGGGGCGACCCGCGCGCGATCGGGTTGCCGGCGGCGATTCTGCAACCGTGGCGGTTTCCTTCTGCAAGGAACTTTCCGGCAATCGAAATTTAATTGCGCAAGATTGTGGCGAGGGATTAAATGCGTCCCGTGTCCATCATCGAAGGCCCATCATGGAGCGTCACAAGCTCGATTCCATCGACATCCGCATTCTGTCCGAATTGCAGGACAATGGCCGCATCACCAATGTCGAACTGTCGCGACGCGCGAAGATCACCGCGCCACCTTGCCTCAGGCGCATGCGTGCCCTTGAAAAGGCCGGCTACATCAAAGGCTATCATGCGGACCTCGACAGCAAATCGCTGGGCTATGAAGTCACGGGTTTTGCGTTCGTCGGGTTGGCCAGCCAGGCCGAAACCGATCTGAAGCATTTCGAGGAACAGGTGCGCGGCTGGCCGGCCGTGCGTGAATGCCACATGCTGTCGGGCGAAGTCGATTTCCTGCTCAAATGCGTGGCGACGGATCTGTCGTCGTTCCAGTCCTTCATCACGGAAACGCTGACGGCGGCGAAGAATGTGGCGAGCGTGAAGACGGCGCTGGTGATTCGCGCGAGCAAAAGCGAACCGGGCGTGCCGCTGAGCGTGAAGTGATCAGTCCTCGATCTCGCGCTCTCGCGTCTCGGGCAGGAATAACAAAGTGACGCAGAAGCCTATCGCGGCGATGATCGTGGGGTACCACAGCCCCGCATAGATGTTGCCCGTGGCGACAACGATGGCGTAGGCGGTGACCGGCAGGAAGCCCCCGAACCAGCCCACACCCACGTGGTAGGGAAACGACAGCGCGGTGTAGCGGATGCGCGTCGGGAACAGTTCGACGAGTGCCGCCGCCTGCGGACCGTAGAGTGCGGCCGCTGCTACGATGAACACCAGCAGCAACGCAATCGTTCGCGGCACGTCGATGGCGCGCGTGTCGGCCGACAGAGGATAGCCGGCCGATTTCAATGCCGCCTTGAGCGTCGTCGCAAATTGCTTTCTGGCGGCCGTGAATTGCGCGGCGTCGAGCGTCTTGCCGTCCGGGCTCGCGACTTCGGCCGCACCGATATGAACAATAGCCGGCGCGCCCGCAGCCGCTTGCTCGTTGCGATAAGGCACGCCGGTTGCCGCGAGCGTGCTCTTGGCGATGTCGCAGGAGCTGACGAATTTCGCCTTGCCGATGAGATCGAACTGCACCGAGCAATCGGACGGCGCCGCTGCAACCGTCACCGGCTCCCGCGCGGCCGCCTGGACAAGTACCGGATTGGCCGCCTGTGCCAGAAGCTGGAAGCCGGGCATCAGGCACACCGCAGCGAGACCCAGCCCGAACAGCATCACCGGCTTGCGGCCGGTCCTGTCCGAGAGCCAGGCGAAGAATATGTGCAGGGGCACGCTTGCCGCCGTCACCGCGATGATGAGCGCGTTGACCGTCGGCCCCGGCACCTTGACCACGCCCTCCAGGAAAAACTGCGTATAGAACATCGCCGTATACCAGACGGCGCCCTGGCTCATGAGCAGACCGAACAGCGCGATGAGAACTATTTTGAGATTGCTCCAGCGCAGGAACGATTCCGCGAGCGGTGCCTGCGAGGCGCGGCCCTCTTCCTGGATGCGGCGGAACATCGGAGATTCGTTGAGGCGCAGCCTGATCCACAAAGAAATGGCGAGAAGTGCTGCGGACATCAGAAACGGAATTCGCCAGCCCCAGACCTTGAACGCATCTTCGCCGAGCGCCGTGCGACAGCTCAGAATGATTGCGAGGGCGAGAAACAATCCGAGGCCGGCCGAAGCCTGAATCCAGCCAGTTGCGGCCCCGCGGCGATTCTTTGCGGCATGTTCGGCCACATAGACGGCCGCGCCGCCATATTCGCCGCCGATGGCGAAACCCTGGAGGATGCGCAACGCGACAAGTGCGTAAGGTGCCGCGACGCCGATAACGGCATAATCCGGCAGCAGGCCCACAGCCACCGTCGCCAGACCCATAACGGTGATCGTGACCAGAAAGGCGCGCTTGCGTCCCACGCTGTCGCCGATGCGCCCGAACACCAGCGCTCCGAACGGACGCACAGCGAACCCGGCCGCGAAGGTGAGCAGCGCGAACACATAGCCCTGCGCTTCGCCGGCGCCGGCATAGAAATGCTTCCCTATGATCGCCGCCAGCGAGCCGAAAATGAAGAAATCGTACCACTCGAAGACGGTGCCGGCGCTCGACGCCGCGACGACCATCGTCATGCGCCTTCTGTCGGTGCCGGGCACCATCTCGGCCGGTATTGCCATTCTTGCTCCCCCAGGGTCAGTGCTAGCGGAGGTGAGGCCCGGCCTGCAAGGGCGGGCGTATGGCGCGGCGGAGCGAGTCCGGCCAATATGGCCCGTCCTCGCTGCATAGAATCATGAAACCCAATTTCGATTTCACAGATCCCGACGCGCTCGCGGAGCATCTCGTCCGCACGCTGGGACGGCGGATCGTTCTTGCGCTGCCGCTGGGGTTGGGAAAAGCCAATCATGTCGCCAACGCACTCTATGCCCGCGCGGCCCAGGATCGTTCGATCTCGCTGCGGATTTTCACGGCATTGAGCCTGGAGAAGCCGCATTACGGCAGCGAACTCGAGCGCCGGTTTCTCGAGCCCGTCATCGAAAGGCTGTTCGGCGATTATCCCGAACTGCTCTATGTCAGGGCGCTGCGCGAAGGTTCCGTTCCGTCCAATATCGACGTCAACGAGTTCTTCTTTCTTGCCGGGCGATGGCTGCGCGTGGCAGCCGCGCAGCGCAGCTATATCTCCGCGAATTACACCCATGCCGCGCGTTACGTCATGGAACGCGGCGTCAATGTCGTCGGACAGCTTGTCGCCAGACGCGAGACGAACGGCGCCCGGCGCTACAGCCTCTGCTGCAACACCGATCTGACGCTGGATCTGCTGCAGGCGCGGGTGGAAGGACGGACGGATTTCCTGCTGGTCGGCCAGGTCAACGCCGAATTGCCGTTCATGCCGGGCGCCGGCGACTTGCCCGCCGACACGTTCGGTGCGGTGCTCGACGGTCCGCAGACGGAGCATTCGCTGTTCGCGCCGCCGAACGAACCGGTCGATCTCGCCGAACATGCGATCGGTCTCAATGTGGCGCGGCTTGTGCCGGACGGCGGCACGCTGCAGATCGGCATCGGCCAGGGCGGCGACGCGGCGACGCACGCGCTGATTCTGCGTCATCGCGAGAACGCCGCGTTCCGCGAGGCGATCGCGCGGCTTTCACCGTGGGACGCCGATACAGGCCATCTGGCGCCGTTCGACGCCGGCCTCTACGGCCTCAGCGAAATGTTCGTTGCAGGGTTTCTCGCGCTCCTGAAGGCGGGTGTTCTCAAGAGAGAGGTGGACGGCGCGCTGCTGCATGGCGCGTTCTTTCTGGGACCGAAATCCTTCTATCGTTCGTTGCGCGAGCTGGACGAAGCGACGCTCGCTAAGCTCCGGATGACAGCCGTCTCGTTCACGAACGAGCTCTACGGGGACGAAGCCGCCAAGCGCGCCGCGCGCGTGGGCGCACGGTTCGTCAACAGCACCATGATGGCGACGCTCTTGGGCGCCGCGGTGTCGGATGCGCTGGAAGACGGGCGTGTGGTGAGCGGCGTGGGCGGCCAATACAACTTCGTGGCGCAGGCTTTCGCGCTGGCGGATGCGCGTTCCATACTCACCTTCAAAGCGACGCGGTCGGCGGGCGGAAAGGCTTCGTCCAATACCCGTTTTGCCTATGGCCATGAAACGATTCCGCGCCATCTGCGCGATGTGTTCATCACCGAATACGGCGTGGCCGATCTGCGCGGCAAAACCGACGAGGAAACGGTGCAGGCGATGCTTGCCGTCGCCGATTCGCGCTTCCAGCCAGAACTGATGCGGGCGGCGAAAGACGCGGACAAACTCGCGAAGACGTACGAAATCCCTAAGGCTAAGCGGGAAAATACGCCGGAGCGCATCGCGGCGGCACTTGCGCCCCTACGCGCCCGCGGGTGCCTCCCGGAATATCCTTTCGGAACGGATTTCAGCGAGAGCGAGCAACGTCTGCTGCCGGCGCTGGAGATGCTCAGTGAGGCGTCGGCGTCGCCTTTGCGCCTGGCAAAGCTCGCCCTTCAGGGGTTTTCTGCCACTTCGTCCGCGCAGGAGCAGATATGCCTGGAGCGAATGGCTCTCGACAAGCCGCGATCGTGGCAGGACAGAATCTACCAAACGCTGTTGCGCGCCACGCTTTATGCGACCCGAAAGCCGGCGGCGGGTGGTGCGTCATAGTTCGAGACGGTTGTCGTCGCGAGCGTGGGCATCTCTGCGTTAAATCCTTTGAGGCCTCGGCCAGATTTCAGTCTACCTCGGATGAGCGGCCAGCCAGCGGTCGATGTCGGGCAGGCGTTGGGTCCGGACTTTCGCGTTGAACGTGACGGTCGCTTCCGCCTTGACCACGTCGCCCTGCGCGTCCGCCGGAATGTGTGCGTTTGCGTAGGTACGCAGGGGCGCAAGGATGGCTGTGTCGTGCGAGGGCGATGCGAGCCGCGGCACGAATTGCGACCGGCTGTCGGGCTCCAGGATCTTGTTGAAGACATCGACGTGATCGGAGGCAAACGCCACGGCCAGTTCCGGATAGTGATCGGAAACCGCATCGAGAATCGACGGCCGCACCGTCAAGGGCGGTTCGTCAGACAGCGCCAGTTGCAGGGCGCGGTTCGCCAGGTCGCGATTGTGGACGCTCCCGAGGAGCACGTAGAGTTCGCGTTTCTCCAGCGACGATTTTGCGTTTTTTGCCAGCGTATGAATCTGCTCCCAGGTCGCCTCGTCGGCATGCGTGGCCACGATCTCGAGCACGCTGCGGCGCAGATCGGTCGAAAGCGTCGCGGGATCTGCGACAAAAGCCGCGAAGCGGCGACGCGCTTCGGCGATGACGGCCGGGTCGTCAAGATCGCTGAGCGCGTCGAGCAGCGAGGCGCGCAGGAGCGTCGTGTTCTGGGATTCGCCCGGCACAGAAGTCCAGCCCACTTTCGCGAAGATGGGGGCAAGCACGCGCCGCCCATAGGCTTGAAACGCGGCCTGTCCCGGCAAGCCTTCGTAAAGCGAATCGATGCCGTCCAGCCGCTGCGCAACATTGTCCTGGACATAGGTGTCCATGTCCGGCGTCACCGCGCTCGCGAGGGCGAGGAAATCGCTGAGCGGCTCGTCGCCGGAATAGCCGAGCGACCGGCTGTCGTTGAGCAGGCCCAGCTGATCGATGGGCGTCAGTGCATGAAATTGTGCGGCAAGTTTCTCGAAAACCGCCGGCGCATAGAGTGTGCGGAAATAACCGGCCTGGCCCACATTGACGATGGGAACAGCGGTTTGCGCGACGGCGACCTCGGCCGGCTTCCGCCGCGAGACGAGGCCATGCCAGGTCACCGGACCGCCGAGGGTCGTCTCGGCCACGGGTACGCGCCACGATGTCGGCGCCTTGCCGGAATCGTCCACCGTGTAGCGTTCCTGCGTGAGACGGAGACCTTTGGCATTCGGCGTGACGCGGATCATCGGCACGCCGGCCTGCAGCGTGAAATCATGCGCCACCGGCGTCACCGGCATCGTCGCGGTCTTGTCGAGTTCGCGCCACAGATCGTCGGTGACGGTATTCCCATAGGCATGGGCCTTGATGTAATTGCGCACGCCGTCGCGAAAACGGTCCGCGCCCACATAGTTTTCCAGCATGCGGATGACCGCTTCGCCTTTCGAATAGGTGATCGTGTCGAACGCCTCGTTGGCCTGCAGCACGTCATGGATCGGCGTGATGATCGGGTGCGTCCCGGCGCGGCTGTCCACGCGCATGGCACCTTCTTTCGCGCCCATGGCATCGAGCCACAATTTCCATTCGGGATGGAAATGATCCGTGGCCTTGAATTCCATCCACGATGCGAAGCCTTCGTTGAGCCAGAGATCGTCCCACCACGCCATGGTGACGAGGTCGCCGAACCATTGATGCGCCATTTCATGCGCCACGACGATGTAGACGTCGCGTTGGTCCGATTGCGTGGAGATCTTTGGATCGATGAGTAGATCGCGTTCGAAATAGAAGATCGCGCCCCAATTTTCCATCGCGCCGAAAAACTGGCTTTCGCCCGGGCCGGCGATGAGGTCGAGCTTGGGCAGCGGGTATTTCACGTCGAAATAGTCTTCGTAATAGGGCAAGATGTGTGCCGCCGCATCGAGCGCGAATTGCGCCTGGTCGGTGTCGCCGCGCTTGACGATCACGCCAATGTCGACGCCATTGACCTTGCGCGAGATGCGCTCGAAATCGCCCAGGCCGAAGAACAGCAGGTAGGACGACATTTTGGGCGACGGCGCGAAATGCACGCGCACCAGTCCGTCGGGCAGCTTCTCGCTGCTCGCAATCGGCGTATTGGAGATCGCCATTTCGTCGGCGGGTACCGTCGCAGTCAGCGTGAAGACCGACTTGCGCGCGGGTTCGTCCCACGAGGGCACGAAACGCCGCGCGTCGGAATTCTCGAATTGCGTGAACAGCGCGCGCTTCTTGCCCTGCGCGGTGTCGTAGTCGAGCGCGAAGAGGCCGGAGGCATGCTGGTTGATCTTGCCGGTGTAGTCGATGCTGAGGACGTGACGGCCGGCGGCGACCGGCGTGGGGTAGGTGAGCGTTGCGGTTTCCTGGGCCGTGTCGAACGCGATTTTGGGCGCGGCGGTCGCGCCGGAGAGCATGACGCTACCGAAGGCGAGGTCGGCGGCGTTCAGCTTGATCGTGTTCGTCGCATGGGCGATTTCGATGTCGATCCGGACCGAGCCGGCGAACGTCATGGCGGCCGCATCGGGCTTGATCGCAAGATCGTAGCTCACGGGCATCACATCGGACGGCAGGACGATCCGGTCCGGCTGTGCGGCCAAGGCGGCCGGCGCGGCGAGCGCGATAAGAATGCCGAAGACGAAGGGTGCCGATTTCATGATAGTCCTCAGAGGGCGTCGAATACGAAACCGGGGCTGTTAGCATCGTTTCGCCGCCACGGGAAGGACCGAGCCGGCATGAGCGCCTTGCGCCGGCCGCAGCGGTCCGTTCTAGATTCAATAGTGAGGACGATTTCCCTATTCCGCCGCGTGGCTGCCGCCGACATAGGTGCGCGTGCCGCGGGAATAGAGGCGGTCGGTCGCGAGGATCTCGCCGGGCTTGTGAGTAGGGCCGGAATCGAGGCGGCGATAGAGCGGCGCGAAATCCTGATAGGTCTCTGCCAGCAATTCCTCGAATGAGGAAATGACGAAATAGCTCTCCTGAAAATCGTCGATGCGGTAATCCGTGCGCATGACGCGCTCGATCTCGAACCCGATGCGATTGGGCGAGGGGTTCTCCACCGCATAGACCGATTCCGCGCGGCTGGACACGATGCCCGAGCCATAGATACGCATGCCGTCGGTCTGCGCGATGAGGCCGAACTCCACCGTGTACCAGTAAAGCCGCGCGAGATTCTTGAGCTTGCCGAATTGGGCCAGCGCGCGCTGGCCGCCTTTGCCATAGGCCTGCATGTAATCGGCGAAGACGGGGTGGCTCAGCATGGGCGCGTGGCCGAACACATCGTGGAACACGTCGGGTTCCTCGATATAGTCGAGTTGCTGCGGCGTGCGGATGAACTGGCCGGCGGGAAAACGCCGATGGGCGAGGTGATCGAAGAAGATGTCGTCGGGGACGAGCGACGGCACGGCGACGATGCGCCAGCCGGTGATACGCTCCAGATCGTCGGAGAGCCGCTCGAAATCCGGAATGCGCTCGGCCTCGAGCTTCAGATGCCTGAGGCCGTCGAGGAATTCGCTGCAGGCGCGCCCCGGCAGCACCTGCGCCTGACGCTCGAACAGTGTCCGCCATATCCCGTGCTCGGCCGCGCCGTAACGCTCCCAATACTGGTCGATGGTGAAATCGCCACGGATCTCGGGGTGTTTGGTTCGCAGTTCGTCGAGCGTCGGCATGGCTGAATCCGGGAACGGCATTGCGTCCGCCGCTTGTATCATGCGCCGTTTGCCGGTGGCACTGCGGATCGCAAATCGACCTTATATTGCGGGAGGCTCGCCGCGCTCGCATGGCTGTTGCGGCGCACATCTTGAAATAACAACCCCATTGCGGCGCCCGCGGAGTATGGTCCGGCCCGCCGATTTGACGGCAGGGAGCGCCAGCAGATGAGTCCTTTCGAGTCGCCGGATTTCGATCATCACGAGACGGTCGCGTTTTTCGACGACAAATCCTCCGGCCTCAAAGCCATCATCGCCATTCACTCCACAGCGCGCGGCGCGGCCTGCGGCGGCGTGCGGGTCTATCCCTATGCAAATGGCGATGCGGCGCTGACGGATGCACTGCGCCTGTCGCGCGGCATGAGTTACAAGAACGCGATCGCCGATCTGCCGCTGGGGGGTGGCAAGGCGGTCATCGTCGGCGATCCCGCGACGGTCAAGACCGAGGCGCGGCTCCTCGCCTTCGCTGACGCGGTCAATGCGTTGGGCGGTCGCTACATCACGGCCATGGATGTCGGCGTCGTGCCCCACGACATGACGGTGATCGCGCGCGGCACCGGCCATGTTGCGGGCTACGATCAGCCCGGCAAGACGGGCGGCGATTCCGGTCCCGCGACCGGGCTCGGCGTGTTCACGGGCCTCAAGGCGGCCGTGCGGCATCGCTTCGATGTGGATTCGACGCGCGGTCTCACCGTCGCCATCCAGGGCCTGGGCAAGGTTGGAATGGATCTCGCCAGAAGACTCCATGAGGAAGGCGCACGTCTCATCGTGTCGGACGTGCGCCCCGCTGTGGTGTCGCAGGCCGTCGAGGCTTTCGGGGCAAAGGCCGTGTCGCCGGATGCCATCGTGACCTGGGAATGCGATGTGCTGTCGCCGAACGCGCTGGGCGCGATCCTCGATGCGCAAACGATCCCGGCGCTCCATGCGCGCGTGGTGGCCGGCGGCGCCAACAACCAGCTGGCGCGCGAAGACGACGGAGCAGCGTTGCGCGCCCGGAACATTCTCTATGCGCCGGATTACGTCATCAATGGCGGCGGCATCATCCGCGTCGCGGGCCAGATCTTCGGCTGGAGCGATGCGGAGATCGAACGCCGCGTGCTGGGGATCGGGACAACACTCACGGAAATCTTCCGTCGCGCCGATGCGGAAGGCCTGCCCACACATGCCATCGCCAACCGGATCGCCGAGGAGCGCATGGCGAAGAGCGGCAGCGCCACGGTCTCGCACGCGGCGGAGTGAAGTCTCCTTATTTGATGTGGTGCATGAATTGCGGCCACAATCCGACGGCGCCGATGAAGATGAGATAGATCGCGACGAGATAGTTCAACAGGCGCGGGAGCATCAGGATGAGGATGCCGAAAATAAGCGCCACCAGCGGCTGAATCACGATGAAGTCGATATCGCCTAGGCCGTGCATGAATGTCCTCCTAGAGAGTTTTCCGGCGTTACGCGTGCGTTAAGGCTGGACCCCTCGTACAGGTTAACGAACGAGGGGCGAAAGGGTTTCCGGCTGGGACGCGTAGCGGCCGAGATGCCACTGAATCGACGCGCGACACCTCTTATCGTCCTGCCCCGCGGATGTGGGCACCCATTTCCCTTTTTGACTCTCGAATTTCGCGGTTGACGCTAAACCAATTCGGTTATAATGTCAACCGCGAAATTCGCCCGGCTCGCCGGGGCGCTCTTTGACATTGTGAATAGACCACCCCTGCGCGGCGGCTTCCTGTCGCGTGCCCGGCGTTGCGCGCGCAGGCCAGCGGATTTTGCACGCGGACCCCCCTCCTGTTATTCCCTGCTAAATTCCCTGTTAGCAGGGAATTCGTTGCCTTTCGTCTCTCACGGGAACCAGGCGGGAACACATGCAGACGCCATCGCTCGACGTCGTCGGAATCGGCAACGCCATCGTGGACATCATTGCCCATGCCGACGAGGCGTTCCTCAAACGCCACGGCATGCACAAGGGCGCCATGACGCTGATCGACGAGGCGAAGGCCGAAGCGCTTTATGCCGACATGGGACCGGCAGTGCAGCTCTCGGGCGGCTCGGCCGGCAACACGATCGCGGGCCTCGCGTCGCTCGGTGCCAGGACCGGCTATATCGGCAAAGTGCGCAACGACACGCTGGGCGGCATCTTCCGCCATGACATCGCGAGCGCGGGCATAGCCTTTCCGACTGCTGACGCTGAGGACGGTCCCGCCACGGCGCGCTGTCTCATCTTCGTGACGGCGGATGCGCAACGCACCATGAACACGTATCTCGGCGCCTGCGGGAATCTGACGCCTGATGATATGGACGCCGCACTGATCGAATCGGCGAAAATCACTTATCTGGAAGGCTATCTCTACGATCCGCCGCTGGCGCAGGAGGCGTTCCATCGCGCGGCGGAGATCGCCCATCGCGCCAGGCGCAAGGTTGCGCTCTCTCTGTCGGACGTGTTTTGCGTCGAGCGCCATCGCGCGGAGTTTCTCAGGCTCGCGGACAATCACATCGACTATCTGTTCGCCAATGAAGGCGAGCTGACGGCCCTGTTCCAGACTGGTTTCGATACGGCGCTAGCGCAAGCGACGCAGCTGGTCGAGATCGCGGCCATTACGCGCGGTGCCGGGGGCTCCGTGATTGCGGCGAAAAGCGAGAGTGTGACGGTCGCGGCGGCGCCGGTGGCGCAGATCGTCGACACCACGGGCGCCGGCGATCTGTATGCCGCGGGATTCCTCTACGGCCTCGCCAATGACAGGCGGCTCGCCGAATGCGGGCGGCTCGCCAGCCTCGCCGCAGCCGAGATCATCTCGCATTTCGGCGGGCGCCCGGAAATTCCGCTCAAGGATTATGTGGCGGCGCGAAGCTGAACGGATACGACCGATGCTGCACAGTGACGATCTGAGTTTTCCGGAAATCCGCGAATCGGTGCGCCGGCTGTGCGCGCGGTTTCCCGGCGAATACTGGCGGGCGCTCGATCGCGAGCGCGCCTATCCCACGGAATTCGTGCGCACGCTGACGCAGGAAGGGTTTCTCAGCGTGCTCATCCCGGAAGAATATGGCGGTTCGGGCCTGGGCCTCGGCGCCGGCATCGCGGTGCTGGAGGAAATCCATCGCTCGGGCTGCAATGGCGGGGCGTGCCATGCACAGATGTACACGATGGGCACGCTGCTTAGGCATGGCAGCGCGGCGCAGAAGCAAGCCTATCTGCCCAGGATCGCGTCCGGCGAATTGCGCCTGCAGGCGTTCGGCGTCACCGAACCCACGAGCGGCACCGACACGACGCGCATCCGCACTTTCGCCAAACGCCGCGGCGACAAATATATCGTCAACGGCCAAAAGATCTGGATCAGCCGCGCCGAGCATTCCGATCTGATGGTGCTGCTGGTGCGCACGACGCCGCGCGAGGATTCCGCGAAGCCCACGGACGGCATGAGCGTGCTGCTGGTCGACCTGCGTGAGGCCGTGGGTCGCGGCCTCACCATCCGGCCGATCCGCACCATGATCAACCATGCGACGACCGAATTGTTCTTCGACGATCTGGAAGTGCCCGCGGAAAATCTGCTGGGCGAAGAAGGCAACGGCTTTCGCTACATTCTCGACGGCATGAACGCCGAGCGCATATTGATCGCGAGCGAATGCATCGGCGACGGCCGCTTCTTCATCGACCGTGTCAGCGCCTATGCGCGGGAGCGTTCCGTATTCGGCCGGCCGATCGGCCAGAACCAGGGCGTGCAATTCCCCATCGCGCGTGCCTGGGTGCAGGTGACCTCCGCGAGCCTGATGGTGAACAAAGCGGCGGCCCTGTTCGACGCCACCAGACCCTGCGGCACGGAAGCGAACACGGCCAAGCTCGTCGCCTCGGAAGCGTCGTGGTTTGCGGCGGATGTCTGCATCCAGACGCATGGCGGCTTCGGCTTCGCCGAGGAATTCGATATCGAACGCAAATTCCGTGAGTCGCGGCTCTACCAGGTGGCGCCGATCTCGACCAACCTCATCCTGTCGCATGTGGCGACGCATGTGCTCGACTTGCCGAAATCGTTTTGAACGCGAATGAGAGCAGGGAACGCCGTGCAGATATCCCTGAAAGGCCGCATCGCCGGCGGCGAAGACGAATTCCGCGAGCATTGTCTCAACGTCACGGTGCGCGCGATGCTCTCCTTCCTTGTGAAGGCATTCTCATGATCGGCATTCTGTGCGCAGCGCTGAGCGCGCTGGGCTTTTATTTTTCGATGGGCCTTGGCGATCAATGGTGGCTGGCGTGGCTGGCGCCGATGCCGGTGCTGTGGTTCGCGTTCGGGCAAACGAAAGACTGGCAGGCTTTTCTCGTCGCGTGGCTCGCCTATGCGCTGGGCGGTACAAGTATTTTGCGCGCCTATGGCGGCCTGATGCCCGTGCCGGTGTTGATCCTGTCGCTGGCAGGACCGGCGCTCAGTTTCGCTTTCCCCGTGCTCGCGGCCAAACGCGTGCAGCAATCCTTCGGCGCCGTCGCCGCGATGTTCACCTTCGCCGCGTTTTGGGCGGGCCTCGACTTCGTTTCGTCGTTCAATCGCGGGGGCGGTGCGGTCGCGTCACCCTCTTCGGCGGAAATCGGCGCACCGTTCCTGATCCAGAGCGCTTCACTGGTCGGCTTCTTCGGCGTCACCTTTCTGCTCGGCGCTGTTGCCGCTGGCATTGCCGCCAGTGTTGCGACGCACAGGCGCCTACCTGCCGTCATCGCCGTGACGTTGCTCGCCGCCAATGCCGTGTTCGGATATGCGCGCATTTCGCAGCCGCCCGGCGGCACGCTGCATGTGGCGCTGATCGAGAGCGACGATACGGTTGGCCGCTTCCACACGGACAATGAGGACGCCACGTTCAAAGCCATCGACGCCTATGCGGCGGAAATCGAAAAACTGCGCGGCCGGCAGGTGGCGCTGATCGTCCTGCCGGAGAACATCAGCCGCGTGGCGCCGCAATGGCGAGGCGCAGCGCAAGCGAAACTGGCGATGGCTGCAAACGATGTCGGCGCGACCCTGGTCGCGGGTTTCAACACGTATCTCGATGGCGCGCAGCGCAACGTATCCTGGGCATTCACGCCCAATGCGCCCGCGCCGACGACATATATGAAGCGCCGCCTGGTGCCGGGATTGGAAACCGATTTCTACACGCCGGGTCCGGGCCCCCGGGTTCTGCCCAACGGCATCGGTCTGGAAATCTGCAAGGACATGGACTTCCACGCCATGCTGCGCGCCGACGAAGTCGCGACGCATCCCGCACTCCTTGCCGTTCCCGCATGGGATTTCGACACCGACGATTGGAGCCATGGCCGCGTGGCGATCATGCGCTCGGTGGAAAACGGTGTCCCCATGGCGCGCACGGCGCGCGACGGGTTGCTGACGCTGAACGATCGTTATGGCCGCATCGTCTCCCGGGCGCGCTCGGTCGGGCCGTTCACGACCCTGATCGGCGATCTGCCGCTCGATGGGCGCGGCGGCTACACCATCTATGACAGGATCGGCGATTTGTTCGGCTGGTTGTGCCTGGTATTGGGCTTTGCGGCGACCGGTTTAGCGCTCGCACGGCCGCATATTGGCGAGCGGTGAATATGAAGAGCATAGCAATCGAAAGTGGAGAACGCCGTGCAGATATCCCTGAAAGGCCGCGTGGCACTCGTCACGGGCGGCAGCCGCGGCATCGGCCGCGCGATCGCGCTGAGCCTGGCGGAGGCCGGCGCAGACGTGGCGGTCAATTATCGCGGCAACGAAGCCGCGGCCGCGGAAACCTGCGCGGAGATCGAAAAACTCGGGCGCAAGACCCGCGCGTATCGCGCCTCGGTCGAAAACTGGGATGAAGACGTGAGTATGGTCGAAAGCGTGGTGCACGATTTCGGCTCGCTCTCCATTCTCGTCAACAATGCCGGCATCGCCAGCCGTGGGAAAGCGGTGGCCGACACCGACGCGGCCGAAATCGAGCGCGTCGTGCGCGTCCACGCCTTCGGGCCGCATTATCTTTCCAAACTTGTGATCCCGCATATGCGCAGGGAAAAGCGCGGCGACATTGTAATGATCTCCAGCGTGGCGACGCGCTTCATGTCGGCGAACGGCGCGCCCTACAACATGGGCAAGGCAGCGATGGAAGCACTGGCACTCACGCTCGCCAAGGAAGAGCGCAAATACGGCATCCGCACCAATATCGTGGCGCCCAGCCTGACGGTCACGGAAATGGGCCAGCGGCTCTCCAAAGCGGCGATGGGCGTGAACGACATTCACGAACTCGACGCCAGCTTCCCCTTCGGACATGTCGGCACGCCCGAGGACATCGCGTCCGTCGTGACGTTCCTCGTTTCAGATGCGAATTCCTACGCCAACGGCCAGAAGATCGATGTAGACGGCGGCGGCCGGTAAGTTGCAACGTCAGTTGCCGTGCCGGGGCTTGGCTTTCTTCTGAAGCTCGAATTGCCTCTGCCGCGCGCGCTCTGCCTCGCGCAACGCCTGGGCCGCGCCTGAAAGATATTCCGGCGGCGTTTCTACCTTCACGCCGTACCAGGCAGCGGCACGGCGCGTGAAATAGGGATCGACGAGATGCGGGCGCGCCAGGGCCACAAGATCGGCGCGACGGCAGGCGACGATCGTGTTGATCTGCGCGGGTTCGGTGATCGCGCCGACCGCCATCGTTCTGATGCGCGCGACGTTGCGAATGGCCTCCGCGAACTGCACCTGGTACATGCGCCCATAGACCGGCTTTTGCTCGGGCACGGTCTGACCCGACGAGGTGCTGACGAGATCGCAGCCCGCTTCCTCGAACGCGCGCACGATCGCCAGGACATCCTCTTCGGTGATGCCGCCAGGCGCCCAGTCGCTCGCCGAAATGCGGATCGACATCGGCTTCAGCGCCGGCCATACGTCGCGCATGGCCTGGAATACTTCAAGCGGATAGCGAATGCGATTCGCGATCGTGCCGCCATATTCGTCCGTGCGCCGGTTCGTCAGCGGTGAAAGAAAGCTCGCGAACAGATAGCCGTGCGCGCAATGAAGTTCGAGCATGTCGAAGCCGGCACGATTCGCGCGCTCTGCCGCGCCGGCGAAATCATCTTTGATGCGCTCCATCGCGGGCCGGTCGAGTTCCGCAGGGAGCGGGCTGATGCCCTCGAAATAGGGCAGCGGAGAGGCGGAATAGATCGGCCAGTTGTCCTGTGCGTTCGACAGCGGATGGTCCGCTTCCTCCCAGCCGAGTTGCGTCGAGCCTTTGCGGCCAGCATGCCCCAGCTGCATGCAGATCTTGCTGTCGGAATGCGCATGGACGAAATCGACGATACGCTTCCACTCGCTTTCTTGCGCGTCGTTCCACAACCCGGTGCAGCCCGGCGAGATTCTCGCGTCGGCCGAGGGACACGTCATCTCCACATAAAGAAGGCCCGCCCCGCCCATCGCGCGCGAAGCGTAATGGACAAAATGCCAATCGTTCGGGACGCCATCGACGGCAGAATATTGCGCCATCGGCGATACGACGACGCGGTTTTCAACGGTCATTCCGCGCAGCTTGAATGGCGTGAACATCGGCGTCGGACGCGAGTCGCGGCAGTCGATGCCGGTTTCGTCGAAATGGGTCTGGTACCATTCGTCTTCGAAGGCCCGCACGAAGCTTTCGTCGCGCACCAGGAGATTGTCCCATGTGATGCTCTTGGCGCGGCACATGACGACCATGGCAAACTGCATCGGCTTCATGTCGTTCGAGCGTTCCATGTGCTCGAACCAGGCGAGGCTTACATCCGCATTGTGTTGCGTGACCTGCACCTCCGTCCGGCGGGCTTCGTCGTAAGAACGGAACGCGGCTTCGATCGAACGCTCGGCGTGCGCGACCAGCGCGTCGGACAACGCGATCGCGCATTCCATCGCAAGTTTCGTGCCCGAACCGATCGAGAAATGCGCGGTCGCTTTGGCGTCTCCGAGGAGCACGATGTTCTTGTGCCACCAGTTCTCGCAGAAGATTCGCGGGAAGCTGCGCCAGAGCGAGCGGTTGGTGATGAGTTTGTGGCCGTCGAGTTCGACCGCAAAGATATTCTCAAGCAGCCGCGCGCTCTCGCTTTCGTTCAGTGCGTCGAACCCGAAAGCAGCCCACGTCGCGGGACCCATCTCCATCACCCATGTCGAATGCCCGGGTTCGTATTGATAGGTATGGGCGCAGATCAGCCCGTGTTCGGTTTCCTTGAAGAAATAGGTGAACGCGTCGAGCGGCCGCGTGGAACCGAGCCAGGTGAACTTGTTCGTCTTCAGCTCGAGCGACGGTTTGAAAAATTCCTTGTATGTATCGCGGATGCGGCTGTTGATGCCGTCGGCGCCGACGATGACGTCCCAATCGCCCAGACGCGACAGATCGTCGATCGGGCTTCGATAGTGGATCGCGACGCCGACCTCTGCGCAGCGCTGTTGCAGGATGTTCAGCAGCGCCAGGCGCGAGCATCCCGCGAAGCCGTTGCCGCCGCAGCGGATTTCGCGACCCTTGTAGCTGATGATGATGTCGTCCCAATAGGCGAATGCATCCTTGATCATTGCGTAGGATTCGGCGTCGCGGCTCAGGAACTCCTCGAGCGTTTCGTCCGAAAACACGACGCCGAAGCCGAACGTGTCGTCGGCATGGTTCTGTTCGTAGACGTCGATCTGCCAGTCGGGGCGCGCTTTCTTCGTGAGAAGAGCGAGATAAAGGCCTCCAGGGCCGCCACCGACGATTGCGATCTTCACGGGTCGAGGCGCTCTTGGCGCGGGCTGGAAATGACGGCCGTGGTCTCGATCTCGATCTTCGCTTCGGGCTCGATAAGGCCGGCCACGATAATCACGGACATCGCCGGATAGTTGCGCCCCATGAGTTCTTTCCATGTGGCGCCCAGCTCGGAAAGCGACGCCATATATTCTTCGCGGCTGGTGATGAACCACGTCATGCGCGCGATCTGCTCCGGGCCGGCGGAAGCCTCCTTCAGAACGGCCAGCGTGTTCAACAATGCCTGGCGGAACTGGGCCGCGAATGCGGTCGTTTGAAATTGGCCGGTATCGTCCCAGCCGATTTGGCCGGCTACGAAGATCAGGCGCCCTTCGGCTTCGATCCCGTTGGCGTAACCGCGCGGCCTCGGCCAGCCCGGAGGCTGCAATGTCAGCATCGAACGCTCCTCAGTTTCCTTCAAATGCGGGTCGGCGCTTGGCGACAAAGGCGTCATAAGCGCGGTTGAAATCCTTTGTCTGCATGCAAATCGCCTGCGCCTGGGCTTCGGCCTCGATCGCCATATCGAGGCTCATACTCCATTCCTGATGGAGTTGGCTTTTGGTCATCGCGTTCGCGAATGTCGGTCCGGCGGCAAGCTTTGCGGCCCAGTCTTGCGCCTCTTTTTCGAGTTCGTCTGCGGCCACAATCTTGTTGAAAAAACCCCAGCGCTCTCCTTCCTCGGCGCTCATGCTGCGCCCATAGAACAGCAACTCCGACGCACGGCCCTGGCCGATGATTCGCGGCAGCATGGCGCACGCCCCCATGTCGCAGCCCGCCAGACCCACGCGATTGAACAGAAACGCGGTCTTGGCGTCAGGCGCGGCGAGGCGGATGTCTGACGCCATCGCCATGATCGCGCCGGCACCGGCGCAGACGCCGTTCACGGCGGCAATGATGGGTTGGGGGCAGTTGCGCATCGCTTTCACAAGATCGCCGGTCATGCGCGTGAAGGCCAGGAGATCCGTGATTTCCATGCGCACCAGGGGACCGATAATTTCATGCACATCGCCGCCTGAACAGAAATTTCCGCCCGCCCCGCGCACAACGACGGCCTTGACGGCGTTGGCGTAGACAAGCGCGCGAAACGTGTCTCGCAGTTCGGCATAGGATTCGAAGGTCAGCGGGTTTTTGCGCTCCGGCCGATTGAGCGTGACCGTTGCGACTCCGTCCGCGAATCCCCAAAGAAAATGCGTCGGCGCAAAACTTGTCGGGTTCATCAGGTCCGTTCCCTCGGATTTGGAGCGCTGGGTTGAAAGCGCCTTTTATTGCCGTTCCGCAGAAACTTAGACTATTTTCCGGTTTGAGGGAGAGGCGGCAAACATGACGCGGGCTGACGGACACGCTTTTGTCACTGGCGGAGGCAGCGGTATCGGCCTCGCGATCGCGAAGGCGCTGGTCGACGCCAAGTGGCAAGTCACGATCGCCAGCCGGAACACGGAACGATTGCGAGCCGCTGCCGGTGCCATAAAGGGCTGTCACGTGCAGTCCATGGATGTGACGAACCCCAATATGGTGCAGTCGGCAATGCGCGCGGCGGCCGCCACCTGTGGGCCGATCCAATTGCTGGTCAACAATGCGGGTGGCGTCGCGTCGGCGCGCTTCGAAAAAACGACTCTTCAGACGTGGCGGCAGGCGCTTGATCTCAACCTCATGGGCGTCGTGCACTGCGTACAGGCGGTCCTGCCGGACATGAAGGCGCTCGGGCGCGGCCGCATCGTCAATATCGCGAGCACCGCAGGTCTGGTCGGCTACCGCTATGTCAGCGCGTATGTCGCCGCGAAACACGCGGTCGTGGGGTTGACGAAAGCGCTTGCCCTGGAATTTGCGAAATCGGGTATCACGGTCAATGCGGTGTGTCCCGGCTACACCGACACGGATGTCATCGCGTCGGCGGTCGAGACCATCAGCAAAGCCTCTAACCGCTCGGCGGGAGACGCGCTGGCGACGTTTACGGCCGCCAATCCGCAGGGTCGGCTCGTCAGGCCAGATGAGATCGCTGCCGCTGTGGTGTGGCTTGCGTCGGAGGAGGCGGCCGCGGTCAATGGAATCGCGCTGCCGATCGCCGGCGGCGAAGTCGCGTAAGGAGCCCCGGGATGACCCGTCACCCGCCAACGTTCCCAGACAGTTTCAACATGGCCGATTACTTCGTGTTTTCGAATATCGAGGCGGGGCGGGGAGAGAAGATCGCGATCGTTTTTGAAGGCGGCGCAATCACGTATCGTACGGTAGCCGAAAAAGTGATGCGGGTGGCGCGCAATCTGGTCGGCGATGGGCTCCTCCCCGAACAACGCGTGCTCGTCTGCATGCAGGACCGCCCGGAATTCGCCTATTCCTGGTTCGGCGCGCTCAAAGCCGGCGCAGTCGTGACACAGATCAATCCGTTGCTGCCGGCCGCGGACTACGAATATTACCTCGATTACGTCAAGCCGCAGTTTGCCTTTGTCGACGAACGCAGTCTGCCTGAATTCGAAAAGGCGCTGAAGAACTCGCGCCATTGCGGGCGCAGCATGCGTCGCGACAACGTCATCGTTGCCGGTCATGGCGATGCGGTCCACAGGAGCTTCGACTCGTGGCTCGACGAAGCGCCTGAGGCCGAGCCTTGGCCGACGCGCAGGGACGACCCGGCGGTCTGGTTGTTCACCAGCGGCACGACCGGCCAGAGCAAGGGCGCCGTACATTGCCACTTCCACTTCCCGTACAACACCGAAGTTTACGCGAAGGACTTCATCGGCATCCGCGAAACCGACCTGACCATCTCGGGCGCCAGGCTCTTTTTCGGCTATGCGACGGGTACCAATCTCATGTTCCCGTTCGCGGTAGGTGCGACGACCATCCTGTTTCGCGATCAGCCCACGCCGGAGCTGCTCTTCGAGCTGATCGAAACGCACAAGGCTACCGTATTCACGAGCGTACCCACATTGATCAACAAAATGCTGCAAACGCCGCGGGAGAAGCTTCGCGATATTTCCAGCGTCCGTTTTATGTGGAGCGCCGGAGAGGCGTTGCCGCATGAACTGCACGAGCGCTGGGATCGCGCCTTCGGCGTGCCGATCATCGATGGCATCGGCAGCGCGGAAAGTTTTCACATCTATATCAGCAATCGTCCGGGAGACGTGCGGGCCGGCAGCTTGGGCAAGCTTGTGCCCGGCTATGAAACGAAGCTCGTCGATGACGACGGCAATCCCGTGGCCCAGGGCGATGTGGGCACGTTGTGGCTCAAGGGCGAGTCGGCAGCGCTCTATTATCAGGGGGCTTACGAGAAATCGAAACAGCACTTGCGCGGCGGCTGGATCGTCAGCGGCGACAAATTCCGCCAGGACGGCGATGGTTATTGGTACTATGAGGGCCGCGGCGACGATCTGCTCAAAAGCGGCGGGATCTATGTGAGCCCGCTTGAAGTCGAGAACTGCCTGATGCAGCACGCGGCCATACGCGAATGCTGCGTGGTGGGCAAACAGGATCAAGCCGGGCTTGAAAAACCTTTGGCGATCGTTGTGCTGAAGGAAGGATCGACGGCCTCGCCGGCGCTGGAGACCGAACTCATTGCCTTCGCGAAAAACAAACTCGCGCGCTACAAAGCGCCGCATTGGGTCGCGTTCGTCGACACGCCCTTGCCGCGCAACGATCGCGACAAGATCGACCGGAAGAGACTCAAGGCCGAGCACGGATGAGATCGGCCTTCTCCGAGAACGCATGGCCCGCCATTCGCGTCGCATTGCAGAGCGGCAAACCGGTCATTGCCATCCTGCCCTGCGGCGCCACGGAAGCGCACGGGCCGCATCTGCCGCTGAATACCGACGTGATCATCAGCGAACGCATGGCAATCCACGCGCTGCCCGCACTCGCGGACCGCGGTTACCTGGCGGCGGTCCTGCCGCCGCTCGCCTATATGCCCGCCGGTTATGCCGAGGCGTTTGCCGGTACGCTCACGGTAAGCGCGGCCAGCGCCAGGGCCCTGCTGCTCGATATTGCGCGGAGCCTGAAGGCGCAGGGTTTTGCCTGCATCGCGCTCGCCAACAGCCATTTCGATCCTGTCAATGTTGCGATGCTGCGTGAGGCGGCGAAGGAAATTCGCGCCCTCGGCCTGCCTGTCGCCTTTCCCGATTTCACACGCCGGGCATTGGCGCAAACGTTGACGGCGGAGTTTCAGTCCGGCGCCTGTCACGCCGGCCAGTACGAAACCAGCCTCGTCATGGTCGCGCGTCCTGATCTTGTGAACGAGGTCGAACGGCGGCGACTGCCGGGCAATCCGGCCAGCCTGACGGCCGCGTTCGCCGCCGGCGCGCGAACGTTCGAAGAGGCGGGTGGCCCCAACGCCTATTTCGGAGATCCGCAGAACGCCAGCGCGACCGAAGGCGCGGAGAGTTTAAGGATCATGGCAGCTGCGCTGGTCGCCGCGACCGAGGATGCCTTGTCTGCCGGAAACTGATGGGCGGCGCCTTATGACATCCATCCCGGCCTTACAGAGGGCGAGGGCTGGAAGAAGCCTCGAATTCTCTCAACAGAACTGGTGCCGGAGGAGAGAATCGAACTCTCGACCTACCCCTTACCAAGGGGTTGCGCTACCACTACGCTACTCCGGCGGCCATGGGCTGCGCATCTCTCATACAGGCAGAAAGCGCCCCCCGGGGCGGGTGCTATAGCCCAAGGGTCGAACGAGGGAAAGGGTGTCCAGGGTCTCATCCAAGGATCGCGAGCAGCGTCTGGCCGAAGCGCTGAGGGCGAACCTGAAAAGGCGCAAGGCGCAGGCGCGCGCCGTGGCGCGGGACCCGAAAGCGGGGGGCGAAAAGGCGTCGGAGACGGACGGCGCCCAGCCCCCGGAACACCCCGATCCTGCCCACAAGCGTTTCTAGCCGCCCGTCCTTGAGCGACTGTTCGCAGCCCTGCCGGCGCGTTACAACAATCCACCACCCGCTTTCATGAAAGACCTAAATGGATCGCATACGCATCAAAGGCGGCGCACGGCTGAAAGGCGAAATCGCCATCAGCGGCGCCAAGAACGCCACGCTGCCGCTTATGGTCGCCTGCCTGCTGAGCGAGGAGACGCTCACGCTCTCCAACGTGCCGTGGCTCGCCGATGTCGCGTTCATGGCGGAATTGCTGCGCAGCTTCGGTGTCGATGTGAGTTATGCGCGCGCCGAAAAGCCGGGCGAGGGCGGACGGCTTACGCTGTCGGCCGCGCGCATCGCTAGCACGACCGCGGAATACGATCTCGTCCGCAAGATGCGCGCGAGCTTCTTCGTGCTGGGTCCCATGCTCGCGCGGACCGGCAAAGCAAAAGTGTCGCTGCCGGGCGGTTGCGCGATCGGCGCGCGACCGGTCGATCTGCATCTGAAGGCGCTGGAGAAGCTGGGCGCCACCATCGAGCTCGACGAAGGCTATGTGATCGCGAACGCGCCCGGCGGGCTCAAGGGCGGCGAGATCGAATTTCCCTTCGTCTCGGTGGGCGCCACGGAAAACGCACTGATGGCGGCGACGCTGGCCAAAGGCGACAGCGTGCTCATCAACGCGGCGCGCGAGCCGGAGATCGAGGATCTCGGCCGTTGCCTAACCGCGATGGGCGCCAGGGTCACCGGTCTCGGAACCTCGCGGATATTCGTCCAGGGCGTTGAGGCGCTGGGCGGCGCGCAGCATGCCGTTGTCGCCGACCGCATCGAGACGGGAACCTACGCGATGGCCGCGGCCATCGCCGGCGGTGAAATCGAACTCGTCAACACGCAGGCAGCCCTCATCGGCGCAGTGATCCCGCTACTGGAATCGATCGGCACGGAGATTGTGAAAACCAATCGCGGGCTTACCGTCTATCGCAACGGCGTGCGCCCTCTGGCCGCCAGCGTGGCGACGGCCGCCTTCCCCGGTTTCCCGACCGATCTGCAGGCGCAATTCATGGCGCTGATGACGACGGCGAACGGCGTCTCCTATATTCGGGAGACGATCTTCGAGAACCGCTTCATGCATGTGCCGGAACTGATGCGCATGGGCGCCGATATCCGCATCGAAGGAGATACCGCGATCGTGCAGGGTGTCGAGAGGCTGAAAGGTGCGCCCGTGATGGCGACGGATTTGCGGGCGAGCGTGAGCCTCATTCTGGCCGGCCTCGCCGCCGAAGGGGAAACCATCGTCAATCGCATCTACCATCTCGATCGCGGCTTCGAACGGCTCGAAGAGAAATTGTCGGGCGTTGGTGCCGATATCGAGCGGTTGACGCAATGAGCGCCCAGGAGATCACGCTGGCGGCCGAGGACGCGGAAGATCTGGAGATCATTTCCGCGCGCTTGCAGGATGCTGTGGCCCAGGTGAAGGATCTGGTCTGGCTGCCGAAATCGCGGCGCTTCGCGGGCGTCTTCAACCGCTTCAAATGGGAGACGGCGGAACAGCGCAAAGGCCCGGGCGGCGATCTGCGCGTGCGAGCGGGTCTGCATTTCGACGGCGTTTCGTCGGCGAAAGCGCTCAAGCTCGACCGGACGAATCCTGACGCCGTGGTGGCGCTCTTGGCCATTCGCTTTTCGGCGAAAGGCGACGAAGATCCCGCCGGAATGATCGATCTCGTTTTTGCCGGCGGCGGCGCCATCCGCCTCGAAGTGGAATGCATCGACGCAGGGCTCAGCGATCTCGGCGGCGAGTGGGCGGCGCGCGGCCGTCCAATCCACGAAGGCGAAGAGACGTAAATGGCGCGGCGACTGGATGCGACGGCGCCGGATTTCGAGGCGCAATTCGCAGCACTGATTTCTGCCCAACGCGAAACCGAAGACGACGTCGCCGATATCGTGCGTGGCATTGTCGCGGATGTTCGCGCCCGCGGAGATTTTGCCCTTGTCGAATTGAGCCGGCGCTTCGACGGTGTGGAACTGACCCCTGGCACGTTGCGGCTGTCGGACGCAGAGATCGACGCCGCGGAACGCGAATGCAGCCCCGCCGTGCTGGCCGCGCTCGACGTCGCGGCGGCCCGCATCGAGGCGTATCACCGCCGCCAATTGCCGGCCGATGCGTCCTTCACGGACGAAACGGGAGCGACGCTGGGCTGGCGCTGGACGCCGCTCGACAGCGTGGGCCTCTACGTTCCCGGCGGCACGGCGAGCTATCCGAGCTCCGTGCTGATGAACGCGGTGCCGGCGCGCGTGGCCGGTGTCGGGCGCATCGCGATGGTGACGCCGGCTTCGGGCGGCCGGATCAATTCCGTGACGCTGGCTGCCGCCAAACGCGCCGGCGTAAGCGAAATCTATCGCGTCGGCGGCGCGCAGGCCGTGGCCGCGCTGGCCTATGGCACGAGCATCATCGTGCCCGTCGACAAGATCGTCGGTCCTGGCAATGCCTATGTCGCCGCCGCCAAGCGCGAGGTGTTCGGGCGGGTGGGAATCGATTCCATTGCCGGGCCTTCGGAGATTTGCATCATTGCCGACGGCGCCAACAATCCGGACTGGATCGCCGCCGATCTCATGAGCCAGGCCGAGCACGACCGCTCCTCGCAAAGCCTGCTCATCACCGACGACAAAACTCTTGCTGACTCTGTTGCCGCAGCCGTCGCGCGGTTGCTGACGACTTTGCCCAGGGCCGAGATCGCGGGCGCGAGTTGGCGCGATTTCGGTGGCATCGTCGTGGTCGAGCGCCTCGCTGACGCGGCGGCGCTTGTCAATCGCATCGCGCCGGAACATCTGGAGATCGCGACGGCGGAGCCGCAAGCTTTGCTCGCGCTGGTGCGCCACGCGGGCGCGATCTTTCTCGGCCGTCATACGCCCGAAGCCATCGGCGACTATATCGCCGGCCCCAATCATGTGCTTCCGACCGCACGCACGGCCCGCTTCTCCTCAGGCCTCTCCGTGCTTGAGTTCATGAAACGCACGACGCTGCTTTCCTGTGCGCCTGCGTCCATCGCAGCACTCGGCCCCGACGCAATCGTGCTGGCGGAAACAGAAGGTCTCGACGCCCATGCGCGGTCAATCGCCGCGCGTCTCAACGTACGGCGCGACTGATCCCGTTCAACCATGAGCGATCCAATCCGTTTCCGTATTGTGGGAATCGAACTCGACGAACAGAGCGTCGTGCGGCGCACGCGCGAGATCGAGCAGGAACGCGAAATCGCGATCTACGATCTCCTGGAGGCCAACAGCTTTGCCCCTGCAGGTTCGCCTGGCGGTCCTTACCGGCTCGTGCTCGCGATCGAGGAAAACCGCCTCGTGTTCGACATTCGCCTGGAACACGGCGAGGCACACGGTCGCGTCATTCTGGCGCTCACGCCGTTTCGCCGCGTGATCAAGGATTATTTCCTCGTCTGCGAGAGCTATTTCAAGGCTATCCGCAACGCGCCGCCGTCGCAGATCGAAGCGCTCGACATGGGCCGGCGCGGCTTGCACGACGAGGGCTCGACGCTGCTGCGCGAGCGGCTCGCCGGCAAGATCGTCGTCGACTTCGACACGGCACGGCGGCTGTTCACGCTTGTTTGCGTATTGCAGTTGAGGGGATGAAAGGTGCGGGGCCCCAATGGCGAGGAATTGCCCGGCGCCATATTGTTCGCCTGCACGTTGAACGCCGTCCGCAGCCCCATGGCTGCGGCCATCATGCGCCATCTGTTCGCACGTTTCGTCTATGTGGACTCCGCGGGCGCGCGCGCAGGCGATCTCGACCCCTTCGCTGCCGAAGCGATGGAGGAAATCGGTATCGAGATCGGAAAGCACAGGCCTAAGAGCTTCGAGGACCTGGAAGATACCTCTTTCGATCTGGTGGTGACGCTATCTCCGGAAGCGCATCACAAGGCGATGGAGTTGACGCGGACCACGGCGGTCGAGGTCGAATACTGGCCGACGCAGGATCCGACCGCGGTGGAGGGCTCGCGCGTCCAGCGGCTCGACGCCTATCGCGCCGTGCGTGACGATTTGCTGAAGCGGATCGAGGCCAGGTTCGCGCTGCAGCGCGGCAGCGATGCCTAACCGGCCCCGGGGCCTTGCTTGCTTTTCCGGGGTTTCGGTGCATTCTCCCGCCCGTTTCCGACAAACACCAGAGGAAGAATGGCAAAAGAAGAGCTTCTCGAATTTCCGGGCATGGTCAGCGAGCTTCTGCCCAACGCGACCTTTCGCGTAAAGCTCGAAAACGGACACGAAATCATTGCGCACACCGCCGGCAAGATGCGCAAGAACCGCATCCGCGTGCTGACGGGCGACAAGGTGCTCGTGGAGATGACGCCCTATGACCTCACCAAGGGGCGCATTACCTATCGCTTCAAATAATCTCTCCTCCGGCCTTGTGCTGGCGAGCGAGAGTCCCAGACGCCTCGCCTTGTTGGCTCAGGCGGGCATTTTGCCCGATGCGATTCTTCCCGCCCGGATCGACGAGGCGCCGCGCCGCGGCGAGCTTCCGCGCATCCATGCGTTGAGACTGGCCGGCGACAAAGCGCAGGCAGCGGCAGCGCTATGGACGGGCACCCCAGCCCTTGTCCTCGCCGCCGACACGGTGGTGGCGTGCGGTCGGCGCATTCTGCCCAAGGCGCAATCGGACGATGACGTGCGCAAATGTCTCGCGCTGCTGTCGGGCCGGCGCCATCTCGTGTTCACCGCCATTGCCATCGCGCAGCCGGGTGGAAAGCTGCGCACCCGCGTGGTCCAGACGCGCGTCGCCTTCAAGCGCCTCTCGCCGGAAGAAATCGAATCCTATGTTCGCACTGGCGAAGGCGTCGGCAAGGCGGGCGGTTACGCCATTCAGGGTCGCGCCGAAATTTTCGTGCGACAGTTGAACGGTTCTTATTCCAATGTGGTGGGTCTGCCTCTGCTTGAAACCGTGAGCTTGTTAAAAAGCTGCGGCTGGGACTGAGTGACGAAGGTGCGCGCCATCTCACGAGGCGGTTCCGCACCGCCAAATTCATGCTATCGTCACATTGGCCGCCATTCGATTTGTGAGCGATGAAAAAGGAAATCCTGATCAACACAGGAGCCGGGGAAATTCGCATTGCCATTGTCGAAGATGGCAGTCTGCAGGAATTGTTTCTCGAACGGACCCTGGGTCTCGACGAAGGCGCGCTCAAGCGTCCGGGCGGTTGCGGCCGCAGCGGCCATAGTCTCATCGGCAATATCGTCCTGGGCCGCGTGCAACGCGTGCTGCCGGGAATGCAGGCGGCGTTTGTCGATATCGGCCTCGACCGTTCGGGCTTTCTGGGCGTGCGCGAGGCGCGTTGCCTGGCCGATCTTCCCGGTTTCAGCGAAGAGCGCGCGCCCAAGATCGGCGACTGCGTGCGCGAAGGCGAAGCCATCATCGTGCAGGTGGTGAAGGATCCTATCGGCGAGAAAGGCGCGCGGCTGTCGGCGAATGTCACTATTCCGGGACGTCTGCTCGTGCTCGTACCCAATCAACCGGGCATCGCGCTCTCGCGCCGTATCGACGATGAAGCGGAACGCGCGCGGCTGACCGAAATCGGCGAACAGATGCTCGCTGAAGCGAATGGTGCGTTGGTCGCGGGCGCGGGTTATATCGTACGCAGCGCCGCAATCGGCGCCAGCCTCTCCGAATTCAAGGAAGATGCGGAGCGCCTGGCGGAAGCCTGGCGGCCCGTGATGACGAAACGCCAGAGCGCGATAGCGCCGGCGACGCTGCATCACGATCTCGATCCTGTGGAGCGCACGATGCGCGATGAAGTCGATGCGCAGACGGCGCGTGTCATTGTTGACGACCGCGAAGCTTTCGCCGCGGCGCGGGCCTATTGCCACCGCGCTATGCCCGAGGCCGAAGGCAAGATCGAATTGTTCGAAGGTCAGGGGATGCTGTTCGATGCCTACGATCTCGAAGACGAGATCGAGCGGCTCCTCAATCCGCGCGTGCCGCTCGAATCCGGCGGCTGGATCACGATCGAAGGCACGGAAGCCCTGACGGCGATCGACGTCAATTCCGGCAGCTTCACGGATGCGACCGGTCTCGAGGAAACGAGCCTCAGGGTGAACCTCGAAGCGGCGGCCGAAATCGGTCGTCAGCTCCGCCTGCGCGGCATCGGCGGACTCATCGTCATCGACTTCATCCATCTGGGCGATCCCGTCAATATCGAGCAGGTTCTTGCAACGCTTGGCGAAAGCCTTGCGCGCGACAGAACGCCGACGCAGATTTCGGCCATGTCGGAATTCGGTCTCGTCGAAATCACGCGCAAGCGCATCCGCGATCCTCTCGTCAAACTGATGACGGAGGGTTGCCGGCCCTGTCAGCGGCGAGGGCGCACGCGCACGCGCGACAGCGTGGCGATGGATCTGTTGCGCCGGATAGAGCGCCAGGCGAAGGCCGTACCCGGCAAGGCCATCCTTGTCCGCGCGGCGCCCGAGATCGTGCGCTGGATCGAAGACCATGGCGACGAAGTGCGTCCGGCGCTCGCCCGCAAAGGCGCGGCGCGCGTCACGTTCGAGCCGCGCGAGGAATATGCACGCGAGGGTTTCGATGTCGGCACGCTCGGCTGAAGCGCGCAAATGTCCGGTCTGCGGCAAGCCGCAGGTCGAACGGTTCAGACCCTTCTGTTCCGGTCGTTGCGCCGATCTCGACCTCGGCCGCTGGTTGAAGGGCGGCTACGCCATCCCAGCGGCGGAAACCGACGATGACGACGGCACGGCAGACGCCGCGGACGAACGAGGCGGCGAATAGGACGCTGGACACTGCCCCAAGCGTCTTCTAAAAAGCCCTCCCTTCCGGCTTGCCCCGGGAGCTTGCCCAGGTAGCTCAGTCGGTAGAGCAGCGGACTGAAAATCCGCGTGTCGGTGGTTCGATTCCGCCCCTGGGCACCATTGGTCCGTCCACGGACATCCGGCAGCATCCAGAGAAACTTAGAATCCACGGATTCGGCATATTTTTCCTAGCGTACCGGCCCAAGGTGACTCCCGCGCGCGGATCAGCCTTGCCAGGCAGCGCAGGGCTCAAATCGGCAATAGTCGAAGACAGAGTGCTGTTCCTTGAATGGTGACGACGACCTGCTGTGAATCGAGCGGGACTTTGCCGCCGCCTCCGGAACCACGGCAGGGCGGCAAGTTGCCTGAAAGCGTTGCCGCAGGTAACGTCAACGTTCGTCGCACATCAGCAGGGAAGCCAGCGCCTTGAATTCCCCAGCGCCAGTCATCGCCGGAAACATGGTTACCGAGAAGGCGGCGTTCATGGAATTGCTCGAATGGGCCAAAGACCAGCCCAGATGGCAGCAAGATGCCTTACGGCGGTTGGCATTGAATGGGGTTCTGACCGAAACGGATGTCGACGATCTTGCCCTTATCTGTCTCGATCCGAAAGCTCCATCGCAACCGCTGACAAGCTTCAATCTGGCGGCCGAAGATGCCGGCGACAACCCGGTCGCGCTGCTGCGCATCGAAAAACCGGCTGGCATAGATGCGCCGGCATCCAACCAGACACTGGAGTTTGCGAAAGACGGTCTCACCGTCGTTTACGGCGACAATGCTTCCGGGAAATCCGGCTATGTGCGTCTGCTGAGGCATGTCTGCAGGACGGGGGATCGCGAAGCCGCAATATTGCGGGAGGCGGAAGACCCGGTCATGACGCCGCAAACCGCAAAGATCGTTTTCTGGCGAGGTGTCACAGAAGTAGAGTTTTCCTGGGCGCCAGGAATTTCGGGCCACCCGGATTTGACGGCCGTCAGTATATTCGATGCTCGCAGCGCGAACATTCATGTCGAGAAAACCGACGCAGTCGCATTCATTCCGCGGCCTATGAAGATCTTGGAAGCGTTGGAAGATGCCTGCGATCGCGTAAGAGCCAGGCTCGAAAGCCAAATTTCTGCCTCGGAAGCGCAAAAGCCGATTGTTCTCAACTCACCCAAGCTGGGCAGGGAGACGACAGCCGGTGCGCTTGTCCACAATTTGTCCGCCAACTCCAACCTCGCGCAGCTAACGCTCCTTGCGACACTTTCCACGGAGGATCTGACAAGGCTGAGGATGCTTGCGGCCGATCTCACCCAGGATCCAAAGCACGCTGCGCTGCGCCTGGTGAATCAGAAAAAGCAGCTCGATGAACAAGTGGCGAGACTAGGCCGCCTCGTGGCGGCCACAAGCGATCGGGCATTCGTTGAGCGCGAAAAGCTGAAAGCCGACCGCGATACGAAAAGCGAAGCTGCAAGGCTTGCATCGGAGAGACTGTTCGCGGCGTCTCCACTTCCGGAAGCCGGTCACGCCACGTGGAGAAGCCTTTGGGAGGCCGCACGAAAGTATTCAAGTGAAGTTATCGAGCGCGATTCCACTTCGGATGCGTTTGCGGACAGCTCTTCCGGCGTGTCGTTTCAGCAGCTCCCTGGTACCGAAGCAACGCGCTATCGTATGTCGTTCGAGAGCTTTGTGAAGGAAGTCACGAAGACAGAGGAGGAAAAGGCGACAAAAGCCTACAGCAGAAAGTTCGCCGAAGCGGCAGCGGCGCGGATACCGGTCGACGATCTCCTGCAATTGCGGCGTCTCATTGCTGACGAGATTGGAGACCCGGTTCTTGCGCGGAAAGTAAAGGATTGCTGTATCCGTGCCAAATGGCGCCTGAGGGCATTCGAGCGCGAACACACCGCTCCCGATACGGAACCCAGTTTTCCCGAGGCGGACCTCTCTACTCTGTCCGCGAGCCTGGGCGAACGAGCGGCCCGGTTGTCGGCAGATCGGAACAGCCCCGAGCATTTGGCGTTGCTGAAGGAGTTTCTTGAGCTTAACGACCGCGAGGCGCTGCAGCCGCTGCTCGAGGACATTAAGGCCGAGATCGAGCGGCAGAAGAAGATCGACACAATCAATGAAGCCCTGAAGGATGTAGCGAAGGAAGCCGTCGCAACCAAGAATGGCGATTTTTCCGATAAGCTCGTGACCAATGCGCTTCGCGGCCGCTTCGCGCGCGAAATCGAGAAGATGAAGCTCACGCGCATGCCTGTCGAGCTCAAAAAGATCAAGGACCAGAATGCTGTCTCGCACTTTCAGGTCTGCCTTGTGGAAAAGCCGAACGCATCCGTAGGTCAACTGTTCAGTGAAGGCGAACATCGTTGCGTCGCTCTGGCTGCATTTCTTGCCGAACTCGCCACTTCCAAGCGATACTCCGGCATCGTTTTCGACGATCCGATGGCGTCGTTGGATCCTGTTCACCGCCAGGCGGTCGCGGCGCGTCTCGTCGAGGAAGCGGAGCATCGGCAAGTCGTCGTTTTCACGCACGACCTGACATTCCTGTTGCAGCTGCGGCGCGAGGCGGAAGCGAGCAGCCGAACGATACGGTATCAAACCGTGCGTCGTAAGCTTACTCATCCCAACAATGCCGACGATAAGTTACCAGACAAGGCCAGGAGCGCCGTTCAATTGACGCAGACTTTGCGCTCGGAACTCAACGTTGTTAAGTGGCAGTTCGACCATTGGCCCGATGCAAAGCGGAACACGTTCTGCAAAGGATTTATTGAGCAGCTGAAGGAAACATGGGACCGAAGCATTGCCGATTTCATTTTTCCAACGCAGAACCGGTTTGACAATCACACAAAAGGGACAAGTCAGCTCAATTTGGCGACCATGGAGCAGGCTGATGTAGAGACAGTGATGGCCGCGAGGGGACGTCTTTCCGAAGAACCGCGCGCGTCCGCCGGGGCGTTGAATCCGGACACTATTTCGTACGGGGATCTATTTGCTGAAATCGGCAAGCTGGAGGATTGGCTGGCGCATATCGGCCAACGTCAGAAGGATGTCAAAGCGCAGACAATTTCCGACCCGGCCGTCCGCGTGTAGGACGGTGCGGGGAGGGCGCGTCGATCCACTGAAAATTCGGATTGGATATCGGACGTCGTGTGGCAGAGCGGTCGGATGCGAACAGCACGGCTGTCCGCTCCGGCAACTACCGATTGGGACGTGAGTTCAGGGAAATCCCCAGGGCCAACGCCTTCTGGCGAATGGCGCCTTCCGTTCGTTTGAACGCACGGGCGATTTTCGGCGCAGGCGTTTTCTTCCGCGCAAGAGATTTGAATTCGCGCACATCGTCTTTGGACCAGGCGCGCCTTTTGACCTTTTTCTTCGTAAGCATAGTTTCTCCGATTGAACAGGCGGCGGCCTATAGCACAGATACCCCGGTTTTGCGCAAGGGTTTCGGAAATAGGCCAGGAAACGCGCCTTCTTGCTGCCTTATTCACCAACAAACAACAATTCGTGCGGTCGCGTTCAACAAACAACGCGCCGCGGACTGCGATCCGCACCCTGACGCACGAATCGATGAATTCGCACGCGCAAGTACCCGATCAAGGCGCGAGCGGTTCGGAGACAATTCCGTTGGCGTTCATCTTATGGCCGCGCCAGACGACATTTTCGATCCAGTAGCTTGCGCCGATCTCGATGACGGAAAGGATATCGCGCACCGGCATCAACCAGACGTTGCTGGCTGGCGCCAAGTGCTCTATCTTGCCGCGCAAGGCGGCGTCAATTCCCTTCATCGCTATCGCTCGAACGAACCATGTCCCGCACAACAGAGCGATGGACCAGGGCGCGCCAGCCGAGAGGGCGCAGGCCATCGCCGCCCAGAACAGCGGATATTGCAGGATCGAAGCTGCCAGCGCGATCGGGGCAGAGGCCCTGATCGTTCGCGTCCAGCGGACTTCATGGCGCCATAAGGCCGAGAAGGAGGGCTCCGGAACAGTGGCAGCCACCACTGTATCGGCAAGGCGAACGGACAATCCAAGTTCGCGAACGCGCTGTCCCATGACATTGTCTTCCGCGAGCAGCTGAGCCAGAGGAAACAGGCCTCCCGTTCGCTCGAGTACTTCGCGACGAAGCATCGCCGTGCTGCCGAGACAATCCTGGCGTCCCAGGACGCGTGACAGCAGAATGCCGGGCAGATAATTATAGGTGATCTGCGTTGCGCCGAGTTTCGCAGGCCAGCCAAGCTCAGCTGGCGGCAGACCGAAAGAGACGGATGTGACAAGCCCCGTTCCGGACTTTTCCAGCTCCACTACAAGCCGTTCAAGATAGTTGGACGGTACATGCAGATCGCTGTCGGAAATCAAGAGCACGTCGTGCCGGGCGGACGGCAGCATATTGATCAGATTGCTGACTTTCCTGTTCGACCCGTGGAGGGCCGGATCGACGACGACCGCAATGTCGCAATCGGGAAATCTCGCCTGCAGCCTTTGTACGACGGCCAATGCCGGATCGGTCCGGTGATGGAGGCCGAAGACGATCTGAAATGTCGGATAAGTCTGGCTGCAGCACGAAGCGAGCGCTTCCTCCAGTTGCGGTTCTTCACCGCACAGTGGTTTCAATATCGTGACCGAAGGATATTTCGTCGGCGGCAGGCTGGGACTTGCTGCAAATCGCAGAACGGCGATCCAGCCGGCGAGACAGGACAGGATTCCGATGAGTGCCGAGAACGCGGCCAACTCCGCAAGCACCGTCATGCCTCCGCCCCGGCCGAGCTACGCAACAAGGATTTTACCAAAACAAGCCCCAATGTCTGCGGTCGTATCGACTCAAAGAGCCTAGGGCTTAGAGGCATCTGTAATCAATCGACCTGAGCGACCGGGAATCCGGGAAAAATGAAACGACTATCGATCGCCCTGGCCATTGTCGGCCTTATATTCGGTACGTTGCTGGTCGGTTGGTACGGCTTCGGCCCGATCTGGACGGCAATGCTGTCGGTCGGCGTCTGGGGTTTTGCCTGGTTCTGCGCCTGGCAACTACTTACGATGGTAGTCCTGGGGCTGGGTTGGCGCGCCGTCGCGCCACTGGACGACGGACGCCACGTTCTGCCTTTCATCTGGGGCCGGATGGTGCGGGATTCGGCAGGAGCCTGCCTTCCCTTCTCGACGCTTGGCGGTTTCGTATTCGGTGTTCGGGCCGCGACTCTTTACGGCGTCAACTGGTCCCTGGCAGCGCTCTCGATCGTCGTCGACCTCACGGCCGAATTCCTGTCGGAACTCGCATTCGCGATGGCAGGGCTCTTCATATTGCTCGATCGCTCTGGCAATCCCTCGCTCTCTATACCGATCGTTGTTGGCCTGGCGATCATATCGCTTCTCGGCGTCGCGGTAGTTTGGCTGCGCAAGGAAGCAACGCCGGTTTTCGTTCGTCTTGGTCGCAGAATTCTCGGCAATTGGTTCGATCGCCAGGGCAAGGAAGCAATATCGGATCGTGAACTGGCCGAACTTTATGGCCACACGGGTCGCATGGCGTTGGGCACGGCGATCCATCTCCTGGGATGGTTCTGCAAGGGGGTCGGAAACTGGATCGCCTTCCGTCTCATGGGATCGCATATCGATCTCATGGGCGCGCTGGCGATCGAGGCGTTGTTGCATGTGCTGCTTGTCCCGGCCTCCGTCGTTCCGGGCTATGCCGGCATTCAGGAGGCCGGTTACGCCGGCATCGGCGCGCTGTTCGGCATTCCGCCGGAATTGTCGCTCGGCGTTTCGCTGCTGCGGCGGGCGCGCGACATTGCGCTGGGTATTCCCATCCTGCTCATCTGGCAATTGGCCGAGGCCCGTCAGCTGCGGATCTCGGGATCGAAGCCTGCGTGAAACGACTTGTCAGCCGGATCGCCGATGTGATCTGAATAGTGTAGTGACTTCGGACGAGGGGGCTCGGCGATGACCGCGTTGCGGATCAACGGCCAGGTTCGAAATGTCGACGTTGCCGCGGATACGCCCTTGCTTTGGGTACTCCGCGACGTGTTGGGTCTGACCGGCACGAAATTCGGTTGCGGCATTGCGCAATGCGGTGCGTGCACCGTGCATGTGGACGGCAACGCAGTCCGGTCCTGCCTTCTTCCCATAGGTTCGATCGGCGATCGTGCGATCACGACCATTGAAGGCGTGAGTGCGGTTCCGGCCGGAAAAAAGGTTCAGCAGGCGTGGCTCGATCTCGAAGTCGTGCAATGCGGCTATTGCCAGTCGGGACAGATCATGTCGGCGGCGGCGTTACTCACGGTGACGCCCAATCCCGACGATGCCGACATCGACGCAGCGATGGCCGGCAATATCTGCCGCTGCGGGACCTATGTGCGCATCCGCGCCGCCATCAAACACGCCGCGCAATCGGCCTGAACCCGGTCCGTCGAGGTTCGATCATGTCTGACGCCGCAACGACACTTCCTTCCGAACGCCTCGAGACCGCGCCCACGCGGCGCGCGCTGCTCAAAGTCGGTGCTGCGGTCGGCGGCGGCCTGTTGCTGGGCATTCGCATTCCGCGCGCGGAAGCTGCGGATACGGGCGATGGTGTTTTTGCGCCCGACGCATTCATCCGCATCGATCGCCAGGGCAAAGTCACGCTCATCATGCCGCAAGTGGAGATGGGGCAGGGCGTCTACACCTCATTGTCGATGGTGCTCGCGGAAGAACTGGATGCGGCCTTCGATCAGGTGACGGTCGAAGCAGCACCGCCGAACGAGGCGCTCTATGCCAATCCCGTCTTCGGCGTGCAGGCGACGGGCAATTCCAATTCGATACGCGCCTTCTGGCTGCCCATGCGCAAGGCTGGTGCCGGCGCGCGCGCGCTTCTGGTTCAGGCGGCCGCCGCTACGTGGAATGTGGATCCCGCCTCCTGCCGCACTGAAAGCAGCCAGGTGATACACGATGCGAGCGGGCGCAAACTCGCCTATGCCGCGCTGGTCGATCGCGCAGCAACATTGAAGCCGCCCCAAAACCCTCCTCTCAAACCCGTCAAGGATTTCAAGCTGATCGGCAAGCCGTTCAAGCGGCTCGATACGCCTGACAAAGTGAACGGCAAGGTGGTCTACGGGATCGACGCGATGCCGCCGGGCGTAAAATTCGCCACGCTCGCGGCGTGCCCCGCCTTCGGCGGCAAGGTCGCGCAGGTCGACGATCGCCGGGCGAAGTCTCTGCCGGGTGTCAGGCAAGTTATCGTGCTGGACGATCTCGTGGCGGTTGTCGGCGATCATATGTGGGCCGCAAAACAGGGATTGGCGGCGCTCGATATTTCTTGGCACGACGGCCCGAATGCGCAGGTCACGACCGACGAGGTCTGGGCCAGGGCCAGAGCCGCCAGCGAGCGCCACGGCGCGGTGGCGAAAGCCGCGGGCGATGTGGCCAAGGGGCTGAGCAAGGGCGAGCGTCTGGACGCCGTCTATCAATTGCCCTTCCTCGCCCACGCTACGCTCGAACCCATGAATTGCACCGTCCATCTCACCGCGGACGCCTGCGAAATCTGGGTCGGTACGCAGGTGGTGGCGCGCGCGCAAGCCGCCGCAGCGAGACTCACCGGCCTGCCGCTCGCGAAGGTTACGGTCCACAATCAGCTCATCGGCGGCGGTTTCGGACGCAGGCTGGAAGTGGACAGCGTCGAGAAGGCGGTGCGCATCGCGCAGCATGTCGACGGACCGGTCAAGGTCGTGTGGACGCGCGAGGAGGACATCCAGCACGATTTCTATCGGCCGGTATATTACGACCGATTGTCCGCCAGTTTGTCGGGCGGCAGGATCGTCGGCTGGCATCATCGCGTCACCGGGTCGTCGGTGATGGCGCGCTGGCTGCCGCCCGCCTACCAGCACGGTATCGATATCGACGCCGTCGATAGCGCGATCGATATCCCCTACGACATTCCCAATCTCCAGGTCGAATATGTACGCGAGGAACCGCCCGGCGTGCCCACGGGCTTCTGGCGCGGCGTCGGTCCCAACAACAATGTGTTCGCCATCGAAAGTTTCATCGACGAACTGGCGAAGAAAGCGGGCAAGGATCCCGTCGCCTTTCGCCGCGCGATGCTCGGCAAGGTGCCGCGGTTGCGCGCGGTGCTCGACCTCGCGGCGCACACCGCAGGGTGGGGCACGCCGCTGCCGCCGCGCACGGGTCGCGGCGTGGCGGTTCAGGTCGCTTTCGCGAGCTTTATCGCAACCGTCGCGGAGGCCGAAGTGGGCGAAGACGGCGAAGTCCGCGTGCGCCGCATCGTCTGCGTGGTCGACACGGGCATTGCCGTCAATCCGGATACGGTGAAGGCGCAATTGCAGGGCGGGCTCATTTTCGGGCTGACCGCCGCGCTCTATGGCGAGATCACGGTCGACAAGGGCCGCGTCCAGCAAAGCAATTTCCACGACTATCGCATGCTGCGCATCGATCAGACGCCCGACATCGACGTGATTGTCGTCAAGAGCGGCGAAGCGCCGGGCGGCATCGGCGAGACAGGCACCACGGCGGCGCCGCCGGCACTGGGCAATGCGATTTATGCGGCAACGGGAATCAGGCTCCGGCGATTGCCGATCGATCGCGACGTATTGGCGGGGAGGAAACCGGCATGAATCGCTCCTCGTCGTGCATCGGGATCGCGATTGCCGCGATGCTCGCAATTTTTCTCGCCGCATTCGCCTGGATCGCATTCGGTCCCGGGCCGATGGATTTCGCGGGCGGCAGGACCGTGGCGCTCGACACCTATACGGGACCGAGCCCGACCGGCGTGCCCGCCGGTCTCGCCAAATCCGACATTGTCGCGCGCGGCGAATATCTGACCCGCGCGGCGGATTGCGAAGTCTGCCACACGGCGAAAGGCGGCCGGCCGTTTGCGGGAGGGCTGGCGTTCAACCTGCCGTTCGGCGCGCTCTATTCGCCCAACATCACGCCCGATGTCGAAACGGGAATCGGCGCCTGGAGCGATGCCGATTTTCTCGCGGCGCCGGTGCGCTACACGCCGCCCGCCAACACGCTGGCGTTTCCGTTCAACCAGCGTTGGCTGATGGCAATCTGGTCGTTTCTGTTCAACCCCGATCAACGCTTCCAGCCGCATCCCGACCGCAGCGCGCAGTGGAATCGCGGCGCCTATCTCGCCGAGGCGCTGGGCCATTGCGGCGATTGCCACACGCCCAGAAACCTTCTTCAGGCGTTGGATAACAGGGAAAAATTCGCGGGCGCCGTGGCAGCAGGCTGGCGCGCCTACAACATCACCAGCGACCGTCCGACCGGCATTGCCGCGTGGAGCGATAGCGAACTGGCCGACTATCTCTCGGCCGGCCATGCGCCGGGACATGGCACGGCCTCGGGTCCGATGGGCGAGGTGGTGGATTTCAGTCTCAACCATCTGACGCAAGACGATGTCGGCGCGATTGTCGCTTACCTGCGAACGGTGCCGCCCGTTTCCGCGCCGGATCTGTCCGCGAAGCTGGCCGGTCCCGCGCCGTCGGCGCCGAAACAGGGCGTGGCCGCCGGTTTCGATCCGCGCGGCAAAATGATTTTCGCCGGCGCCTGCGCCAGCTGCCACAGCTGGACGGGCGAAAGTGCGTTGACGCCCTATGCAACCCTCACAGGCGCGCGCGCCGTCAACGATCCCAGCGCGATCAACGTGGCGCAGATCGTGCTCTCCGGCACGCGACGGCGGACGCCGCAGGGTGCGGTCTTCATGCCCGCATTCGGCCACGCCTATTCGAATGTCGAGATCGCGGCCGTCGCCAATTATGTGACGGCGCGGTTCGGCGCGCAGACGTCCAACGTCACGCCTGCGGATGTGGCAAACCTGCGGCGGCAGACGGCGGAGTAGTTCGCGCCGCAGCGATTGCCGGCCGGCGTCAGACCCGTTCCAGCAATGCCACGGTGCCCTGTCCGCCGTCGGCGCACACCGAAACGATGCCGCGCGAACCGGACGGCATGGCGGTCATTTCCTTCGCGGCCTGGCTCAGCACGCGCGCGCCCGTCGCCGCGAAAGGATGGCCGATGGCGAGCGAGCCGCCATGCAGGTTCACGCGCTCCCAGGGAAATGCGCCGAGATCGAAATCCACACCAGCTTTGGCAAGCCGGTAGGCGGGATCGGACGCGGCGCGGATATTGCCGAGCACCTGCGCCGCAAACGCTTCGTGGATGTTCCACGAGATGATGTCGTCGAAGGTCAGTTTGTGGCGCGCGAGCAGGCGCGGAATCGCGCGCGCGGGCGCCATCAGAATGCCTTCGCCCTCGTGCAGGAAATCCGTCGCGGCGATTTCCCAGTCCACCAGTTTCACGGCGGGTTCGACGCCGAGCCGGCCCAGCCCTTCGGCGTCGCCAACCCAGATCGACGCAGCCCCGTCGGTGAGCGGCGAGGAATTGCCCGCCGTCAGCGTGCCCGCCTTGTGGTCGAACGCGGGCGGCAGTTTCGCGAGTTTTTCGAGCGAGGTGTCGCGCCTGGGGATCGTGTCGTGATCGACGCCGTCGAACGCCAGCACCAGATCAGCGAAGAATCCGGAATCCTGTCCCGCGATCGCGCCCTGATGACTGAGCAGCGCGCGCGCATCCTGGTCGGCGCGGGAGATGGCGAAATGCTTCGCGGTGTCTTCAGTGTGCTCGCCCTGCGAGCGGCCGCTTTGCCGGTTGGCCCAGCCATGGATGGGCAGGTCGAAATCGGCCGGAGTCACATGCGTCAATGTTTCGACGGCGGCCGCGGGATTCTTGGCGAATTCCGCGATGACGCGATCGGCCATCGCCATTTTGAGGCCGATGGCGATATGGCTCATCGTCTCCACGCCGCCCACCAGCGCCAGATGCGTGCCGCCGCGTCCCATCATGCCGGCCGCTTCGATCGTGCCGATGAAGCTCGTGGAACAGGCGAGCACGGTGGAGAAGGCGGGCAGCGCGGGATCGAGCCCCGCCTCGAACACGAGTTCGCGCGCGATATTGGACATTGTGGGATCGGGGATCACCTGTCCCCAGACGAGAAAATCGGGCCGCGCTTTCGCGTTCATCGCTTTGGCGACCGGCACGGAGAGTTCGAGTGCCGTGTGCTTCGCATAGGCGCCGCCCGCTTTCACGAACGGGGTGCGCAGGCCGGGCGAGAGATAGACATCCGTCATCTGGGGCTCCTGATACGGGCAGAAATGGAACAGGGAATTTCGCGGCGGAACTTTCGGGCAACGAATTCCCTGCTAGCAGGGAAATTAGCAGGGAATAAGTGGAACAGGGAATTTGCGCGTTCTCGCGTGCGGCACGGCCACCGCGTTCCGGCAGGCACGCGAAAGCGCCGCGGCGAAAGCGCGCCGCGCCCGGGGTGGTTTATTCACAATGTCAAAGAGCCTCCCGGCGGACCGGGATCAGTTCGCGGTTGACATTATAACCGAATTGGTTCATTGTCAACCGGTAATTTCGGAGGGCGAAGTCCCCCTCACCCTGCCCTCTCCCCCGGTGGGGGGAGAGGGGAGAAAGCACGAGGTCGGAGCCGTCTGCACCAATGCGGGTGAGGGGGTGCATCGATTTGAAGAATTTTGTTCTACTCTTTTGAAGTCCGACGGTGGGGAGCATCCGATGCGAATGAAGAAAACGACCGTCGCGCTTTCCGCCTGTGCAGCCGCATTGCTGTCGGCAGCCGGCACGCAGGCGGCGGTAACGATTTCCTCGGCCACGACAACGAACATGACATGCGGGAACGGCGTCTGCGCGCCGACGGCGAAGAACGCCGTGCTGAATGTCGGCGATCTGGAGACGCTGCTCGCGTCTGGCGATGTGACCGTGACGACAACAGGCGCCGGCGTTCAGGCCGGCGACATCGACGTCAAATCCGCACTGAGTTGGTCCAGCACGGGCGCGCTTTCGCTGCTGGCCGACAAATCCGTCACGGTTGACGAACCGGTTTCGATCGCGGGTCTGAGCGGCTTGGCGATCCAGACCGGCGGCACGAACGGCGCATTTTCGTTCGGCAAAAAGGGAAGCGTCACCTTCGCAAACCTGTCGAGCCAGCTCACGATCAACGACGCGAACTACACGCTGGTCGGCGACCTTAAGACGCTGGCCAGCGACATCGCCGCCATCCCGACCGGCAATTTCGCATTGGCGAACAGCTACGATGCCAGTCAGGGCGGGTCGTATTCTATCGACGAAATCTATACCGGAAGTTTCGAAGGACTTGGGAACACAATTTCGAACTGGGCGGGCGGCGGAGTCGCACTGATCAATGGCGAATGGCTGGGCGGTCTGTTCGCCGAGGTTGGAACAGGCGGGACCATCGAGAATGTCGGCCTTGCGAATGCGAGCGTGATCTATGGTCAGAAGGTTCATGGAAACAAACCGGTCTATATCGCCGCGCTTGCGGCCATAAACCTCGGCATCATTCGATATTCCTGGGCCACAGGAACGGTGAGCAGTAAAAAATCCTCGCCCCACCTCGGTGGACTGGTCGGGGGAAACGGAGGCACGATATCGAATACGCATTCGGCTGTTAGGGTTTCAGCAAGCAAAGGAAGCGCCGGAGGACTCGTGCATGATAGCGGCGGTACGGTCAGCGAATCCTATGCGACCGGCGACGTCACAGCTATTTCAGGGGGGGCTAATTAACGGAAATAGCGGAATCGTTACGAATTGCTATGCAACGGGCAATATACTGGTGACGGATGGGGGCGGAGGGCTGGTGAGTTTGAACCAGGGCGGAACGATCGAGGATTCCTATGCCGCAGGCGCAGTTGTCGGTGGTAACGATACCTCGATCGGTGGGCTAGTTGGTACGAATCAGGGTGGAAATCAAGATAGCACGATCAGCTTCTCTTACTCGACGGGCGCGGTGAATGGCGGAACGGGAAGCATGGTTGGTGGACTAATCGGAGCCGACGGGGCGCCGCCCGGCAGCCTTACGGATACTTATTGGGACACCGAGACGAGCGGGCAGAATCAGGGTGCGGGCAATGTCGCGAACGACCCGGGCATTACCGGATTGACGACGGCGCAGTTTCAGTCCGGGCTCCCGGCGGGCTTCAATCCGAAAATCTGGAATGAAAAATCCAATACCGATGACGGCTTCCCTTATCTCCTCGCGAACAAGCCGGGGAAGTGAGGGATAGAGAATATTCTGTATACAGATAGATGAATTGCGTTCGAGCCTCTCTTCAGCCTATGCCGAAGCTTCGGCCGACCGGTCGATTCTCATGACCCGACGGACCCTGGATTTAATCCGGGGGAAGGCGGGCAAGGGGAGGGCTGAAAGATCGCATACGGACCGCTCACGCGCTCAGTGCGTGTACAATTCGCTTCACGACGGAGCCGCAGCCGCCATGTTGCAAGCGTCGCGGCGCCTGCCGATACTCGCGGCGCCCGGACACCAGACGAGTAACACCCATGACCGATCTGCTCGCGCTCTCCAGCCGCTTCATCGACGAGGGAACTTCCGACGGCCCTCTGTCGGTCAACCGCATCACCGGCGAACTCTCCGAAGTGGCCGACGGCATCGCCGTGATCGAGGCGTTCAGCCATGTGGTGCTGTTCCGCACCGCGGACGGCCTCGTGCTGTTCGACACGAGTCTGGAATCCTTCGGCGGCCAGGTGGTGCGCGCCATGCGCGGCTGGAGCGACGATCCCGTGCGCGCGATCGCCTATACGCATGGCCATGTCGATCATGTTGGCGGCGCGGCCGCGATCGTCCACGAAGCGGCGGATCGCCAGCGCGTGCGCCCGCAGGTGATCGGCCACGAAAACGTCGCGCCGCGGTTCCATCGCTACCATCTCACCAATGGCTACAACATGGCCATCAATTTCCGGCAATTCGGCGGCGCGGGACGGAGCCGCATCCAGATGGCCAATCCCGAACGCTTCGGTCCGGCGGAATGGATCGAGCCGGACACGTCCTTCGCCGACCGGATGGGATTCGCGGCGGGCGAATTGCGCTTCGAGCTGCGCCACGCGCGCGGCGAGACCGACGATCATCTCTGGGCCTGGCTGCCGGCGCGCAAGGCCCTCATCGTCGGCGATTTCCTCACCTGGGTGTTTCCCAACGCCGGCAATCCGCAAAAGGTGCAGCGTTATCCGCTGGACTGGGCGGTGGCGCTGCGCGAGATGGCGGCGCTCGATCCGGAATTGCTGCTGCCGGCGCATGGCCTGCCCATTTCCGGCAAAGCGCGCATCGCCCGCGTGCTGGACGAAGTAGCCTCTGCGCTTGAAAGCCTGTGCCGGCAGACGCTCGCATTGATGAATGAAGGCGCTCGCCTCGATCGCATCGTGCATGAGGTGAAGCTGCCGCAGGAAATTCTGGAGAAGCCTTATCTGCGTCCCGTGTATGACGAGCCGGAATTCGTGGTGCGCAATATCTGGCGGCAATTCGGCGGCTGGTATGACGGCAATCCCGCCAATCTGAAACCTGCCGAAGACGCCAGCGTGGCGGCGGAGGTCGCGAAACTCGCGGGCGGCGCGGAGGCGTTGGCCAAACGGGCGCGAGAATTGTCGGCCGCGGGCGAGCATCGTCTTGCCTGTCATCTGGCCGAAATGGCCGCGCTCGCCGCGCCGGATTCGAAAACCGTGCATGGCCTGCGCGCGGAAGTCTACGAAGCGCGCATGACGACGGAGCTTTCGCTCATGGCGCGCGGCATCTATGGCGACGCGGTGCGCCAGTCGCGCGCCACAGCGGGAGACGGCGAGACGTGAGCGGCGGCGTCTCGATCGACGCGCGACATTTTTACGAACCCGCGAAAGGTCATGGACTCGCACACGATCCGTTCAACGCGATCGTGGGGCCCAGGCCAATCGGCTGGATCTCCACGGAGAACGCGGCGGGCGCGCGCAACCTCGCGCCCTACAGCTATTTCAACGCCTTCAACATTCGCCCGCCCGTCATCGGCTTTGCGAGCGTCGGCTGGAAAGACAGTGTGCGCAACGCCGAAGCGACCGGGGAATTCGTGTGGAATCTCGCCACGCGCGATCTGGCGGAGCGCATGAACCTTACCTCCGCGCATGTTGCGTCCGACGTCGACGAATTTTCCCTCTCTGGTCTCACGCCCGCGCCGAGCCGCCTGGTGCGTCCGCCGCGCGTCGCCGAAAGCCCCGTCAATTTCGAATGCAGGCTGACGCAACTGATCCGGCTGCAGAATGTGGCCGGCGAGCCTTTGCACACCTGGCTCGTGCTGGGCGAAGTGATCGGCATCCATATCGCTGCGGCACTCGTCGCGCGTGGCGTCTACGACACCGCGGCCGCGCGTCCCATCCTGCGCGCGGGGCGTCACAGCGACTATGCCGAGATCGGCCCCGAGGCGATGTTCGAAATGGCGCGGCCGGACGAGCCGCCGAGCTAAGTTGCAGCGCAAGAGCGGCCGCGTTTCATATGCAAGTAAAATGCGAATCAAATACAAACCGGCGGCCAACGCCCGATAAATCCCGAATCTTATTTTTTTTCAACGCGTGGGCGGCGAAACGCACAATCGCGGTGGCATGCGCGGCAGCCCGACGGTATAACGCTGGCCAAACCGACAGATGGGTGACCTGCCCATCCGGGGGGAAATTCGCAATGTGGAGAAATTCGATGCTGTGGCGTTCACCGTTCCAGACCCTGGCTGCTTCCGCGGCCGTGGCCACTCTCCTGCAAACTGCGGCCCTGGCCGCACCGCTGCATGAACCGCTGCCGCTCAACAGCACGGAGCAGAACGGCACGCCGCAGATCCTGAAGTCGCATCAGGGACTCCATATCGCGGCCCCGGCGCAGCCGGCCGGTCAAACGAAGATCGTCACGGGAAAGCGGCGGCCCTATTCCGGCACGCCGATCGACGTTCTCAATTATCACTACGATGCATACCCCACCGGCTGGAATCAGAGCGAAACCGATCTCACACCGACCACTGTCGCCTCCGCGAATTTCGGCCAGCTGACGACACTCAACGTGGACGGCAATGTGTTCGCGCAGCCGCTGCTGGTCTCCAATTACGTTCTGCCCGACGGTACCACGCACAACATCCTCATCGTCGCCACCGGTCACGATTCCGTTTATGCCTTCGACGAAGAGACCTATGCGGTGTTGTGGCAGGTCAGTCTCGGCAAATCGCAACCCACGAACGATGTCGGCTGCGGCGATGTGAAGCCCGAATACGGCATTTCGAGCACGCCCGTGATCGTGCGCACGGCGCCCAACGCCGCCACACTCTATGTCGTGGCCGCGACGGAACCCGCCCACCTCTCCTTCCACACGCAGCTGCACGCCTTGAATGTGAGCACCGGCGCCGATCTGATGACTCCGGTGGAGATCGATCCGAAGGCGAAACTCGAAACCGGCGGCAAGATCGGGTTCGATCCGCAGAATCAGTGGAACCGCGCCAGCCTCGTCTATGCCAACAACTCGATCTACATGGGCATCGGCTCCCATTGCGACAACAATGCGGGCGCCATCTCGGGCTGGGTGTTGAAGTACGGCACCGACCTGACGCTCCAGGCCAAATTCCACACCATCGAAGCGGCGGCCGGCTATGAGCTCGCGAGCGTCTGGATGGCGGGCTTTGCCCCGGCGGTGGACAGCAACGGCAATCTGTTCGTCGTCACCGGCAACGGCAACTACAATCTGGACAAGGGCGCCAAGGGCTATGGCGAGAGCGTTCTGCACCTCTCCAGCGATCTGAAGCTGCAGGACACCTTCACGCCCAGCGACTATCAGAATCTCAACAATGGCGACGTCGATTTCGGTTCCGGCGGCATCATGCTGCTGCCCGCGGTGCAGGGCCAACTGGCGCCACCGATGGCGGTCGCTATGGGCAAGGCGTCGACGCTGTATCTGCTGAACCAGACGCAACTCGGCGGTCTGCAGGGCGCGCATAAAAACAAAGGGCCGTTGCAGGTGCTCAATGTGGGCGGCGGCGGCGTGTGGGGCGGACCCGCCTATTATACCGGTCCGAGTGGCGGCCTCGTCTATTATCAGACCGGCGGCGACGTGCTGCGCGCCTATAGCGTATCGACCGGCGCGACGCCCTCGCTCACCGATGTCGCCGACGGCACGAGCGGCGCGGGCTATGGCGGCTCGCTGCCCATCATCTCCTCCAACGGCGGCACTGCAGGCACCGGCGTGGCGTGGATCATCCACCGCGGCACCACCGTAGCTCTGGAAGCCTATGATGCGGTGAATATGGGAAGCCCGCTGTTCAGCGCGAATGCCGGCAGCTGGGACAATGGCAACGGCAATTCCTTCCTGACCGCGATGGAAGCGAATGGCCGTGTCTATGTGCCGGCCTACAAGACGGTGACCGTGTTCGGCCTGACGCAGTAAAGGTCGCTTCGCGCGGGAGGCTTTTCATAGTCTCCCGCGCGGCGGCATCTCGCGAATGCGTCGCCCTGTCTCGAGGAGACTGTCATGCGCGGCAAAAGACCTTCGCGGTTCGACGTTTCCTTTTGCGTGGCGAGCGTGGCGGTCGTTGCTGCTCTCGCGGTATCCGGTGCAGCCGCCCAGTCGTTGAAAACGATACATGATTTCTGTGCGAAGAAATTATGCACGGACGGCCTCAACCCGGGGGCCGGTTTGGTGGAGGACGCCGCCGGCAATCTCTACGGTACGACAGAAGGTGGCGGCGCGCATTTCACCGGCGCCGTTTTCGAACTGGTTCCGAACGGGAACAAATGGGATTACCGGATTCTCCACAATTTCTGCAGCAAGGGCGGATGTGCCGATGGCGCAACGCCCAAAGACAGCCTGATCATCGACACGAACGGCAATCTGTACGGCACGACCTATGACGGCGGCACGGGTGGGGAAGGCGGCACGGCGTTCGAGCTGATGCCCAATGCCGACCGGACGAAATGGACGCTTCACACGCTTTACAGTTTTTGTTCCTTGACCGGGTGTGCCGACGGCACGGCGCCGACCTCGAACCTGACCTATCGGGGCGCTGCCAGCGGCGCACCCTATGACGGCGTTTCGCCGCTCTATGGCGCCACGACAACGGGCGGCGAAATCGGCGACGGCGCCGCGTTCGAACTTTCGCCCCGGCCCGGAAAATCGCGCTGGAAGGAACGCGTCATCTACAATTTCTGTCCGGGCGACGATTGCACGAAAGGCGGGAATCCGAGCGGCGCGCTGATCGCCGACAATGCGGGAAATCTGTTCGGCGTGACGTCTGCCGGCGGCGATCTGGGCCTCGGCGTGGTATTCGAGCTTGTGCCCAAAGGCAGCCGGTGGAAGGAAACGCGGCTCTACAGCTTCTGCCAGCTCGAAAGTTGCTACGATGGGAGCCTGCCCGCGGGACCCTTGTTCCTCGACGGCGCCGGCAATCTGTTTGGAACGGCCACCAGTGGCGGCACATTGAACGAGGGCGTTGTGTTCAAGCTCGTCCCCGATGGCGTCCGGTCGCAGGAAAACGCGCTCTACAGTTTCTGTGCCGAGACCGGTTGCGCGGACGGCGCAGTCCCGCAGGCAGGCGTCACGCTGGATTCGGCAGGAAACATCTTCGGCGTCGCTATGAATGGCGGCGGATCGTCCAACGCCGGCACGCTGTTTGAGCTCAATGCGTCATTCTCGGTACTTCACACGTTCTGCAGCCGGAACAAGTGCAAGGATGGCGCCGTGCCTCTGGGCGTTCCGATTGTCGATCCATCCGGCCGCATCTTCGGCGTGACGCAAAGCGGCGGCGCCAACGGCGAAGGAACGGTGTTCGAAGCGACACCCTGAAGCCGCGCCCGGTATTTCAAAAAAATGCGGATTGGAACGCAGGCGAAGTGAAACACAGACTCGTCATATTGGTTGCAATCCTCCTGGTCCTGGCCGGCTGCCAATCCAAAATGAGATGGCGGGACCTGACCGGGCAGAACCGGCCCGAGTCTGTGGAAGACGCCGACGCGCAAGACTGCCAGGCGCAAAATATTCCTTCGCCTCTTCCCGCGCATCTGTCCGAGGGCGAATGGCAGGAGTTGTGGGGACATATGAAGGCGTGCATGGCGGACAAAGGCTGGGAACCTGTCGCCCAGAAAAAATCAAATTAGGGTGTTGTTGCTTCAATCGGAATCAACTTTCACACTCGTCATCGCCCGCTTCATGCGGGCGACCCAATTTTTTACAAGAAACAAAATGGGTTGCCCGGACGAGCCGGGCAATGACGATGTTAGGGTGGTTCTACTTGGAAAAACACCGCTTTAGGACGTTCGGGATTCCGGCTGTGCAAGAAAAAGCGCGACGGCCCGCAGGCCGCCGCGCTTCCGATGCGGAACCGGCAATTATTTGTAGTTGCGCGTGGTCTCGAACAGGAACCACACGCGGCGTTCGGTTTCGTCGATGAGATTCTCAAGGATGCTCGCGGTCGCGACATCGCCGCCTTCGTCGCACACCGTATGCACGGCCTTGAGACTCGCCGCCAATTGCTTGTTGTCGTCGCGCAGCTCCGCCAGCATGTCCTGTGGCTCGACATAGTCGGCATCGTTGTCGAGCAGGCGCTGCAGGCGCGCGATATGGCCGATCGAGCGCAGCGTTGTGCCGCCGATCTTGCGCACGCGTTCTGCCAGCACATCGGTCGAGTCGTAGATCTGCGTCGCCTGCTCGTCGAGCAGCAGGTGATAGTCGCGGAAATGCGGACCGCTGGCGTGCCAGTGAAAATTCTTCGTCTTGAGATAGAGTGCGAAGGTGTCGGCGAGCACGGCGTTCAGGGCGCCCGTGATGTCGCGCACGGCTTCGTTGCTGATATTGTGGGGCGTATCCAGTTTCGCGTGATCGTTTGCGCCGCTTTTGGAACTCTTGCTTGTCATTACGGGGATCTCCTTGGTCCGGGTCTGGGGCGCAGTATTCGCGAGACGGGCCTCCGGTTCAAGCGCACGGGACGCTACACCGCGGCATACTGCACCGCGTCCGGGAAGCAGCTTCAGCGCGCCGCCTTGCTGCGCCGATTCACGGATATGACGCCGGTCAGGAGCCGCCCGATCTCCCCCCTGCGCGCGGGTTTCACCGTTGCCGCGATCGTCAGGAGGAACTCGGATTTGACGCGCGCGGCCAGATTTTCGTCGGAAATGCGGCCGATCACCGGTCGGGAATATTCGCCATGAAGACATTGGCGTAGCGCTCGCCCAGACGCGGATGGCGCGCGATCTGTGTCGATGGCGGCACGGCACAGATGTAAATGGCGCGCTTGCGCCGCAAGAAACAAAAGCTAGCTTCGTCATGGCGACAATTTCCGCATCGGCATATTGGCGCGTTTCTTGCGGCTTTTTTCTGCCAGAACATCGTCCTGCGTGATTTTGGGACCGCGCAGCCAGGAGGCTCGTCATGTTGGGTTCCACTCTGCGCTACGTCTTGCAGCATCCGGGTCGCGCCGCCGCTGCATTGGCCGATCCTGTTACGGCGTGGGACACTTTCACCGATCGCATCGTACAGAACCGCGAGTATCGGCGCGGGCCCTGCAAGCACGAGGCGGATCCGGAATGGGAGCGCAAGCTGGCCGCGGTTCGCGACACTTCTTCGGACAATGGTCTGCGCGAATTCCAAACACTATGGCCGAAGGTGATTGCGGACGTGGAAGCGCAGGGGCTGACCGCCGGACCGATGAGTTTCCACGGCTACAATGATGGGGATGCCGGCTTTGTGCGGGCCATCTGGCATCTGATCGGCGGTCTGGAGCCTCTTCGTGTGGTGGAAACGGGCGTGGCGCATGGCTTCACCTCGCGGTTCATTCTCGAAGCGCTGAACCGCAATGCAAAAGGCCATCTCTACAGCATCGATTGCCCGCCGCTCGACCCGGAGGCAAAAAAGCAGATCGGCGTCGCCGTCGGCAACCGCTTTGCCGATCGCTGGTCGCTCATTTTCGGCACCAGCCGGCGCCAGTTGCCACCATTGCTCAATCGACTTGGCCAGATCGATCTTTTCATTCACGACAGCCGCCACACGGAGCAGAATGTCCGCTTCGAGCTGGAATGCGTGTGGCCGCGTTTGCGCGCGGGCGGCGCCATGGTGGTCGACGACATCGACACGAATTGGGGCTTCGATTCCTTCACGAAAGCCCATTCTGGCTACGCCGCTCTCATTTGCGAAGCGGAACCCGTGCGGCCAGATCCGCGCCGCTTCAACCAGAAGGGTCTGTTCGGAATTATTCTGAAAAATCCCGCGACATAAATTCGGCCGGCGTGCGTTCTTGAATGTGTTCAGACCGTCATCGCGGTCTCGCCGGTATGGCGCGCCCGCAAATGTCCGGCGCGCGCCAAATAGACCGGCATCGCCGCCAATTCGTGCTTGAGGATCTTGCCTGTTGGGCTCGCCGGCAGGGATGGAACGAGAAATATCCCGGATGGCCGCTTATAGGGCGCCAATTGTCTGGTGGCATAGTCAGCGAGTTCGTCGACCGTCGCCTTAGCGTCCTGTCTCAGTTCGATGAAGGCGAGCACTTCCTCGCTTTCTTCCACACGTCGCCCGATCACGGCGGACCGGGCAACGTCGGGGTGCGCGTTGAGCACGCCCTCGATCTCGGCCGGATAAACATTGAAGCCGAACCGGATGATGAGTTCCTTGCTTCTTCCCACGATAAAGAAATTGCCGTCCTCGATCCGTGCAAGATCGCCCGTTCGAAACCAGCCTTCGCGGTCGACCGCCTCTGCGGTCTCGGCAGGCGCTTTGTAATAGCCTTTCATGACGCCAGGTCCGCGCACGAACAATTCACCCGCTTCGCCGGGTGCTGCCGGGCGAGCGTTGGCGCCCACGAGCTTGGCCTCGATGTCTGGAAGTAGCCGGCCGACGGCGCAGTCCGCGCGTGGCGCGTCAAGCGGCGTGAGCGTCAGGGTGGGGGATGTTTCGGTGATGCCGTAGCCATTGTGCAGCGTAAGGCCGAAAGCATTTTCCGCGGCCGATTTGGTGGCCGCATCGAGCGGCGCGCCGGCGGATGAGATAAGGCGTAGCGCCGGAGGAGTTAGAAGAGAGAGTTCTTTGCGTGCGGCGTACTCCACCAGCAGTGTGTACATGGACGGCGTGCCGATCATGACGCTGATGCGGTCCCGCTCAAGCGCGGCAAGTGCTGCCGCCGGATCGAAGCGCGCGACGAGATGCACCTGTGCGCCAAAAAGCAGCGAACTGAGCAGAACGCCCGTCAACCCCAGAATATGCGAGACGGGCAGGACAGCATAAACGCGATCTTCCGGGCCGAGACGCCGTACCTCGCCTGCTGCGCGTGCGACAAACAGCAGGTTTGCATGGCTGAGCATGACGCCCTTGGGTCGGCCCGTCGTCCCGGTCGTGTAGATGAGCGCCGCCACCTGCTGTGTCAGCGATGCTTCGGAGGGCTCCGGTTCGGCCGTTTCGTTCAGGGGACCAATGAAAGTTTCGCCGAGTGCGTTCCAATCCGTGGCCGTGGCGCCATGCCGTTGGCCATGAGCTCTCGCGCGCGCCGAAGCGCCGACCGTATAGATCGCCCGCCGCGCCCCGCTGTGGTCGCGTATCTCGTCGATTTCCCGGTCCGAAAGGCGTGCATTTACGACAACCGGCCACGCTCCGACCCTGGCGATGGCGAGGTAGATCGCGACTGTCGCGCAACAATTCTCGCACACGAGCATGACGCGGTCGCCACGCCGGACGCCCATCTGCCCAAGCCTTTCGGCGACGTCGCGGACGGCTCCATCGAGTTGCGCGTAGGTGCAGGCGCGCGCGCCTTCGACCAGCGCGATATTGTCGGGTCGGTGCGCCGCCCAGAATTCCACAATGTCTGTGACGACATACGGGGTCGGCATCGAGGCGCTAAATTCAGTCTGCGTGAGCGCTTTCAACACGGGACACTCTCCATCCATTCCGGCCTCCTCGCGGCAGCGGCGCGGCGTCGGTATTTTCCGTCCACAGATCGGTTGTCCTGTATCTCCGCCAGGCAGCGCGACAGTCTCGTTGCAATGCGATCGGCGTGCTCGCCGATGATGCTCAGATGATCGCCAGGCACCGTGTGAAGTTCGAATTCCTGCGCGAGGGAGCGCCAGATGTTTGTGGGATTGGGCGGGAAAACAGGGTCGGTGATTTCCGCCCTGAGAAACGTGACCTTGCCCGCATATTAGCGCGGCACATAGGCGGACAGCGCTCGTTCTCCGGCTTCGCGGACCTTGCGCAGAGCCGGCGGCAGGTTGACCTTGCGATCGCGCAACCAGCGGCTGGCAGCGTTGCCGGGCGTGGATTGTGTGCTGTTCCTGATGCGCAGCAGACGATTGGCTCTTTGCCACACATAGGCAGCAGTTTCGCGCAAAGGCTGTTCGGCGAGTTCTGCACGCCGGTGCTGCGCTCTGCGCCAGCCAACCACGAGCCGGGGCAGAAGAGGCCAGGTACGCGGATGCGCGTAGGCGTCTATCATCAGCAGGAGGCCGATTTCCCCTTGTTCCTGTTTCAATTGCCGGCACATTTCGAGTGCGACCAGGCCGCCGAACGAATATCCGCACAGGAGATAGGGGCCGTGCGGCTGATGCTGCCGGACTGCTTCGACATAGTACGCAGCCATGTCTTCGACGGATTCCAGCGGTGGTTCGGCGCCGTCAAGACCCCTGGCCTGTATGGCATAGACCGGGTTGTCGGTTTGGATCAGCTTTCCCAGACCCGACAGTTCCATGACCGTCCCCCCGATGCCATGCACCACGAAAAGCGGGCTGATGCCTTTACCTTCCTTGAGACGAACCAGCGGCGAGAATTTTGGCTTTTCCTGCATGTCGAGAAGGCCGACCAGCTCTGCGATCGTCGGCGCATCGTAAATAGTGGTGATGGGAAGGCTCCGGCCCGTTACCGCTTCTATTTCCAGGAATAGCCCTACCGCGAGCAGCGAGTCGCCTCCGAGATCGAAGAAATTGCTGTCTGGAAATATGGGCGACGTTTGCAGGACGCGTGTCCATATCGCGATCAGGCGGTCGATCGTCAGAACGCCTTGCTGCCGGGTCTCCATTGTGGCGGGCGCGAACGCCGCCTCCATTTCGCGATCCATCTGTTAGACCCTTTTCAGATTGGCAGCTCGATGCGGCACATCAGTGAATTTCTCAGCGCGGCATGGTCGTGCGTTGCGGTCTCGAAACTTCAACAGGGGGCAGGCCCTTGCGGCGGTGAGACGCGATGAACGGCACGCATCCGCCGAATTTCGTTTCAACGATTCGCTGCAGCCATGTGCGGAACACATCGGTCGCGGGCGATCGCCATCCGCTCATGGGCGCGCTGCGACGCGAGGCGAGTGGGAAATCTTCCATGGTGACCGTGCGCCGCTCGGCAACGGCGCGGGCTTGGAAGCGGGCGAGCGACAGCGCTTCCAGTGGCCCGAAATAGTCTTTCGGCAGCTCCGGGTAGCTCTCCCGTTCCCCGGCGAAATAACGCTTCACATCGCGTTGATATTCCCGGCCCAGCGTCTCCGGGTCGTATTCCGGATGTCCCTGGAAGAACAGGCAGATATTGCGTCTATCTTTGATAAACAGATCGACGCCGGCATCGGGCGCCTGTGTGAGGATGGTATAACCGCATTCGGCCAGCGCGTCGCCCGCCACTTCGTTGAAGCGCGAGTGGGCGACTTGCACTCTGGGACCGAGGCGATCGGTCAGTTCGTGCCGGCATACCCTGACGTGATCGAACATTCCGAAGCGCTTTTGCGGCAGGCGATGTCGCGGAACGCCGTCGTAGTGGAGAACGGCCGCATGCGCGGCCAGACAGGAAAATGTGGTTGGCGGTCCTTCGCGCTCCACCCAATCGAACAATTCCGTCATCGGCCCCCAAAAGGGCTCGTCTTCCAATGCAGGCAAGCGCGGCTCCGTCCCCGTTACAATCAGGGAATCGAGGCTCGCTTCCTGAAGATCCGGCAGACTGCCGTAGAAATTGTTTTCCAGATGCTGCTGGCCCCCGACGCCGCGCGGGATTCCTGGTAATGAGAAGAAGCTTACCTGAACTGGAAAATCCGGTGCGGCCGCCTCAAGCAGGTTCAGGAATTGCCGTTCGGTTCCGGCCAGGGCCGAATCCGGCATGTTGTTGACAAGGCCGACATGCAGGCATCGGTCTGCTTGGTTAAAGCCTTGCGCGAGGACAATCGTCATGATCCTGGTTAAGCAACAACCGGACCATTTGACGTTTTGTACACTGTAGGGCGCCGATCGGCAGCTGTCCCGACTTGGGACCTATCAGCCGGCCGCCGCTAACGCCTGTGCCAAATCGGCAATGATGTCGTCGATATGCTCGATGCCGATGCTGAGCCGGATCATCTCGGGCGTCACTCCAGCGCGGCCGAGTTCCTCTGGGGTCAACTGGCGGTGAGTCGTGGAGGCTGGATGGCAGGCGAGCGATTTCGCATCGCCGATATTCACCAGCCGTTTGAAGAGCTTCAGTGCATCGTAGAATTTCTTGCCCGCTTCGAAACCGCCTTGCACGCCGAAGGTGAGAAACGAACCACCTCGTCCGCCAAGGTATTTCTGCGCAAGGGCATGGCAGGGATCGTCGCCATAGCCCAGATAGCGGCACCAAGCGACTTGAGAATGCGAGCGTAGGTATTGGGCGACTCGTTCCGCGTTTTGAACGTGACGCTCGACCCGCAGCGACAATGTCTCGATCCCCTGCAGGAGCAGGAAGGCGCTCAGTGGCGCCAGCACGGAACCTGTGTTGCGCAGACATACAGTCCGGCAGCGCGCGATATAGGCGCTGTCACCATACTGATCGGTGTAAACGACACCGTGATAGGCAGGTTCCGGCGTGCTGAACATCGGGAACCGGTCGCGGTGGTCTTTCCAGGGAAAGTTTCCGCTGTCGACAATGGCGCCTCCCATCGTGGTACCATGCCCGCCGAAAAATTTTGTCAGGGAATGCACGACGACATCCGCGCCGTAGCGGATCGGCTTCACGAGAATGGGCGTCGCAATCGTGTTGTCGACGATGAGCGGAACGCCGTTGCGATGCGCGATGCGGGCCAGCGCCTCGATGTCGGCGACGTTACCGGCAGGGTTTCCGATGCTCTCGCAATAGACGGCCCTTGTCCCGACGTCGATCAACTGCTCGACCGCGGCGGGATTGTCGCTCTGTGCGAACCGGACGTCCACACCCTGTTGACGAAAGACATGCTCGAACAGCGTATAGGTAGCGCCGTAAAGCTGGGGCAGGGTGACAATATTTGTGCCCGCACGAGTCAGGTTTGCGATCGCGTAGTGGATTGCTGCGGCGCCGGAACCCACGCAAAGAGCGCCGCGCCCGCCCTCCAGGGCGGCAACGCGTCGCTCCAGCACGCTCGTAGTTGGATTGCTGAGGCGGCCGTAGATATCTCCAGTCACTTCCAGGTTGAACAGTGCAGCTCCGTGGTCGGCACTGTCGAATTCATACGCGACGGTCTGATAGATCGGGACTGCGACTGATCTGGTCGTAGGTTCCGTGTCGTAGCCGGCATGGATGGCAATTGTTTCATCGCGCATGAGCGGGTTTCCATCGCTCGCCCGAACGATTAGGGCGAACAAATCCTTTCCATGCCCCACCATAAGGAGGCAGGTGCGCATACTTTCCGGAAAAGATTACCATGTTATTTAGCGGGCCGCGTGCGGGTAGCCAGTCGCAACGAGGTCGCCGGTGAGGAGAAATGCCTATGAATGGAGCCGAAAGCTTGGTCCGCACGCTCACGGATAGCGGCATCGAGATTTGTTTCGCGAATCCCGGAACGTCCGAAATTCATTTTGTCGAGGCGCTCGACCGCGTTTCGCAGTTGCGCGGGGTGCCCTGCCTGTTTGAGGGAGTCGCGGTGGGCGCTGCCGATGGCTATGCGCGTATGACAGACAAGCCGGCCTGCACCCTGCTCCATTTGGGTCCGGGTCTTGCCAACGGGCTGGCAAATCTCCACAACGCGCGTCGCGCCCGCGTACCGTTGCTCAATATCGTCGGCGATCACGCCAGTTTTCACAGGCATTATGACGCGCCGCTTACTTCCGATATCGAAGCGATTGCCAGACCGTATTCAGCCTGGCTTCGCACGTCCGTGACAGCCGCGCAGGTGGCGGAAGACGGCGCCGAGGCCGTTGCGGCCACGCGCGCGATGCCCGGCCGTATTGCCACACTCATTGTGCCTGCCGATACCGCATGGAACGAGGGCAGTGGCGTTGCGCAGGTGCCGGAGGTTCCCGCGCCGCCGATGCCGGACGCCGCAGCCATCGAGCGCGCCGTGTCGCAGCTTCGCACCGGGCTGCCGACCGCAATTATTCTCGGCGGGCGTTTGACGCGAGGCACTGCCCTGATCACGGCGGGGCGCGTTGCCGCGGCGACCGGTGCGAGGCTTTTCGCTCCGTTCTCGTTCTCGCGCATTGAGCGAGGTGCCGGCCGGCCCATCGTTGAGCGTATTGCCTATGTGGTCGAGCAGGCGACGGAACAGCTCCGCGGCTTACGCCAACTCATTCTCGTCGAAGCACCTGCTCCGGTTGCATTTTTCGGGCACCCGTCGAGACCCAGCGTGCTCACGCCGGAGAGCTGCGAGATTCACACATTGGCGCGGTCCGGAGAGGACGGTGCTGCTGCTCTGGAATCGCTCGCGACAGAGTTATCCGCATCGCATACCCCATTCCTCGCGCAGGATTCATCGCGTCCCAGTCTGCCGCGCGGCGATATCACCCTGGCAGGTCTTGCCGCCATCGTCGGTGCAAATCTTCCGCAGAACGCCATCGTGGTCGATGAATCCATTACATCCGGCCGCGGCATGATGGCGGCAACCAGCGGCGCGCCGCCGCACGACTGGATCGTGAATACTGGCGGCTCCATCGGAATCGGGATGCCGTTGGCCGTCGGAGCGGCGCTCGCCTGTCCGGATCGGCCAGTTCTGTGTCTTTCGGGCGATGGCAGCGCAATGTACACGCTCCAGGCACTCTGGACTGCCGCGCGGGAGAATCTGAAGATCACAACCGTTATATTCTCCAACCGCTCCTACTCGATACTGAAGGGCGAATTTGGCGGCATCGGCGCAAATCCTGGTCCACGGGCGCTTGGCCTCCTGGATATCGGGCGCCCCGACTTGGATTTCGTGTCGCTTGCCAAAGGTATGGGTTTGACGGGGCGGTGCGTATCGACGCTGGAGGAGTTCGCGGCTGCGCTTCAATCCGGGCTCGCCAGTACCGAGCCCAACCTGATTGAAGTGCCGCTTTAGACGCGAAGAAGGGAAATCGGATGGTAGGATGGCAAGGCTGGTCAAAAACCTGGACGTTCTTCGAAGGCGACTGGCGTGAGGGAAACATTCCCATCCTGGGTCCGCGCAGCCACGCCGCATGGCTCGCCTCCACAGTCTTCGACGGCGCGCGCGCCTTCGAAAGCGTGACGCCGGATCTCGAACTTCATCTGAGTCGAATCAACCGTTCGGCGACCGCGATGCTGCTGAATCCGGTGGTTCCGCTCGAGACGTGGCAGGAACTGGCTCAAGATGGTCTCAAGCGGTTCGACCGCAACGCTGAGCTTTATATCAAGCCTATGTACTGGGCGGAGCAGACGGGCGTCTTAACCGTGGCGCCGGAGCCGCTCTCGACGCAATGGTGCCTGTCACTCTACGAACTACCCATGCCCAAACCTGATGGGCAGTCGATCACGCTTTCGCCTTTCCGGCGCCCGACAATAGACGTGATGCCGGTCGATGCGAAAGCGGCATGTCTCTATCCGAACAATGCCCGTGCGGCGATCGAGGCGCGTGTGCGGGGCTTCGACAATTGCCTGCTCTGCGACATGCTTGGCAATGTCGCCGAACTCGCAAGCTCGAATATTTTCCTCGCAAAGGACGGCGTCGTCTTCACGCCGGCGCCCAACGGCTCATTTCTCGACGGGATTACGAGACAGCGCGTGATCAAGCTGCTCCGCGACGATGGTGTTACGGTCATGGAAGCGAGTTTGAACTATCGCGATTTCACGTGCGCTGACGAGATCTTTTCAACCGGCAATTACGCAAAAATTCTACCGGTTAGCCGGATCGACGACCGTCCGTTGCTCCCGGGACCGCTTTATCGCCGCGCGCGCGAACTCTACTGGGCCTTTGCGCATTCTTGATCACCGCGTCCGCTGTGCGTCACGCCGCCTGCCTTTCGCTCCGCGAGACAAATTTTTTCGCCAGGTGCGCTGATAGTCTGGGCGCCACGAATTCGGATGCGACCATGAACCTCATCAGCGGGCCGAAGCTGTCAATGACGGAAGGGCCCACAAAATAGAGCCCGTTGACCGGCGTTTCGAAATTGTCCGAAACGATAGGTCTGTGGCTGGGCGAAGAGATACACGCACGCAAGTCGGCCGTGAGGAACGGTATGCGGCGCAGATCTGGTCTGTATCCCGTCGCCGCAACGACACGGTCGCAAATCAGAGGTTCTTCGCACCCGTATTCGTTGACGAGCGTCAACGCGACCCGGCCGTTCGCCTCCTTCGCTTTCGCAATGTTGCGTCCGAGGAGGGTGCCTACACGGCCTTCGATCTTCTCGCGCATGAACCATCCCGCCGCCGGGTGCATGTGGCTCTGCACGGCGCGGGCCCTGAGGCCTTCCGGGAGCCGGTAGAACATGAGGGGAGCATTGGCGCAGAAATAGGAACGCCAGCCACGCCCGATGCCGGACGCGGGCCGATGAATGCGCTTGAAGAACGTCTCGGCGTCGGGATCAGGCACGGAATTGAACTCTATCTCCGCCGCACGCGCCACGATCTGCACGGAAGCACCGTTCTGGTGGAAGCTCCAGGCCAGGTCGACCGCGGACGCCCCGGCGCCGACAACAGCGACGTCGCGACCGCTGAAACCATCGCCATCCCGATGGTCATAGCTGTGCGATAGAAGTTCCGCAGGCAGATGCGCGAAAGCGGGTGGCGTATAGGCGAACCATGAGATGCCGACCGCCGCGACGACCTGCCGGGCCGCGACGCGTTCGCCGGTCTCAAGCGTCAGAACAAACGTCTCGCCGTCGCGTTCCAGCGCCGAGACCTGGGTGTCTTCGACATCCGGGACATATCGTTTGCGGAAAAAATTTGCGTAGGTGAGAAACGTGTCGAGCGAAATCGGCAGACCCTGGCTCGCATAGGGGATGCCATGCTGGGTGCAATAGGCTTTGAGCGTCGAGTCCGGAGATGGGGCCGAAAGATTGGAAGCGAAGCCGTCCGATTTGAGCACCATGTCTTTCGGCATATGCTCCGACCATGTGCCGAGCGGCCTGCCGAAAATGCGGAAATCGATTCCTTGGGCACGCAGATGCGCGGCGATAGATAGGCCATGGGGCCCGGCGCCGATGATGGCGACGTCGCAACGCCGGTTCATGCCGACCTCCCGGTAACTTGACGGCGCGACGTGTGCAGCGACGCTGCGTCGATGGTCAATCTGGGACATTTTGTCCAAAAGCGGGGCATTTGTTTCTCTCGCGCAGGGTTGATGGAACGAAGGTTCCAAAACTCATGCCATGCGGTGGTTCATTTCTGGTCAACGGTTGAGGGCTAAAATCGCCAATATGACATGTAAAGTGCTCCTCACGACCAGCGTCGCATGGCCGTCAGTTGCCAGACTGGCCTATGGTTTTGCGGCGGCGGGCTGTGCCGTCGATGCGATGTCGCCCGAAGGCGCTCCAGTCGCCGTCAGCCGTTATGTTTCGTCACGGTTCACCTATCGGCCGCTGTCCCCGCTGACCTCGCTCAAAGCCGCCTTGGTTGCCTCTCAGCCGGATCTTGTGATGGGCTGCGACGATCGCGCCGTCATGCATTTGTTGCAGCTTTATGAAAAAGCCCGCGGTGGCGGGAAGGATGATGCGTCGCTCGTTGCGACGATCGCTCGTTCTCTCGGACGCCCTGAGAATTACGCGCGTCTGATTTCGCGTCATGGATTCATGATGGAAGCGCGCGCGATGGGCATCCGTGTGCCCGACACGATCCCCATCGCAGATGCCGCAGAATTGGAAGAAGGCCTTTCCGCACTCGGACTGCCGGCAGTTCTGAAAGCGGACGGAAGCTGGGGTGGTGAAGGCGTGGCACTCGTTTACAACCGCCAGGAGGCGCGGGCGGCTTATGCGAAGCTCGCGAATCCTCAATCGCGATTGCGCAGCCTGGCACGTGCCTTGCGCCGCCGTGATACACATTATTTCCTTTCAGCGATGGTCCCCGAGTCGCGGACGATCAGCCTGCAGCGCTTTATTCAGGGACGTCCGGCGGCAAGCGCCTTTGCGGGGTGGCAAGGGGAAATCGCCGGTTCGATCTACTACGACGTGCTGGTGGCGGAAGGCATCGTCGGACCACCAAATGTCATTCGACGCATCGACGATGTGGAAATGGCCGAGGCTTCGCGCAAAGTGGCGGAGCGATTTTGCCTATCGGGTATTCATGGTATGGATTTCATACGCGACGCGACAGGCGCCACCTATCTCATCGAGATCAATCCCCGTCCCACGCAAGGCAGCACGCTGGCATTCGGCCCGGGACGCGATCTGCCAGCTTCGCTTGCCGCCCGTATCGCTACCGTAGCGGGTATGCGCGCAACGATTCCAAACGATCTCGTCGCTTTCTTTCCCCGCGAATGGCAGCGCGATCCTGTCAGCCCCTACCTCCAATCGGCATATCATGATGTGCCCTGGGACGATCCGGCGGTTCTGCTCGCCTGTCTTGGCGTCGCCAGCAGAAAGACACCCGCGTCGGTTGTACCTTTCGCTCCGCATACCCAGTCGGGTACGCGGTTCGCGTTGCCGGAAGGCTCGGCACCCTGAAATACGGCGGAATCGAGCCGAACTTTCCCTGCTTCCAGAACCAACCGTTAACCCTTCCGCAGTGCCTGCCGGGTTAGACATTTTGGATAGCTTCGAAGAACGGTTCGGACGATCGGTGACACAGCCTCGATGATGCACGAGAAGACCTTCACGTCGGCCGAAATGCTTGCAATGGGTGCCGCTGAACGGAACCCAGAGTTATTGGGCGCCCCGTTTGGCGCGACCGAAATTCTGCGTCTTCTCCGCCAGCGAGGCCGCCTCATCGCAAAAATCGCGTTGGGATTCGTCGCTCTGACGGTCGTCGTGCTCCTGCTCCTGCCGACCCGTTATTCGGCGTCGGCGGTCGTCATGCTTGATCCGCGGAAGAACAATGTGACGGATCTGTCCGCGGTGCTTTCCGAATTGCCAACCGATCCCGCCTCAGTGCAGAACCAGATCCAGATACTGACCTCGCGCGACCTTGCCGCCGAAGTCGTCCAGCGCCTGGATCTCGCCCAGGATCCAGATTTCAGCGGGTCTATCGTGCCGGAATGGCTCAATCCCGTGCACTGGATTTCCGGTCTGTTCTCGACGGTCTCGCCGACGGTCAAGGCGGAGCAGAAATATGCGGCCGTCATTGACGAATTTCTCAAACATTTGACGGCGGAGGGCGAGGGGCTGTCGACAGCTGTTTCCGTGACTTATTCCTCGCGCGATCCGGAGAAGGCGGCGCGCATCACAAATGCGATCGTGGACGCCTATATCGCCTCGCAGGTGGATGCGAAATTTGACGCCGCACGACGCACGACGCAATGGCTTGTCAGGCGCATTCGCGATCTCGCGGGTGAGGTGCAGGTCGCGGAAGCCAATGTGCAGGCCTACAAGGCTGCGAACAATTTGAACGACAGCGGCGAAGGCACGCAATCGCTGGTCGACCAGCAACTCGCAGCAATCAACAATCAGCTCGTGCAGGCGCGCGAGGACATGGCGGAGAAACAGGCAAATTTCGACCACATTTCGTCGCTCATGCGGTCGGGCCATGCCGCCGATGTCTCGCAGGTTGTTTCTTCTCCCCTGATCGTTCAGCTGCGCGAGCAACAAGCGGATGCCATCCGCAGCGAGGCCGAACTCGTTACGCGATACGGACCACAGCACCCGAAAAGAATTGCGGCCGAGTCCCAGATGCGCGACCTGGAAGGCAAGATAGAACAGGAAGTCGAGCGTATTGCCGGTTCGGTGGCCAACGATGTCACGGTGGCACGCGCGCAGGTCAAATCGCTTGAGAACAGCCTGGCCGAGGCGCAGAGCGAAGCAAATGTTCAGAATGTCGCCCGGGTGAAGCTAAAGGCGCTCGAAGCGAACGCAAACTCGACGCGTTCGATGTACGAGGCGTTCGTCACGCGCCTGCGGGAAACGCAGGATCAGGACTCCATCGAAGTGTCAGACGCGCGCGTCATCTCGCATGCCACAATCCCCAGCAATCCGAGCTTCCCACCGCGCCTGCTCATATTTGCTGCATCGATTCCCGTAGGCCTCCTTCTCGGGCTTCTTTGCGCACTGCTTATGGAACGGTCAGGGTACACTTTTGCGTCGTTTCGCGCCGTCAACCCCGCGGATCGTCTTGTCGTTCTGGCGCAGGCGCGAAATGCGTTGTTGCCGCGCGCCGCCGATCTTGTGACAGACCAACCATCCTCACCGTTCGCGCGAGCCATTGGCAGCGTTGCAAAGCGGCTCTCGGACGATTCCCGCCCGCCTAAAGTTATTGCGGTCACCTCGATAGACCCACGCGAGGGGCAAACCAACGTCGCTGTAGGCCTGGCCCGGGCGCTGGCGATGCTGCGCCGGAACGTCATTGTCCTGGATGCCAATCTGCAGACGGCGAACGCGGCGCGCGCGATGGGGGTCGGCCAGACGCCGCCGGGCCTTCTTGAGGTGTTGCGCAGTCAGGTGCCTTTGAGCCGTGCTCTCGCCAAGGATGCGCGTTCGCGGGTGCTTGTTCTGCGCTGTGCGCAACCGCCCCAAAATGCCCCGGCTGTCTGGTTGGTGCCGCAAATGTCGCGGCTGCTTGCCCATCTCCGGCAGACATCGGACTTTGTGATCGTCGATGCGACTCCTCTGTCCGCCGCAGAAACACCTTCTCTGCTGCGATTTGCGGACGCGGTGATCCTAGTGGCAAGTGCTTTGCCCGGTCCGAACGATCGGGCACTATCTGCGGCCAACCAACTCGCTGCCATGTGTCCAGCGCCAACGGCCGTAGTGCTTACGGCATAATTCCAGCACTCACAAAATTGTGCGGACCTGTTTTTGGGTCGTATTGTGGAATTTGCCCATCGTCTGTCCGTCGTCTGGCGCTTTCGGTCGATCCAGCGGGGGCAGCCTGGCGTAACATCAGCGGACTACCGCGCGAATAGATGTCGGGTACCGGCCGGGAGAGACGATATGTGGGCATATCCGGAGTTGAGGTGGAACCGCGAAGGCAAGACGCTTGCCACAACCCGACGGACATTGTTGGGCGGCACGCTGGGCCTCGCCGCGTTGGGAATGCTGCCACGCATGGCGGGCGCGGCCACGACCATGGTCGTCATCGAAAATTTCTCTCCCGCAGGCAAAAACCTGGGTAAGGCAAGCGTTCCGAAAATCATCAAGAGCGATGCGCAGTGGAAGCAGATGCTCTCCGCGGAGGCGTTCGACGTGACCCGTCATGCCGGCACAGAAATGGCTTTTACGGGTGCCTATTGGAACCTGCACGCCGATGGGCTTTTTCACTGTATCTGCTGCGCCACGGTTCTGTTCGATTCGCGGACGAAATTCGAGTCGGGCACGGGCTGGCCCAGCTTTTTCCAGCCGATTTCCCGCGACAATGTCGTGGAGACGAGCGACGACAGTCTTGGCATGAGCCGTACGGCGGTGTCCTGCAAACGCTGCGACGCACATCTTGGACATGTATTCGACGATGGACCGCAGCCTACGGGTCTGCGTTACTGTATGAATTCCGCAGCATTGAAGTTTGCTCTACGCGCCTAGCGCGACAGTCATCCAGGAGGACGTTCATGAAGTCCCTTTTTCATCCTTTACAGATAGTTCTGACGATCCTCGGCGTCGGTATGATCGCCGCATCCTGCGCGCGCGCCGGCGACGCACCGAAGCTTCTGCCTGCGCCAATTTTCGACAACGCCAAATCGGGCGAAGGCACGCAGACAGCCGTACTTTCGGGTGGTTGTTTTTGGGGGATGCAGGGCGTCTTCGAGCATGTGGCCGGCGTCAGGCAGGTCGTGGCGGGTTATTCGGGCGGCCAGCAGAGCACCGCGCATTACGAGGATGTGAGCGGCGGAGACACGGGTCATGCCGAATCCGTCCGCATCACGTTCGACCCCAAGCAAGTTACCTATGGAGAAATTCTGCGCGTCTATTTCTCCGTCGCGCACGACCCGACCGAGCTGAACCGGCAGGGCCCGGACAGCGGCTCGCAATATCGCTCGAATATTTTCGTTGCCGACGATATGCAGCAAAAAATCGCGCGCGCCTACATTGCTCAACTCGAAAAAGCGCACGCATTCGGCGCACCTATTGTGACCCGTGTTGACAGGCTGGTCGCGTTCTATCCCGCGGAGGGCTATCATCAGGATTATCTGATCCACAATCCCGACAGCATGTATATCGTCGTGAACGATCAACCCAAGATTGCAAATCTCAAAGCTATCTATCCCATGCTATATCGCGAAAAACCCGTCATGGTTTCGGACCGCGCGCCATCCTGACTGTGACGAAGACGATCGAAAACGGATCGGTCACAAACCGCCACTTCCTAATTGCCCGCGAGACGTGCCAGCCATTGGCGCACGTCTTCCGGGCTATGGACCGTCGCCTGCGTGTGCGGGAGGACCCTGCCAACCGACACACCCAGCCCGGAAAAGTCCGGCAATACGGAAAACGCATCCAGGTCGGTGGTGTCGTCGCCGAAATAGATCGGGCGGCGATGCGCGAAAGGCGGTCGGTGCAGCAATGCGCGCAACGCTTCACCCTTGTCGATGTTCGCGGCTTTTACTTCGATGATGGCTTTCCCATGCAGCAACACGAATTCCGGCGCAAACGGCTCAATACGCGCGCGCAATAGCGTCAGAAGAGATTCTTCCCGATCGGGCGCGGCGCGATAGTGGAACGCGAGTGTATAGATTTTGTCTTCCACGCGGATTCGGGGTTCCGCCACCGCGACATCCGCAAATGCCTGCTTCACACGTTCCGGCAACGGCGCAGCGCGCCGCTCGATCGGACCGGAGGGTGACGTTCTCATCTCGGCGCCATGACAACCGATCGCGGCCAGCTTGAGCGGCGCAAAGAGACTATCGAGCACCGCAATCAGACGGCCGCTCACCAGAGCCGTGGCGCCATCGGTCTTCTCGATAAGCTGCGCTAGGCTGTTTTTGAGAGAAGATGGCACGGAAACGGCTTCGGGTACCGTCGCGATATTGAGCAACGTGCCATCGACATCGAACAATAGAGCGTCGCGTGCGAGATCGATCGGCGGCAGGTTGGCGTTGTCGGCCTCATCTGGTTCGCGAGCGTCTTCGTCCATCCGAGCTCTCAATCTTTCCGCATCATCCGTCTGCTCGTTCATCGGCTGCGGCGCGATCGAGAAACCAGATGACGTCGCCATGCGGAACGATGCGCGCGGCCGGAAGGTTGGTGTCGCCTGCTCGCACGGCTTTGACAGCGGCTGCTTTTTCGGCACCGACCGCGAGAAATGCGATAGTGTGGCTGCTCTCGACGGCCGGGTAGGTGAGCGTGATACGTGGCTCGACGCGTCCGGCTGCGACGGGCGCAACCCAATGCTCGCGCTCCGCGAGAACGGGTTGGCCGGGAAGCAGCGAGCATGTATGCCCATCGCTGCCGAGGCCCAATAACATGAGATCGAACATGGGTCGCGCTGGGTCGAAACGATCGGCACCATAGACGCTCCGAAGCACCGCTTCGTATCGTGCTGCCGCGTCTGCTGGCGAGACGTCGGTGGGAATTGGGTGGATGTGTCCCGGTGGAACGGGAACATTGGAAAGCATCGCTTCCTTTACCATGCGGAAGTTGCTCGCCACATCGTCGTGGGGAACGAAACGCTCGTCGCCCCAATAGAATTCGAGCCGTTGCCACGGAATGCGGTCGCGGAACGGAACGCTGCACAAAATGCGATAGAGTTCGCGGGGCGTTGACCCTCCGGCGAGTGCTATCCGCGCCACGCCCGGCCGCTCCGCGACAAAACGTACGAACCATTCCGCGGCAAGCAGCGAAAGAGCCTCGACGTTGTTTTCGATTTCGGCACGACCGCGGATGGAAAATTTCGTCACGGTCGCACCGATCGGATCGTTCGCCACGAGCGGCCGTCGCGCGCGATGAGTTCGTCCGCGCACTGGGGACCGGTGCTGCCCGCAGCATAGTTGGGAAAATCGTCGGCTGGGGGCTCTGCCCATGCGCGCAGGATCGGTTCAACCGCCTGCCACGAGGCTTCAACCTGGTCGGCACGCTGGAACAGTGTGGCATCACCGATAAAGCAATCGTAGAGAAGTGTCTCGTATCCCACCGCTGGCGCCTGCTTGAACCAATCCGCGTAGCGAAAATCGAGTGCGACACTTTCTAGCATCATCTCTGGTCCGGGTCGCTTGGCGTTGAAGCGCAGCTTTATTCCCTCGTCGGGTTGAATTTGCAGGACCAACCAATTGTCGTGCAGCGCGTCGACCGGTGTGTCACGAAACAGCATATGAGGCGCATCCTTGAAGCGAATGGCGATTTCGCTGGAGCGCTTCGGCAGACGCTTACCCGTCCGCAGATAGAAGGGAACCCCGGCCCAGCGCCAGTTGTCGATTGAGAGACGTAACGCGACAAAAGTCTCGACAAAGGATTCGTGCGCTACATTCGGCTCCTCGCGATAGCCGCGGACGGCGTTGCCGTCGATCTGGCCGGGTCCATATTGACCGCGCACCGCGTCGCTTTGGGTAAGCGGACGCACGGATTTGAACACTTCGGTTTTTTTGGCACGCACGGCGTCGGCGTCGAAAGACGAGGGCGGCTCCATCGCGGTCATGGCGAGGAGCTGGAAAAGATGATTGGGCACCATGTCCCGCAGCGCGCCGGTCGCTTCGTAAAATGTTCCTCGACCTTCGATGCCAATGGTCTCGGCAACCGTGATCTGGACATGATCGATTCGGTCGCGATTCCAGATCGGCTCGAACAGGCCGTTCGCAAAACGCAGAGCCATGATGTTCTGAACCGTTTCCTTGCCGAGGAAATGGTCGATGCGAAACACCTGGCTTTCCCGGAGATGTTTCAATATCCGCGTATCCAGTGCCTTCGCGGATTCGACGTCGTGCCCGAATGGCTTTTCGATGACCACGCGGCGCCATCCCGAATCCTCCGCGACGAGCTCCGCATTTCCCAGTGCGTCGACGATCGGTCCGAAGAAGCGATCTGCCGTGGCAAGATAGAAGAGAACGTTTCCGTCCAGTTGATTGCTGTGGTCGCATTCGACAAGGCGCTCGCGCAAGCTTGTGTAGGTCTCTTGTCTGGTGAAGTCGCCCGCTATGTAGGAGAGCACTGAAGTCAGTGCGTGCCACGCAGCTTCGTCGAATCCGGGATCGACCGCACTACCTTTGACCATATCCTCCAGGAATGTCCGGAGTTGCTCGCGCCACTGTGCGGCCGTCCTTTCATTGTGATCGACGCCGATGAGCTCGAAATGCTCAGGTAGCCGCCCGGACTTTGCGAGATTGTAGAGGGCGGGAACGATCAAGCGTCTGGCAAGATCGCCATTGGCGCCGAACACTACCATCGCACATGGCGGGGGACGGGGGCGTGCTGCTTTGCTAATCACGCCTCAGGCTCCAGCACTTTCGTATGCTCCAGCTGTCCCTCGACATGGCCGCCGAATTTGCTGCGCATTGCCGAAAGGACTTTTTCTCCGAAACTGTGTTGTTGACGCGAACGGAAGCGTGCGTAGAGCGCCGCAGTCAGGACATTGGCGGAAACGGCTTCCTCGATCGCCGCATTGATCGTCCAGCGGCCTTCGCCGGAATCGTCGACGTAGCCCGAAAAGCCTTCAAGACCGGGACTTTCAGCGAGCGCCATGGATGTGAGGTCGAGCAGCCAGGAGGAGATGACGCTGCCGCGCCGCCACACCTCCGCTATGTCCGCGAGATCGAGCGCGTAGCGTTCGTTTGCAGGAAGGGATTCGCTCGCCTTGCCGCGCAGAATGTCGAAGCCTTCGGCATAGGCCTGCATGAGGCCATACTCGATTCCGTTGTGGACCATTTTCACGAAATGCCCGGCGCCGGCCGGACCGGCGTGCAGATAGCCTTTTTCCGGGCGTGGGTCGCGACCGTCACGGTGCGGTGTGCGTGCAATATCGCCCAATCCAGGCGCCAGCGCCGAGAAAATAGGGTCGAGACGGTCCACCACCTCCTTCTCTCCGCCGATCATCATGCAATAGCCCCGTTCCGCGCCCCAAATGCCGCCGGACGTGCCGACGTCGACATAGTGAATGCCTTTGGGGTCAAGTTTCGCCGTGCGTGCGATATCATCTTTGTAAAAGCTGTTGCCGCCATCGATGATCGTGTCGCCATCGGCGAAGATTTCCGAGAGTTCCGCAATCGTGGTTTCGGTGGGTGCTCCCGCCGGCAGCATCACCCAGGCGACCCGGGGCGGTGTCAATCGCTTTGCCAGTTCACCCAGTCCGCGCGCAGGCGTCGCATGGAGCTTCGCAAGCTGATTCACGGCGCCTGCGTCGCGATCGAAAACCACGACGTCATGTCTGTGCGCCAGGAGACGGCGTGCAATGTTGCCACCCATCCGTCCCAGTCCGATAACGGCGATCTGCATGTGGGTCCCTCGATATGAAATTCGGCTAAACCGGCTCGCAAAAACGGCGCGAAAGATGCCACGAAAGCATCAACCGGGACTCGGATGGCATGACGGGCGCAGCGATTCAAGGCACCGCGCTCAAGACTTCAAATTCAACGTGCGAGACTTGCGATGGTTCCGCGAGCGGGAGCTATATCAACGGTCCGGTGCGGTGGCGCCCTGAAAAGGTCTGTATACGGAATACAGATCCGCGGTTTGGGTCCGTGGGCGTTTTGAAGTCGCCTTTTCAGGTATTGCCCAAGGCCAGGTCAGAAACATAGGGGTTGGTCTGGCGCTCCCAGCCGAAGGTCGACATCTGGCCGTGGCCGGGGACAAAGCGCATATCCGCGCCCAACGGCCAGAGGCGCTCCGTGATCGAGGCCACGAGCTGAGCGTGATTGCCGCGCGGCAGATCGGAGCGCCCCACCGAGCCCCGGAACAGAACGTCGCCCACGAACGCAAGTTTTTCATCCCGATGGAAGAAGACGATATGACCGGGCGTGTGACCGGGGCAATGACGCACGCCCAGCACTGAGTTTCCGACGATCACAGTATCGCCTTCGCCGAGCCAACGATCGGGCGCACAGGACTCGCTATCTGGCAGGCCGTAACGTGCACCCTGTTCGCGTAGGCTTTGCAGGAGAAACAGGTCATCACGGTGAGGTCCTTCGATCGGGACCCCGAAACCTCGCGCGAGAGACACAGCGCCTCCCGCATGGTCCAGATGGCCATGTGTCAGGAGAATTTTCTCGACGATAAGTTTGTGATCTGCCACCGTTTTCCGGACGCGGTCGAGATCGCCACCCGGGTCTACGATGGCCGCACGTAGGGTGTGCGTGCACCACACTACCGAACAATTCTGCCGGAACGGCGTGACCGGAACGACGACGGCTTGTAGGCCCGGCTGAAGCATCACATCTCTCTTAACGCGGCCGGAGTGTTGCGGTCACTATCTCTGGGGTCGTACGGCAAGCGAGTTCTTTCGAATCCTAAACTGGGAGTTTGTAAATTGTTAAGAACCTCTTGAAACTTGCCGAAAGTTGTTGCCGCGCCGCAACAGGTTTAACCAGGATTTAGTTGGATGGGGTTTCGCCATCTGGTAAGTTATCCACGCGAACAAGGGTCCTTGTATAGGCGCCCGAAACTTGCCGGAAGCTTGGGGGGGGCATTGCGCGTTCGGTTGCTCGTAGCTGTGTTGATCGCCTGCGCTCCGCTTTCGGGTGTCGGGACGGCCTATGCTGCCAACGCCAACAAAGTGCAGGCCCCGGAGTCATCAGGCTGGTTTTTCCCGGAGACCGGCATCGGCTACGGCGTTGCCCCGGCGGAATTCGGCGCGATTTCGCAGTCGGATTTCGGTTCTCGCGGCATATTGTTCGCATCTTCCTCGTCGGACCTGGGATTGCCCTTTGCTGTCGCAGTACAAGGTCCTTTGGGCTACCTGCAGGCGTCCGGTTACTCCGAACGGGCCACCGTTCCGCGTCTCCTCGCGGGTGGGTTGGTCGCGCGGGATGGTGGGACCTATACGGTTCGAGATCTTGAAATCGTCGACCAGCTGACACCCAGTCTTTCGCTTGACATCGGTTATAATCTGGATCTCGACGACCATTTCTTTGCCGGCCGCGCCGCACAAGATGGCGGCCTCTATGATGGTCTGCTCCCTTCCACGGGGTTTGTGACGTCAGCCTATTCCGCTTTGACCGACCGCAGCAGCTACTTTGGCGCAACCATGGCGCTTGCGGACGGGTTGAATCTGCGGCTCGGCGAATCCATCCTCGAGCCGTATCGAGCCGATTTCGGCGTTCCTGCGCTCAATTACCTCGCGCAAATCGGTTTCGACCGGCGCCAGGCAGAAGCGAGTATGGCCGGCGTCGATTGGGCCTTTGCACCTTGGGGCGGCCTCAGCCTCGACGCCTCGCAATCCGCCGATCGCAATGGTTTTTGGGATGCCGGAAGCCCCAGCGGGCTTCCTCTGGCAAAATCCGCAAACACTTCGGCGCTTGGCGTTTCTGCGCACTTGGGATTCGGCAGCGGCTGGGTGACAACCTTTTCGTACAATGAAGGTGTTACGCAGCTCGATCTGAAGCCAGCCGGCAATGTCGTGGGCGCGGCGGACATGTTGCGCGGCGGAGCCTATGGCCTCGCCATCGCCAAGCACGGCCTGTTCGGTGACGACACATTCGGGCTGGCGCTTACAAGGCCGCTGCAAATCTATTCCGGCGGGCTGGATTTCGGCTCCGTCGCGAGCGCCGATCCTCTCGCCAATCTGTTACTGGAAAATGTGCGTTCTCCGCTCACGGGGCAGACGCGGGAGACGGATCTCGATTTTGGCTATGTCACGACCTTTATGGACGGAGCACTCGCGCTGCAAGCCAATGCCGGCTACCAGATGAATCTGGCCGGGCAAACCGGGGTCAATGGCGTCTCCGTCCTCTCTCGCGCCAAGATCAACTTTTAGATTTTTGTCCGGCAACGCCTTCGCCACAACGGCGTTGCCGAGACCAGCGCACTTCGCTACAACCCGCCGCTCTCCGATATCAGCGAAAGGCGTGAAGCGCATGGCTGGGCCGCAATACGTCTATGTGATGAGCGTATTTTATTAAGTGCTTGACTTTTCAGCATAATTTTTTTATAAATGATCTACACAGAACCTACCCAGATCAGGAAAACCAAGCATTTAGCCCTCCCGATCTGCACGGATTCTGCACAGATTGGACTTTCAGATGGCTTTTTTAGCGGATGTACAGGAGCTAAAGCCCGGCCTCATCATCTTCCGTCGCTCCGACGTGAAGCATCGCAACTGGTATTGCCGTATCCGCCTTCCGCAGGCAGATCGCTATAAATCGGTTTCCCTCAAAACCGCCGACATTGAGACGGCCCGCGAGCGGGCCTTCGATCACGACGCCGATGTGCGGTTCAGGCTCAAGCACGAGGTTCCGGTTTTCAATCGTCCCTTCAGCCAAATCGCAAAGGACTTTAGCGATTTCCAAAAAGCACGCTCCGCCGCCGGCGAGATCAGCTTTCACCGCTGGCGCGTGCTCGATTCACATATTCGCTCCCAGCTCAACCGCTACGTGGGAACGACCCAAATCAACCTAATCGGGCAGGACAAATGGAAATCGTACCCCTTATGGCGACAGGAGAACGGCAAAGGCCGATCCGGCGGCAGAGTCAGCGCCGGAACAATTCGCGACGAAATGGCGACGTTTCGGTCGGTTTTGGCCTATGCCGCCAGCAAGAACTACATCAAGGACAGTCAGGTTTTTAAGGGAAAGCTTCCCCTCTCAAAGGTACGACGGGAGGAGTTTACCCCGGAGGAATACCGAAAGCTTCATACCTTCGCGCGCAAGTGGATCAAGCAAGCGCGTACGCCTTACAACACCTGGTATCGGTCCATCGCCTACAATTTCGTCCTCATCATGTGCAACACCGGAATGCGGCCTTCCGAAGCACGCAATCTCCAGTGGCGGGACGTTGAGATGAAAACGGATCGCGAAGGGCGCAAATTCGTCATCCTCAGCGTGCGGGGAAAGGGCAAGTACCGCCGCCTTGTTGCCGCCCACAGCGTGGCCGAATACCTCGACCGTATTCGCAAACTTAGCAAAGCGACCAAGACCAACGATCCCGTATTTTCGACTTACGACGGGAAAATCTCAAAGACCCTCTATCACGACCTGATGGAAACCCTGCTGACCGAATCCGAGCTGTTGCACAGCTCCTCGGGCAGCAGACGATCTACGTATTGCTTCCGACACACATACGCGACGTTCCGACTGACAGAGGGCGTCGATGTGTACTTTTTAGCAAA